>Ga0302180_10001063_pt1 | contig 22254 bp, 21 predicted proteins | sample I_Palsa_E3_2_FD_200575 | JGI IMG/M metagenome (GOLD analysis project Ga0302180, IMG submission 200575) | Peat permafrost microbial communities from Stordalen Mire near Abisko, Sweden - I_Palsa_E3_2 | ecosystem: Environmental > Terrestrial > Soil > Palsa > Peat permafrost | place: Sweden... | reverse complement strand
AAGTCGCTGACGTCCGGAGCGCCAAGATCTGCGCGCAATGCGGCGTCGAGCGCCTGCGCGCGCACAGGTACCGGACTCAATGCCGCCAAGTCGCGATTCCACAGGACATCGCGTTGCAGATACAGCACTGCGGTTGCGAGCAACGCGACGACCGCGAGGAGCCAGCGCCACGCCCGCAGGCGCGTAAGAATTTGCGCGGCGGTGTTTCCGAGGGGCGTCAAGTCGCGTACCTGGAAGGTTCGCGGCATGAGACTCGGCAGCACAAAGCGGGTCACGGCAGCGGCGCCGATAAGGCCCGCGATGGAGTACAGGCCCAGTTGCGACAGCCCCGGAAAACCCGACGGCAGCAACGATGCGAAGCCGCACACCGAAGTCAGCACGCCAAGGAGGATGGTTCTCCACAGCACGCGTTCGCGTTCCACGGCTGCGGGAGCGCCTGCGGGCGCGTGCCGGGATTGCACAAAGAGATAAATGGAGTAGTCGACCGATTCTCCGATCAAGGTGATGCCGAAGCCGAGGGTAATGCCGTACACGACGCCAAATCCCAGGGCGACGGCTGCGACACCCACAAGCGCTCCGGAGGTGACGGGCAGCATACCGAGGAGCAATACGGCCACCGAGCGGTACACGGTAAGAAGCAGGCTCACGATGAGAAGGGTGCTCACGATCGAGAGCCGCACCGCTTCGTGCTTGATTGTCGCGCGCGCCTCCACGGTGAAAAGCGGCGATCCGGTCACGAGAAGTCGCGCCGCCTGGACCGCAGGCGCGGTGGATGATCGCTGCGCCGCGGCAAATGCCGCGCGCACCGCTTGCAGTGCGTGCTCCTGAGCGTCGATGTCGGAGCCGGCCGCGCGCGTCGCGGCCAGCAGCAGCGCGCGCTGGCCGTCAGCTGAAGCCCACACTCCCGCAAGCGCGCGCGGCTGCGCGCTGCGATCGAGCTGATTCAGGATCTGCAGGAATTCGCCGGTGGGGTCGCGGGGCAGGAGCGGTTTGGCGATGAGCCCCGCGGGGGATGCGAGGAGATCTATCGTGTCACCGATGGCGGCATTCAGGCCGTCTACCGTGAAGCGCTGCGCCGTGACGGCCTCACTCAGAAGGTAACGATGCTCGAAAAGAAATTCGCGATCGCGCTCCTGATTTACCGACTCGCCGTTATCGACGCTCGCGAAAGCGGCATCGGCGCGCAATTGCCGCGCCATCGCGATCGACAGTTGCGCGCGGGCGCCGGCATCGCCACCCTCGATGCCAATCAGCAGCAGCCGCGAGGCCGGGCCGTCGCGCAGTTGATCGACCAGCATTCGCTGCCGGGCGCTTGGTGCACGCGGCAGGAACCCTGACAGGTCCGCCGTGTAGTGCGCACGGGCGACGACGATGGCTGCAAGCACCATGGCGCTCATCCACAGTGCGATTCGCACGACGCGCGGCCGCGTCATGGCGGCATCGACGATCCGATGGTCATCACGGAACGATCACCATCTGCGAGTGTGATGTCCAATGTCTGAAGCTCGCCGCGCGCCCCGTCGATGCGGATCTGCCGCGCGACGCCTTTCAACTTGGCATCGAGCGGCACGAGCGTCAGTGTCCAGTGCTCGAGATTGCCTGCAAATGAGAGCTCGAAGTTGCGCTCCAGCGCCGGCCGATCCCCGGCTAAAGTCGCTCGCAGGCTCTCGACGAATGGCGCGACCTGCGGATAATCGCGCAGCGCCAGTACATGAGTGCGTCCGCGCGCCACAATGGTGACACTGCCGTGTTCCAGGGTGAGGCTCGCCGGATGTGGCATGAGCGTGCGCTTTTCAAGGCGGTCCGGCCGATCGTAGAAAAGCTCTCCGGAGGAGCGCACAGGTCGGTCGAGCACCGCAAGATTGTCCTCCTCGACAAAGCTCACGTGCCCGTGCACGCGTTGTGCGAGCAGGGCCATGAGCGAGTCGAGATCGGCGTCGGCGGCACGCACGCTCGCTGCAATGAGCAGCCCGAGCAGCATTGCAAAATGCACGGCGCTGCGCATGGCCTACGATGGGTTCGCCGGAGGCGCGCCCGCGTCGCGCCAGAAGTCAAAAAAATTGAACCAGTTATAGGGGTCGCTGCGGCAGTATTTCTCCAGCAGCGCCGCGTAGCGCTTGATGGCTTCCTCGACTGCGGCCGCGCGTTGCGCGCGTCCCACGGTGGAGAAGTCCGCGAGCAGCTCGAATACCAGATGGTAGTGATTGCCGCCGCGGTACAAGCCGAGCATGAAGACCGTCGGGCGCCGCAAGAGCGCCGCGGCGCGCATCGGGCCCACGGGAAAATAGGCGGGGCTACCGAGGAAGCTCACCTTCTGCAGCGGCTCGTCGCCGAGCGTGCGGTCGCCAAGAATGCCGACGAAGGCGCCCTCATCCAGGCGCTGCCGCACCTTCAGCATCGCCTCGATATGTCCGAGGGAAATGACCTCGGGCTTCAGGATCGGACGCAGCGCCTGCAGCATGGCGCTGATCTTGCGGGCGTTGTCTTCGTACATCGCCATCACGATGTTGAGTCCCGGCTGATGCGCGCCGAATGCATGGGTGACTTCAAAGCTGCCCATGTGGGCGCCCATCAGAAACCCCCCTTGACCGCTCGCGACCATATCGCGCATCAGCTCTTCGCCCTCCAGAGAAAATTCGAATTGGTCGAAGCACTCATCCAGCAGGTACACACGGTCATGAATGGTCGAGGCGAAATTCAGCACATGCCGATAGCGGTCCGTGAAGCGCGGTTCCCGACCGAGCGCACGGCGCAGATAATTGCGGGCGTGGCGCCGCGCGGTGGGAGCGAAGAGCACGAAGTAGCTCGCGATCAGGTGCAGCAGCAGGCGGCTCGGCGCACGCCCGAGCAGATGCGAGGCGGCGGCCATGACCCGCAGCAGCGTCATGCTGCCGCGCTCCGGACTCTTCAGCCATTCTGCGGGTGTGGTGCGGGCAGCGGCAGGGGCGATGGCGGAATCAGACTTCACGGTCCGCGTCCCGGGGGCTCGTTACCCAGCTGAGCCTGCCGGAGGCGACCGTGCGATCGGGAGTGCGAATCACGAACCGAATCGAGCCGTCGGCGCATTGTTCGTGGTCCAGACTCAGCGCTTCGCCGGGGCGTACGACGCTCAGGAATTTCGTCGCGGCTATTTCGCACTGCATCGCGGCGTTGCCGGCGACCTCATTCAGCACGCGCACCGCCTCATCGAGCAGCAGCGCGCCGGGCACGATGGGGGTGCCGGGAAAATGACCTGCGAAGGCCGGGTGCTGCGGTGAAATCTCGAGGCTCACCGTGCCCATGGACGACCCAGGTGAGCAGGTGCGCATTCCGGGGCACTCGCGGCGAGTGACAGCAGCGCCTCGCGCGGCAGTTTGCCGGTGGTGCTGCGCGGCAGGCGCTCGACAAAGAGGAGCGGCCGCGGCAGGAACACGGGATCTATGCGCTCGCGCAGTTGCTCGAGGAGGGATGCGGCATCGAGACTCGGTGCGACCACGAAGGCTGCCAGGCGCGTGACACTGCCGGCGGAGCCGGGCGCGTCTTCGCGCACGAAGAACGTGCCATCGAGTACGCCTGGAATGGCATTCAGATGGTGGTTGAGGTAGCCAAGCGAGCCGCGCTTGCCGGCAATGTTGACCAGATCTTCGGTACGTCCGAGAAGGATGAAGCGCTCCGCGCCCCGCGCCTCGAGTACATCCCCCATCGGCGTTCCTTCTTCGACGTGACCGCCCTGCGCCCAAGCGCGTCCGTCCTTCAGGCTCATGCGCACCTCGGGCCACAGGTGCCATTCGTGTGTCGCCACCGTACGGCGCGAGGCGATCTGGCCGGTCTCCGTGGAGCCATAGATCTCAATGAGCCGTGCGCCGAAGCGCTGTTCAGCATCGAGCGCGAGCTGCGGCGACAATGCCGCGGTTGCCGAGACGATGAGATCAACCGCCGGCAGATCGATATCCGTGCCGAGCAGGGTGCGCAGATGAATGGGAGTTGAGATCAGGACCCGCGGCCGCGGCAGCCGCGCGAGACTTGCGCAGACGTCGAGCGGGTAAAAGGGGCGCTCAGCGCACAACGCGTTGCTGCTTTGCAGGCATGTGAGCACGGTGGATTCGAAGCCGTACATGTGCTGCGCAGGCACCGTGCCCAGCATGGCGTACGAGCGGCCGTCCGCGACGCCGAGCCGCTGGGCGCCCTCGCGCACACATGACACGAGCCGCCCCCACGTCTTCCTGTGAGGCACGGGCGTACCGGTTGATCCGGAAGTGAATACGTACGCGACGACCTGCTGCGCGTCGATTGCCGGCAGCGCCTGCGGCGCAAGATCGCAAGCAGCTGCGTCGGGATAGTGGAATTGTGGCAGGTCGAAGTCGCAGCCCGGATCATCCGTCATGCAGAACACGTCCGGGGCGAACTGGACCAGCTGGCGGATGAACTGCGGCGAGTGCGTCGAGGGCAGGAGACTCACTTTCTTTGTCAGGAGCGCCGCGGCAAATCCCACCGTGAAGCGATAGCGGTCGTTACAAACATTGAGAACGTGGCCGCCAGCGGGCAGGCAGGTCGCAACGCGGACGGCATCGGCGAGGAAGCTGCGCGCCGCCACCGGGATGCCGGCGCGATACGCCACTATGGCATCGGGAGCGCGGTGCGCAATGAGCGCGATACTGGCCATTACGTGCGGCAGCGGTTCTTCGGCGTGCCGGTCATTGACCTACGATCCTCGTGCGGCGCGACGAATTCAAGTACACGAGCACACTGTCGAGGAGGCCGCTCCTGTGCAGCGGCGGCAGCACCCTGCGGCGCACGGCGTATTCGCCGACGAACATCAAGACGACGAGTGGTAGCGTCACGAAGTAGGAAAAGGCCGACCACACGCGCAGCGGCGCGTACACATACAAGGCGAGCGATGCCGCCCCGACGAGCGCGAAAAACACCGCCCACGCTGCCGTCGTGTTGCGCGTATAGCGGGCGACGGGCGCAGGCAGCGGGCCATGCACGAGATCGGCCCAATAGGTGCACAGCGGCACGCGGCCACCCACGAGCGAACGCGCGAAGGTCACACTCAAGACGCCATAGAAACCTAGGTCCTCGAGGAGATACAGAAGAGAAAAGTTTCTCTCGAGGATCGGCCAGCAGCTCACGATCGCCGCCGCAACCAGCGCCGCGCCTGCGAGCGCGACGAGCCGATAGGCGGAGCGCCAGGCGAGTCCGACGATGAGCGCGAGCGGCGGGGTAATCGCGAGCACGGCGCCGAGGGGTTTCGCCGCGGGATTCAGGTTGGTGTAGTTCGCAAGCAGGGCGTAACAGCACACCAGCGCAGCAGTCCAGGTGAAGCGCTGCGGCGGCCAGCGTTTCCTAGTCACTTCATCCTCTGCGCAGCAACATACTTTGCGAAGTGCCGCAGCGAGCGGAAAATCTCGCCATTCTCCTCGCTGTCGGCGCGCAGCTGGATGCCATACTGCTTGGAGACGACCAGCGCCACTTCCAGGATGTCGATGGAATCCAGGCCGAGTCCCTCGCCATACAGCGGCGCCTCCGGGCTGATATCGCGCGGATCGATGTCGAGATTGAGCGCCTGCACGATGAGGCCTGCAATTTCGCGTTCGAGCGCGGCAGGCTCAGGCGCCGAGGTCTGTTGGAGAAGCGACGCTTTTTCGGACATAGTGATCGAAGCTTTTAGCGCTAATTTAGGGTGAACAATAGGGCAATGGAACAGTATATATGGGCTCTGCATGCCTATGTTATGGTACTCGGGGCCCGCGCGCGTCCCCGTGATGCGCAAAATCAGAGGTGTGCCCGATCGTGCCGGCTCCGTGTCCGCCAATAAAGGAATATTATTCGCACGAGGCGGAGCGCCGCGGCTGGGTGGGCGGCCTTTTTGACCGCACCGCAGGCGATTATGACCGGGTCGAGCGTGCCATGGCCTTCGGCACCGGGTCCCGATATCGACGCCGTGCATTGCGCCGCGCCGGCCTTGCGCAGGGGATGCAGGTCATCGACGTTGGAGTAGGCACCGGCCTCGTTGCCCGCGAGGCGGCATACCTCAACGGTGATGCGACGCGCGTGACGGGCGTCGATCCGAGTTCCGGCATGGTGCGACAGGCGAAAGTACCGGCCGGTGTGCGCCTCATCGCGGGCAGCGCCGAGGCCCTGCCACTGCCGAGCGCGAGCGCGGATTTCATCTCCATGGGTTATGCCTTGCGGCACGTCAGCGATCTGGCGCTGGCATTTTGCGAATTCTGGCGCGTACTGCGGCCCGGCGGGATCATCTGCCTCTTGGAAATCACGCCGCCCGAGCGCGCGGTGCCGCGCGCCTTACTGAAGGCCTACATGCGCGGCGTCATCCCGATGTTTGCGCACATCGTTGCGCGCCATCCGGAGACTCCGAAGCTGATGCGCTTTTATTGGGATACGATCGAGGCGTGCGCGCCGCCGCGTGCCATCATGAGTGCGATCAGGGACGCGCGCTTCGAGGATGTGACGCGCCACGTGGAGCTCGGGATCTTCTCCGAGTACTGCGCGCGCAAGCCGCGCGTCCTTTAGCGCGCGACCCTTGGCCCGCCTGACTGCAGCAGCAGCACCGGCAGGCGGACCAGGAATTCGGCGAACAGGCGCGCATGCATCCAGGTCAGAAGCGCATTGTCACGCCAATAGTTGAAGTGCGACACCCCGCCTTCGTCGGCGCTGAAGTACTCGACCTTTGCCGGCAGGTTGATGGGCGTGACGCCGTGCCAGCACAGGCGCACCGCCGCCTCGACGTCGAAATCAAAGCGGCGCATCCAGGGCTGCAAGCGCATCACACGCACGAGCGGTGCGATCGGATAGACCCGAAAGCCGAAGAGCGAGTCGTGGACGCCCATCCACAGGGTCTCGACGTTGGCCCACCAGTTGGAGATCTTGCGGCCGTTGACGCGCAGGCGCGGCGCGCGCGCGTCAAATACCGGCTCGCCGAGGATCATCGCCTCGGGCGCGGCGCATGAGGCAGCCATGAAGGGCGCAATGCGATCGACGGGATGCTGTCCGTCCGAGTCCATGACGAGCGCATGCGTGAAGCCGCGTGCGAGCGCCGCGCGCAGCCCGTAGAGTACGGCTGCGCCCTTGCCGCAATTTCTCGGCCGCGGCAAGACTTGCAGGGCGGGATCCTCGGCCGCCATGCGCGCAAGTTTCTCCCCCGTGCCATCGGTACTGCCGTCGACCACCACCCACACCGGGTCCCAGTGCGCGCGCGCTCCCCGTACGGTGTCGAATACCTTGTTGCCGGGGTTGTAACTCGGGATGAGGACGAGATGCGTCGCCGAATGCGCAATCACTGCGTGTGTCTGCCCGGCAAGGGGCCGGGCCTCATGCCCAGCCACTTTGATTGCAGGGAGCCTGCGAGCTCTTCGTGGTAATAGGCCTCAAGCTCAGCCATGAACGTGCGTACGTCCTCGGGCGGCTCGAAGCGCCGCCCGAGGCGCACGCGGTAGGTGATGGGCAGCGGCGGGCGGCGCAGGAGCGACCAGCCCTTGGCAAGATACGGTGAATCGGTTTCGATGATCAGCGTCTGCACCGGCACCGCGGCGTGCTTGGAGATGACACCAATGCTTGCCTTGAGCGCATTGATCGGCGCCTGGATGCTGCGTGTACCTTCCGGGAACAGCAATAGCACGCCGCCGCACTGCAGGTGAGTGACGGCTTCGCGGATCATCTGCATCGGCGGCTCGTTGCAAACGTAGCGCGCAAGGCGCGCTCCGGAGCCCAGAAAAACATTTTTCAACACCTCTGTCTTCATCACGCACACGACATTCGGGTGGCGCGTGAGGATGAGCAGCGCATCGATCATGCACGGATGGTTGGGCGCGAGAATGCAGGCCGGGCCGCCGCGCAGCGCGTCGATCGCGCGCAGATCCAGCCGATACGCCCGCATGAGAGTGAGCCAGCCGGTGTAAATGCGAAAACCCGCCATGATACCGAAACGTCCGGCGGCCGTGCCCGAGCGCCGCGGCAGGAGCACGTAGAGCGGCAGCGCGATGACGGTCCAGCTGAGGCAGATCAGGCCGAGGACGAGGAGCGAGCTATAGAACACCGCGCCGTCGAACGCTGTTCTCAGGAAGCGCGGCACACGGCCAATCTCGGTTCGGCTCTGCATGAAGGATGCTTGCACGACTCAGGACCTGCCGCTCGGCAAATGGGACCCGGTCGCCTCGATTTCCACCAGCAGGTCCTCCCGGCATAGCTCCGCGTGCAGGTAGAGCGCCTGCGCATCCTTGCCGGCAGCGGAGCGCAGCTCGGCGTCGATGAGCGGAAGATCGTCCGCGCGGCGCACATACGCCTTGTAACACAGGTCGCGCATTGCAAACGGCGCGCGCGCCGCGGCGCTGCGGTTGGCCGCATCGAGAAGCGCCTCGATGTTGCGCAGCGTCTCGCGCGTTTGCGCAGCGGCGTCGCCGATGTGAACCGTTGCATGCCCGATGATGCTCGCCGTGCCGGAGATGAAGAGCATCCGCCCATCGGGAAAATCTGCGACGCAGGCGCGCGAAAACGTCGGGCTGCGCGGACTGTAGGCAGGGGGATAATGGTAGGCGCTCACCTGGCGCGGGTTTTCGATGACGGTCGGAGCACTCGCACTGGCGAGAAAATAGATCATGAGGGGAGCGCCGCGCGGCGAGCCGACACCGCAGGCGGCAGGAACCGGGCCGGTGACCGCGCGGGCGCTCGCGATAAAGCCGTCCTGCCGCGCGCTGTTGAATTGCCAGTAGCGCTCCGAGCCATGCGACTTGCCGTTGATGTCCGGCAGGAAGTTCCATACGCGCACCAGATGCGGCATCGCAAGCGCATCGACAACGGCGAATATCTCGCGGTAGGCAAGTTCCGTTGCGCGCTGCAGCGCGCTCGTTTCGCCGGAGGTGGCGTCAAGCTCGCTCTCGGCGACGCTCAGGCGGCCGAAGACGATGCCCGCGCCTTGCCGATATTGGATTCGGCCGCGCGCGCCCGATTGCGTGGCGTGCGGGCTTGCCCACACCTCGTAGCGCCGCGCGTCGGCACCCAAGACCGGCATCTGCACGCTCGCCATCGGGATGTCCGTCGTGGGTGCGCGCGGCGTCGCGGCGTCAAATGCCGCGACTCCCAAGACGTTCTGCCACCACCCTGCCGGGCGATCGGCAAGTTCGGCGAGCGACAGATAGTCGAGCTTGAGGACGGAGTCTGATCCCATCAGGTGGCGGTCGTATGCTCGGGCTCGACGGGCCTGATGTTCGCCGTGCGGCGCCGCAGCGCGCCTAGCGAACGCCTCAGGTTCGCAAGCGCAATCAGGTAATAGGTCAGCTTGAACAGGCGCAGCGATCCCCAGATCGGCGTCTTGCCGAAGATGTCGCCCGCCAGCAAGCCGAGGAGCGCCTCCTTCATGCGCAGCGCATTGCTCGGTCCCATGAACATCTGCCGAATCGTCGGATTGGTGACGCGGTAGATGAACCACGAATACGCCTTGGGCCCGTGGCGCATGAGACGCTCGAAGCTGCGCAGGGCCTGGGGCGCGCGCGCCGGATCCTGCAGGCACCGGTCGATGGTGTCGGCGCCTGCGACGGCGCTGTTCATGGCGAGCATCACCCCCGAGGAAAACATCGGGTCGATGAAGGTATAGGCATCTCCGAGGAGGAGATAGCCTGCTCCAAAGGCGCGTTCGCAGGCGTAGGAATAGTTACCCGTGGCGGTGACGTCGGCCACGAGTTCGGCATCCTGCAGGCGCTCGGCGAGCGGGGCACACAGGCGGATGGTCGCGAGAAAGAATTCGCGCACCGGCACCGTACGCGTCTTGGTGTAGTAGGGCCACACCACCGCGCCCACGCTCGTCGTGCCATCGGCAAGCGGAATGAACCAGAACCAGCCGTGGTCGAACCAGTAGATGGAGATGTCGCCGGCGCGCTTGTCGGTATAGCGCCGCGCACCCCGAAAATGTCCGTAGAGCGCTGCGCTATTGTGCTTGGTGTTGCGCCGCTTCACCTGCAGGCGGTTGCCAAGAAACGTATCGCGCCCCGAGGCGTCGATCAGGAACCGGGCCTGCCAGGACTCGCTGCGGCCATCTTCCATGGTCGCATGCACCTGCACTCCCGCGCCGTCGGGGAGAAACACTACCTCCCGCGCCCGGCAACCCTCGAGGGTTTGCGCGCCCGCGCGTGTCGCGCGGCGGAACAGAATCTCGTCGAACTGCGAGCGGCGCACCTGGTATGCAAAGGGCAGGGATTTGTTCCAGGCGTCGGCGAATTCAAAGGTCTGATGCCGCCCATCCCAGGGGGAGATGAATTCGGCACCCCATTTTTGCATGCCGACGGCTTTGACCTCATCGGCCACGCCGAGGCGCGCGAGGATGGGCAGATTCGCCGGTAGCAGGGATTCGCCGATATGAAAGCGCGGGTGATGTTCCTTCTCGAGGACCACCACCTTGTAGCCGCGCTCCACCAGAAGCGTTGCAGCGGTGGACCCAGCCGGCCCGCCGCCGATCACGAGGACGTCGGTGTTATTCAAGGGATCAAATTGCGACGCAAGACAACTCGTTGAATTCTATCGTCGGCGCAGGCGTGGGTCCAATGCCCTGAACTTCGCCGCGGCCGCGCGCCGCACAGTGAAATCGGCGCGTTTCTTGTGTGATGAGCCACTATCATGGCGTCATGGAGGCACCCGCGATCACTCGGCGCAGAAGGCCGTTTCTGGCACCCATTTGGCTTCCGGCGCTTGCGGGGATCGCGGCTGTGGCATTGGGGGTCTACGCCTTCAGCGGCGTCAGCACGACGACGGTCGTCGTCGTACGCCACGCGGAGAAGGCGCTCGGAACGATCGACGATCCGCCTCTTTCGCCCGAAGGGGAGCAGCGCTCCGAACGCCTCGCGCTCATATTTGGCGACGCCACGGGGGCAGGACACCTCGATGCGATCTACGTCACCAATACGCGCCGCACGCAGCAGACCGCAGCGCCGCTTGCCGCACGACTGCATCTGGTCCCGGTCGTGCAGCAGGCGGCCGATGTTTTGGGCACCGCTTCCCGATTGCTGAAGGAACATCGCGGCGGCGCGGTGCTGGTCGTGGGCCACAGCAACACGTTGCCTGAGCTCGTCCGTGAGCTCAGCGGGAAACTGATCGAGCCCATCCCCGACGATGACTACGGCGAGATCTATGTGGTAAGCGTGCCGCGCTTCGGCAAGGCAAGCCTCGTGCGCATGAAGTATTGATGCAGCGATGAGATGCGCGCGCTCTGTTCAGCGGGTGCTCGTGGCAAGTGCGCGGCGGATGAAGTTCATATGCCGACCGATGCGAAAGTCCGCAAGTACGGCGCCGCGGATGTGGCGCGCAGGACCGATCAGATAGGTCGCGCGCCGCACGCCGAATCCGAGCAGCCCGTCAACGTCGTACATTTGAATCACGGACTTTTCCGGATCTGCGAGCAGCGTGAAGGGCAGCTGGTAGCGTTCGCGAAATGCCAGGTGGCGCGCGCTCGGCTGCGGACTTACGCCCGCGATGGTGAGCCCCATGGCGACGATTTCGGCGTGCAGGTCCCGGATTGCACACGCCTGGCGCGTGCAGCCGGGCGTGAAATCCGCCGGGTAGAAATACAGCAGCAGCGGCCCGCGGTTAAGGAGCGTCGTCAGCGACACGTCGCGCCCGTCCTGGTCCGGCAGCGTAAACTCCGGCGCGCGAGTTCCGACGTCGAGCATGTGCACCTCTCCTGTGCGGCGCGAGTGCCAATGATAACGGGCGCGCTTGCAGCGAGGCAGAGCAAAAAGCAGCATTGGTCATGCTGCTGTGCGATGCTAGAATCGCCGCCCGCGCGTGGGGCGGTAGCTCAGTTGGGAGAGCGTCGCGTTCGCAATGCGAAGGTCGAGGGTTCGATCCCCTTCCGCTCCACCAGTAAATCCAGCGTTTTCGCACATCATGTCAAATCGGCCGCACCATAAGTGCCGCGTCCCCGTAGCTCAGCTGGATAGAGCACCGCCCTCCTAAGGCGGGGGTCGCCCGTTCAAATCGGGCCGGGGACGCCATCCGCGAAGTGCATCCGCTTGGGGGTGCTGCACACTGTGATGCCGCTCACACACTTGACCCGGGCGCGCGCACGCCGCACCGCTAAAATACCCTCGTGTCGTGAAGAAAAACGGATAGCACATAATGGCACGGCAGTCGCAAGGGACCTCTTCTGCGCAGAGCGCCGCTGAGCGCCGCGCTGCGGGCGAAAGGCGCACGCGCACATTGCGTGCGCTCATGTACGGCAGTCTGAAGCCGCGGCGTCACGATGCGCGGCGCGATACGGATGCGGGATTCGCGGCCGTGGACTGGCATCAGTCGCGCTGGCTTGCGGTGGCTTTGCTGATTGTCATCCTGTCGTGCGCGGATGCTTTTTTCACCTTGACCCTGCTCGCCGACGGCGCCGACGAGGCGAACCCCGTGATGGCGAGCCTGTTGGACGGCTCCGGGCACTGGTTTGGGCTCATTAAAATCAGCCTCACCTCCCTGGGAGTCATCCTCCTCACCATGGTCGCCCGCACGCGCGCCTTCGGGCGTATCCCGGTGGGCTTCGTGCTCTACACCGTGCTCGTGTGCTATGCGGTGCTGGTCGCATACGAGTATTGGCTGTGCGATCATCACCTGCTCGGGCCATGAGTCTTGAATCCACACCTCTTTACGCCGGCAACGCCGACTTTCTAGACGCGCTTTACGAGCAATATCAGCGTGATCCAGCAAGCGTAGCGGTGCGCTGGCGCGCGCTCTTCGATAGCTGGGGCCCCGCGCCGCCGGTGCCGCCCGGCACGCACCTGCCGTCCGGCGCGCCGCCGCCAACGGCTGACGGCGCCGCGAGCGCCAAGCAGGCCGCCGTCTCGCGCCTCATTCAGATCTGGACCAACCGCGGCCATTTGCTTGCCAAGCTTGATCCTTTGGGCTTGATGCAGCGGCCGCGGCCGCGCGTGCTTGATCTTGACTATTTCGGTCTTACGCCGGGCGATCTTGAGCAGGAGTTTTTTACCGGCAGCCGCACGGCCGCGATCCCCCGGGAGATGAAGCTGCGCGACATTCTGGCGCACCTTGAGCAGATCTACTCAGGCCCCATCGGCGCCGAATTTGCGCACGTGTCGGATTCTCAGGAGCGGCTGTGGCTGCAGGATGAATTCCAGGCCGGGCGCGTCGGCCACATCTTTAGTGTCGCCGAGCAGCGCGCACTGCTGTGGCAACTGACGGTGGCGGAGGGCCTCGAGCGCTATCTGCACACGAAGTACGTCGGCCAGAAGCGCTTCTCGCTCGAGGGCGCGGACTCCTTCATCGCACTGCTTGACGACCTCATCCAGCACAGCGGCGTTGCGGGCGTGGAGGAGGTCGTGATCGGTATGGCGCACCGCGGGCGCTTGAATGTGCTCGTGAACCTCCTCGGCAAGTCGCCCTCGGTCATGTTCTCGGAGTTCGAGGGCAAATCGGAGAGCGCGCCCGCGCGCGGCTCGGGTGACGTCAAGTATCACAAGGGCTTCTCGGCCGACCTGCGCACCTCCGCCGGCAACGTGCACGTGGTGCTCGCCTTCAACCCGTCGCATCTGGAAGTCGTGGACGCCGTCGTCGAAGGTTCGGTGCGCGCCCGCCAGGAGCGTCGCGGCGATGCACGCGGCGAGCGCGTGCTGCCGGTGCTGGTGCACGGCGATGCCGCCTTCGCCGGCCAGGGAGTGGTGATGGAGACGCTGCAGCTCTCGCAGGCACGCGGCTTCTATACCGGCGGCACCATCCACATTGTGATCAACAATCAGGTCGGCTTTACGACCGCCGACCCGCGCGACGCACGCTCGACGACCTATTGCAGCGACGTTGCCAAGATGCTCGAGGCGCCCATCTTTCACGTCAATGCCGATGATCCGGAGGCGGTGGTGTTCGTGGCGCGTCTGGCACTCAAGTACCGGGTGCAGTTCCACAAGGATGTGGTCATCGACCTCGTCTGCTACCGGCGTCACGGCCACAATGAAGCGGACGAGCCGGCCGCCACGCAACCGCTGATGTATCGCACGATTCGCCAGCATCCGACCGCCCGCGAGCTCTATGCGCAGCGGCTCATCAAGGAAAATGTCGTAAGCGAAGCCGATGCGGCCGCAATGATTGAGCAGTACCGGCAGGGACTTGATGAGGGCCGCCCGCAGGTGCGGGCCTCGCTCGGGATGATCGGCAACAAATACACGGTCGACTGGAGCGCGTACTCCCAGGTCGACTGGACGGAGCGCGTGCAGACGGCGCTGCAGATGCGGCGCCTGCGTGCGCTCGGGCAACGCATCGTCAGCGTCCCGGATGGCTTCACGCTGCATCCGCGCGTCGCCTCGGTCATGCTCAACCGCGCGCGCATGATTGCCGGGGAGCTGCCCCTTGACTGGGGCTGCGCGGAGACGCTGGCGTACGCGGCGCTCCTGGAGGACGGCTTCGCCGTGCGCCTTTCCGGGCAGGACAGCGCGCGCGGGACCTTCTTCCATCGGCATGCCGTGCTGCACGACCAGAACAGCGACCGCACCTACATTCCTCTGCAACACGTGGCCGAGCGCCAGCCGCGCTTCGAGGTCATCGACTCGGTGCTCTCCGAGGAGGCGGTCATGGGCTTCGAGTACGGCTACTCGACGACGGAGCCCAACGCGCTCGTGATTTGGGAGGGCCAGTTTGGAGACTTCGCGAACGGCGCCCAGGTCATCATCGATCAGTTCATCAGCTCAGGCGAAGCGAAGTGGGGCCGGATGTGCGGGCTTGCGCTCTTTCTGCCGCATGGCTATGAAGGGCAGGGGCCGGAACATTCCTCCGCGCGCCTGGAGCGTTTCCTGCAGCTATGCGCCGAGTCGAATATGCAGGTGTGCGTCCCATCGACGCCTGCGCAGATGTTTCACGTGCTGCGGCGGCAGATGCTGCGGCACTTCAGAAAGCCTCTCATCCTGATGACGCCGAAGAGCCTCTTGCGGCACGAGCTGTCGGTCTCCGTCCTGCAGGATTTCACGCGCGGCGGCTTCGCGAACGTGATCGGCGAGATTGACGATATCGCCGCCGAGAGCGTGCGCCGCATCGTGTTCTGCGCTGGCAAAGTCTATTTCGACTTACTGAAAGCGCGGCGCAAGGAGGGCGTACGCGACGTTGCGCTGGTGCGGATCGAGCAGCTCTACCCCTTCCCCGGCGAGGAATACGCCGCAATCCTGCGCCGTTACCCGAACGCGCGCGAAATCGTGTGGTGCCAGGAGGAGCCGCAGAATCAGGGCGCCTGGTACCAGATCCGACATCGCCTGCAGGAGTTCGCGGGCGCACGGCGCGAAGTGCTGTACGCGGGCCGCGCCTCGGCTGCGGCGCCGGCCACGGGAGTTATAAAAGTGCACGAGGCCGAGCAGCAGGGGATCGTGCAGGCCGCCTTGCGTGCGAGCGCCGCGGATGAGGCGGCGCCGGAGCCTGCTGCGGCGCCTGCCGCCGCTGGGTTGAGGAAGAGTTCATGACGACCGAGATCCGCGTCCCGCAGCTTCCCGAGTCGGTTGCCGACGCAGTCATCGTCGCCTGGCATAAAAAGCCCGGAGATGCGATTCGCCGCGATGAGAATCTCGCCGATCTTGAGACCGACAAGGTAGTCCTGGAGGTTCCGGCGCCGATGAATGGCGTCATGCGCGAGATCTCGGCCGCCGCCGGCACCACGGTCACGAGTGGCCAGTTGCTCGCCATTATCGATGCGGCAACGGCAGCCGCAGCCGCGCCTGCCGCGGCGAGCGAGCCTGTGCCTGCAAAGTCCGACGACGGGCGCTTGAGCCCCTCGGTGCGGCGCCTCGTTGAAGAAAATCGCCTGGATCCTGCCAGCATTGCCGGCTCCGGGCGCGATGGGCGCGTGACGAAGTCGGACGTCGTCGAATTTCTTGATAAGAAAAGGTCCGCCCCCGTGGCCGCACCTGCCGAGCGGGCAGCAGCGCCTGCTGCCGCGCGCATTGCACCATCCGCGGATGCGCCCGCGCCGCGCGCTCCCGCAAGCTCCGGGCGCACCGAGAAGCGTGTCGCGATGACGCGCCTGCGGCAGCGCATCGCCGCGCGCATGGTCGAGGCACAGGCGACGCAGGCGCTCCTCACCTCGTTCAACGAAGTTGACCTCACCGCGGTGCAGGAGCTGCGCGCACGCTACAAGGACAGTTTCGAGAAGGCGCACGGCGCGAAGCTCGGCTTCATGTCCTTCTTCGTCAGGGCGTCGATCGAGGCGCTCAAGCGCTTTGCCATCGTGAATGCATCCGTCGACGGCAGCGACATCGTCTACCACGAGTACTACGACATCGGGGTTGCCGTCTCGACCGAACGCGGGCTTATGGTGCCCATCGTGCGCGACGCGGATAAGAAGAGCTTTGCCGACATCGAACGCGAGATTGCAGGCTACGCCGCGCGCGCCCGCGAGGGTACGATGGCGCTTGAGGATCTGACGGGGGGTACGTTCACGCTCACGAACGGCGGTGTCTTCGGCTCACTCATGTCGACGCCGATCGTCAACGCACCGCAGAGCGCGATTTTGGGGATGCACAAGATCCAGGAGCGGCCGATGGTCGTGCGCGGCGAGATCCTCGCGCGACCCATGATGTATCTGGCGCTCACCTACGACCATCGCATCATCGACGGGCGTGACGCGGTGCAGTTTCTCGTCGCGGTCAAGGATTATCTGGAGGATCCGGGCCGCATGCTGTTGCAGATCTAGGCGGAAGAACGTATGTCCGAAGCATTTGACGTCGTCGTGATCGGCGGGGGTCCGGCGGGCTATCCCGCGGCGATCCGCGCCGCGCAAAACAAGCTTACGGTCGCCTGCATCGATGAATGGAAGAACCGCGAGGGACTGCCCGTGTTTGGCGGCACCTGCCTCAACGTCGGCTGTATCCCATCGAAGGCGCTCTTGGAATCCTCCGAGCTCTATCACCGTCTGCGCGAAGAGTTCGCCGTGCACGGTATCCGCACCACCGGCGCAAGCTTCGATGTGGCGCAGATGCAAAAGAGGAAGGGCGGCATCGTCAAGGCGAGTACGCAGGGAATCCTCGCGCTCTTCAAGGCAAGCGGCGTCACGCCGCTGCAGGGCCACGGCAAGCTCCTGCCGGGCAGGCGCGTCGAGTTCACCGCGCATGACGGCTCCAAACGCGAGCTTGCCGCGAAGCATGTTGTCCTCGCCTCAGGCTCAGTGCCGACGCCGCTGCGCTCGGCGCCGTTTGACGGCAAGTACATCGTGGATTCCTGCGGCGCGCTCGACCTGGACGCGGTGCCGAAGCGCCTGGGCGTCATCGGCGCCGGCGTCATTGGCCTCGAGCTTGGCAGCGTATGGCGCCGCCTCGGCAGCGAGCTTACGGTTCTCGAGGCGCTGCCCGAGTTTCTGCCGATCGTGGATCAGCAGGTCGCGAAGGAGGCGCTGCGGCAGTTCAAGAAGCAGGGCTTCGATGTTCGCCTGGGTGCGAAGGTAACGGGCGCGAAAGTTGCGGGCGAGGCCGTGACCGTCACCTACAGCGACGCGCAGGGCGAGCAATCCCTCAGCCTCGACAAGCTCATTGTCGCCATCGGGCGGCGTCCCTTCACGGTCAATCTCCTGGCGGACGGCACGGGAGTTGCCCTTGATGAGCGCGGTTTCATCAAGGTCGATCACGAGTGCCGCACGGGGGTTGAAGGCGTCTGGGCGGTGGGCGACTGCGTGCGCGGGCCGATGCTCGCCCACAAGGGCAAGGAGGAGGGCGTCATGGTCGCGGACCTCATCGCCGGGCGCTTCGCCGAGGTCAACTACAAGACCGTCCCGTCCGTCATCTACACCGCTCCGGAGATCGCATGGGTCGGCTTGACTGAGGAGCAGGTAAAAGCGAGCGGCCGTGCCTACAAGGTCGGCGTGTTTCCGTTTCTCGCCAGCGGCCGGGCCCGCGCGATGGAGCAGACCCAGGGTTTCGTCAAGCTCATTGCCGCCCAGGACGACGATGAGATATTAGGCGTGCATATCATCGGGCCGCTGGCGGGCGAGCTTATCGCCGAAGCGGTACTCGCCATGGAGTACTCGGCGAGCAGCGAGGATCTGCAGCGCACCATGCATGCGCATCCGACGCTCGCTGAAGCGCTGCATGAGGCGGCGCTCGCCGCCGACAAGCGCGCCATCGACTTCGTCAACCGCTAGCGATTCGGGCGCAGCGGCTGCGAGGCGTCCGCCTCGGCAGTCCATGCGACCCGCAGCACGCGCTCGGGTTTAAGCACCCGCATCCGCGCAAGGCTTGCGCAGTCGCCGCGATGGATGGTGACGCCGCGCACGAGCGTGACGTACCCCATGATCGCCTGCGGGCGCGCAGGCCCGCAGCAGCGCGCAAGCGTCATGGGCAGATCGCCCACGCCTTCAATCTCAATACCCGCGCGCGCGCGGCTTTTCGCCCGCGCCGCCGTTGCGGGCGCGGCGCGCGCCGGTGACGGAGTCGCTACCGGCTCAGCGCGTGCCTCCGCTGCGGCAGGCTCAAGCCTGCGAAACCATGCGCGCACCTTCGCGCGGCTGCGCGTCGAGGCGAGATAGCCCTGGTCGCGGGCAAGCCAATCGCGGCTCGGCGCGGGTTCTTTGCCGACGATGATCTCGACGATTTCGCCATTCTTGAGGGCATAGGTGAGTGGCACGATGCGGCCATTCACCTTGGCGCCACGGCAGCGATGGCCGAGGCCGGTGTGCACGTGATAGGCGAAATCAAGCGGCGTCGCACCGCGCGGCAGGTCGATGACTTCGCCCTTCGGGGTGAGGGCGTAGATGCGGTCCGTGAAGAGTTCAGCGCGCATGCGCTCGAGAAAGTCGCGCTCGGCATTTTCAGCCGCTACCGGCTCGAGGAGCCGCCGCACCCACTCGATCTTGCGCGCAAAGTTGCGGTCGGGCGCGCCGCCCTCCTTGTACTGCCAGTGGGCAGCGACGCCGAGCTCGGCCTGCTCGTGCATCTGGCGAGTGCGGATCTGGATTTCTACGCTCATCTCTTGCGGCCCAATCACCGCCGTGTGAATCGAGCGGTAGAGATTCTCCTTTGGCGTTGCAATGTAATCGTCGAACTGCGCCGGCACGTTGTGCCAGCGGCCGTGCACGACGCCCAGGGCCGCATAGCAGTCGGGCACGGAGGCGACGATGATGCGCACCGCACGCACGTCGAAGAGCTCCTCGAACCCAAGGCGCTTGCTGAGCATCTTGCGGTAGATGCTGTAGATATGTTTGGGCCGCCCGTAGACCTCAGCGTCGATGTTTGCGGCGTCAAGCGCAGCGCGCAGCTGTGCGCACAGCGCAACGATGTACTGCTCGCGATCCGCGCGCCGCTCCTTCAGCGCCGCGGCGATGCGGCGGTATTCGGCAGCTTCGAGATAGCGAAACGCCAGATCCTCAAGTTCCCACTTGATCTGCCAAACGCCCAAGCGACTCGCAAGCGGCGCAAACACCGAGCGCGCCTCGAGGGCGAGGCGTTCGCGCTCGGGCGCTTCCAGGGCGGAGGCACGGCGCACCTGCACCAGGTGCTCGGCAAGGCGTGCGAGGACGAGCCTGGGATCGCTCGCAACCGCGAGCAGCATCTTGCGCACGGTCTCGGCCTGCTGCGGGCCCAAGCCCTGTGCTGCAGACCAGTTGCGCGGCAGGCCGAGCTCGCCCAAATCCTGAAGTGCGGCGGCGATGCGGGCGGCCTCGGGCGACACCAGGCGTGCGAGCTTCTCCACCGTCAAACCCGCAGGGCTCAAAGCGGGATGCACAAGCACCGCGAGCGAGAGTTCCTCGGCGTCGGTCAGGGCGCCAATGATATGCGCGGCTTCAACACCGAGGAGGGGCTGCCCGGCTGCGCCGCTGCTCGCGCCTGCGATCGCCGCGGCGGCCCGCGCGATGGAATCGCGAATCAACTGGGGGCAGGTCAGTACAGTTTCCACGACGAGAGCTGCGTTGCGTTAGGAGACTTGCGGCGTGTCGCGGCCGGTGCCGCCATGATCTGAGCGCGCGCCAGCCGAGGATAGCGCTCCTATCCGTGGATCGATACAATGCCGATCCTGCCTCACCTACCGCGGGGCATGCGCGGCGCAAAATCGGTGCAGTGATTTTGAGCTCGCGGGGAGTGCGGTATCGGCTTGTAGCCGTTCATGCTGCGCAGGTGCGCAGGCAGTACGGCGGATGATGAGCCTAAGCGCCCCTGGGCAGCCGCGCCGCAAGGGCAACCTAAGCGAGGACACCATGAACGCAAGGCTCATGGCTTCGCAGGAATCCCATCCATTCATGGCGGGGAGGATGTCAAAGCCTTTGTCTTCGCGACGCCGCCTAAGACGTGAGTATTGAGAGCGTTCGCTTTGAAGGGTATGGTCCCGGCGGCACAGCAGTGATTGTTGAGTGTCTCACCGACGACCCCAGCCGTGCGCTCGGGCAGCTGCGTTGCGTGTTTGCGCAATACGGCGGCGCCCTGGGAGCTCCGGGGTCGGTTGCCTATCTCTTTAAGCCGGTGGGGCGCATAAGCTATCCCGCTGCAACCGATGTGGCGGCGCTCGCCCGGCTCGCCTTCGATGCCGGAGCCGAGGATATTGTGCTGGGCGCGGCCGGTGCGGTCGAGCTGCTGAGCGATCCGTGGGAGTCTGATGCGGTGCGCGCGCGGCTCTTCGCCGCGGGGTTTGTGCCGTCGCAGTGGGATGTGACCGAGCGCGCATCGCAGGCGGTGCCGCTCGCGGGCGCGCAAGCCTCATGCATGCTGCGCCTGCAAGCGGCGCTGCGAGATCTCGAGGAAGTACAGAGCGTCTATACAAATGCCGAGATACCCGACGAGATCGTGGCGCAGCTTTGAGCCAGCGGCGGCGGTCCTACGCCTGGCGCCGGTTGCGAGCCTGCGCATCCTGGGCCTCGACCCGGGCTCGCGGCGCACGGGATTTGGCGTGATCGACTGCCAGGGTCCGGCCAATGTGCACTTCACGCATGGCTGCATCAGCGCCTCCGGCGCAACCCTTGCCGAGCGCCTACGGGTGATTTTCGAGGGCGTGCGCGAGCTTGTCTGCCTGCATCGGCCCCAGGAGGTGGCGGTGGAGCAGGTGTTCGTCAACCGCAATGCCGACAGCGCGCTCAAGCTCGGGCAGGCTCGCGGCGCGGTGCTGTCGGCGCTGCCCGAGGGGCTGCCGATCTTTGAATACGCGCCGCGCACGATCAAGCTTGCCGTGGTGGGCTTCGGCGGCGCCGAGAAGCAGCAGGTGGCGCATATGATTCGCGCGTTGCTCAGGCTCGAAGGGCGCATCGCGGCGGATGCCTCCGATGCGCTCGCGATCGCGGTGTGCCACGCGCATTCGCGGCGCTTGCGCGAGCTCACGCGATGATCGGCGCGCTGCGCGGCCGCATCGCGGCGAAGACACCGCCGCAACTCATGATTGATGTGGGGGGCGTCGGCTACGAGCTCGAGGCCCCCATGTCCACGTTCTTCCATCTGCCGGCGATTGGGCAGGAGGTAAGCCTCCTTACGCACCTCGTGGTGCGCGAGGATGCGCAGATGCTGTACGGCTTTGCGACCCAGGATGAGCGGCGCCTGTTCCGCAATCTTCTCAAGGTCTCAGGCGTCGGGCCGAAGATTGCGCTTGCGCTGCTGTCGGGCATCAGCGTCGAGGCGTTTGCACAGTGCATCCTGAATGAGGACGTCGCCGCGCTCATCCGCGTTCCCGGGATCGGGCGCAAGACGGCCGAGCGGCTGTTCGTCGAGATGCGCGACCGCGTCTCGAACCTCGAGGGCGGAGCGGGCACGGCGCGTAGCGACGGCGCAAGCCCCGAGTCCGAGGCTCTGAGCGCCCTCATTGGGCTTGGCTACAAGCCCGCCGAAGCGGCTCGGCTCCTGAAGGCCGTCGAGGCCGGCGCGCACACGACCGAGGAACTCATCCGCCGCGCGCTGCAGGGCGCCGCGCGCGACTAGGAGACATGTGTCCATGCTGCCAGCCGAAAGAGTAATCGACGTAGCCGCAAGCGGCGAGGACGAAGCGGTCGAGAATGCCATCCGCCCGCGTCGGCTTGCCGACTATGTCGGGCAAACGCAGGTCAAGGCGCAGCTGGAGATATTCCTGGGAGCGGCGCGGCAGCGCGCCGAGGCGCTCGATCACGTGCTCATCTTCGGTCCGCCGGGACTGGGCAAGACGACGCTTGCGAACATCATTGCGACCGAACTGGGAGTCAATCTGCGCCAGACCGCGGGGCCGGTGCTCGAGCGGCCGGGGGATCTGGCGGCGCTTCTCACCAACCTGCAGCCGCGCGATGTGCTCTTCGTCGATGAGATTCACCGGCTCTCCCCGGTCGTCGAGGAAGTGCTCTACCCGGCGATGGAGGACTATCAG
>Ga0302180_10001056_pt1 | contig 22307 bp, 20 predicted proteins | sample I_Palsa_E3_2_FD_200575 | JGI IMG/M metagenome (GOLD analysis project Ga0302180, IMG submission 200575) | Peat permafrost microbial communities from Stordalen Mire near Abisko, Sweden - I_Palsa_E3_2 | ecosystem: Environmental > Terrestrial > Soil > Palsa > Peat permafrost | place: Sweden... | reverse complement strand
ACCCGGTGACCCTGGTCTGCGGATCACCCCAGTAGGTGAGCCTGGTCGCCTCGCTGCCTTCGGCGTCGGCCGCGTAGACCTCGGGGTTGCCGTCCCGCCAGCTGGTCCAGGCGACCCGGGTCCCGTCACGGGAGAACCGCGGGTAGCTCACCGGTACGTCGTCCGCGGACAGGCGCCACGCGCGACCGCCCGCGGCGGGACCGAGCCAGACATCGTCTCCGGCGACGAAGGTGATCAGGTCGCCGTGAACGTGCGGATAGCGGAGGTAGGCATATGACATTACGCGGCGCCCTGGGACCCGCCGGATCCGCGGGGCCGGCGGGGTGGCAGCGGCGGGCGCGCCTTCACCGGGCCGGTCGACGGGTCGGGCGCCATCGAGGGTGGCTGCTTCTCCAGCGCCTCAAGCGCAAACCGCACCGCCGTCTCCAGCTGCGGGTCACGGCCCGCTGTCCAGTCGTCCGGGGAGATAAGCACCTCCACGTCCGGATCGACGCCGTAGTTCTCCACGCTCCAGCCGTACTGCTCGAACCAGAACGCCAGGCTGGGCATGGTCATCCGGGTGCCGTCGACCAGCTCGTGGTAGTCGTCGTAGCCGATCACGCCGCCCCAGGTGCGGGTACCGACCACCGGCCCGAGATCGAGCAATTTGATCGCGGCGGTGACGATGTCGCCGTCGGATCCGGCGAACTCATCGGCCAGCGTGACGAGCGGACCGCGCCGTCCCTCCTCCGGGTATGGCACCGACCGCATCCCGCGCCAGGCGTCCCAGGCGATGACGCGGCGGGCCAGCTTCTCCAGCACCAGCTGCGAAATATGCCCGCCGCCGTTCCCGCGCACGTCCATGACCAGGGCGTCAAAGCGCATCTCGGTTCGCAGATCGCGGTGGAAATCCGCCCAGCCCTCGCCGACCATGTTCGGGATGTGCAGGTAGCCAAGACGTCCCTCGCCGAGCTCGCGCACCAGCCGACGCCGCCCGGCCACCCAGTCCTGGTACCGCAGCCGCCGCTCATCGCGCAGCGGCACCACCACCACCTGCCGTGCCAGCGGCGCAGGAGGCCTCGTCCCCCCGAAGGGGGGCCCGGGGGGGCTCGTCCCCCCGAAGGGGGGCCCGGGGGGGCTCGTCCCCCCGAAGGGGGGCCCGGGGGGTACGGGGGGGCGGGCAGCCCCCCCGGGAGCAGGGGGGGTCTGGGGGGGATCGTCCCCCCGAGGCAACACGGTCTGGGGGGGATCGTCCCCCCGAGGCAACACAGTTAGCTCGACCGGCTTACCTATCGTCCCGGCCAGCAGCGGCCAGGGGCCCCGTACCGGGTCGACCGGGCGCCCGTCCACCGCGGCCAGCTCGTCGCCGGCCCGGACCAGGACGCCGGGCGCCTCGAGCGGGGAACGGGCCCGGGGGTCGGACGACTCGCCAGGCAGCACCCGGTCCACCAGCCAGCGGCCGGAGCCGTCACGGGAGATGTCCGCGCCGAGCTGTCCGACCGCGGCCGGGGCCGGATCTGAGCCGGGCTCCCAACCCGCCTTCCGGATGTAGCAGTGCGACGTGCCGAGCTCGGCGACCATCTCCCACATCAGGTCGGTGAAATCGTCCGCGCCGCGGATGCGGTCAAGCAGCGGCCGGTAGGCGTCGAGCACCCCGTCCCAGTCCACCCCGGACATCTCCGGGTTCCAGAAGTTCCTGCGCATCGCCCGCCCGGCTTCGGCGAAGGCATGGCGCCACAGCGCGGCCGGATCGGCCTGGAATCTGGCCCGCGTCAGGTCCACGGTGACCGTTTCGGCCGAGTCGTGCTCGTCGGAGTGCTCGGACGGCATCACCCGCAGGTCCTCGCCGTCCTTGATCACCAGCCGGGTCCCGTCGCCGCTGACGTCAAACCAGTCCAGTTCGCCGGCCAGCTCGGCGACCTCGCGCATGACCAGGTCGAAGCGTTCCAGGACCGGCCGCGGAGCGTCGTCGCCGGCGTTCGCGGCGCCCTCGCCGAGAACGCCGGCCACCGGCTCGCGCAACCACGCCAGCCCGCCCTTGACGGCCCGCAGGCTGGCGTACCTGGCCTCGGCCACGGGCACGCCGACCACGCGGGTGGGGAGGCCTTCGGCGTCGACTGCGACCACGGTCCGTTCGGCAGAGTTGGACTTTTCTTTGTCCGCGTCGGACAGGTCCTGGTCCCATGGACGGCCAGCTGGCAGCGGCCCGAACGGGGACGGGGTTTGCGCGGCGAGCGGCACGAGGTACGGCCGGCTGGCGAGCGGGAACGACATGTCGAAGGTCTGAGCGTCGTACACCGGGTCAAAGCTGCGCCGCGAGATGAACGCGAGGTAGAGACCGTCGGACGTGAAGACCGGATCGGTGTCGGCGAACCGGCCGTCCGTGACGTCGATGACCCCGACGACCTCGCGGTCGGCCATCCCCGCGATGCGGATGCGGCGCAGCGGCTGCGGGCCGGGCTGGGACCAGACGAGCCAGGCCGAGTCCGGTGACCAGCTCAACCCTTCGATGGGCCCGTCGTCAGCCACGGCCAGCTCGCTGACCTGACCGGATGCGACATCGACAACCCGCAGGGCGCCGTCGTGAGCCGCCGCCGCGACCATAGCCCCGTCCGGGGAAGCAGCCAGCTCACTCACGTAACCGATGCGGCCGTCGGCCAGCGTCGAGGTCCTGCCCTGGCCGGCCACGGCTCCGACTTCTAGCGCGTCGGCGCCAGATGCGTCGGTGACCCACACCGCCCGGCCGGTCTCGCCGAGCACCCGCGGCAGCCGGGCCCGGGCGTCCGGGCCGAGGCACAGCGCGCGGGCCGGGCCGTCCCGGTGCGTGAGCCAGTGCACGGTGCCGCGCACCTCGATCACGCTGGCCTGTCCGGTCTGGTCACAGTTCAGGCTGCCCAGATGGTCCTCGGCCGTGATGAGCTTCGGCATCCGGGCGGCGGCCGGGGAACCGAGCGTCAGCTCGAGCCGGCGCGGCGCGGGAGCGTCGGGGCCGTCGAGGATCCAGATCTCGCCGGCCACGTGGTAGACGATGCGCTGCCCGTCGGTGGACGGGTTCCTGGCGTACATGCCGTCGTGATCGGTGTGGCGGCTGATGTCGGTGCCGTCCAGCGCGCAGGAATAGATGTTGCCGGTGCCCTCGTGGTCGGACAGGAAGAACAGCCGCCCGCCGATCAGCATCGGGCTGGCGAGCTGGCCGTTGGAGTCGGCCAGGATCCTGGTGAACAGGGGGTCCTGCTCGCTGGCGGTCCACAGCTTGCCTCTGGTACCGCCGCGGTAGCGCTTCCAGTACGCGGGGTCGGTGTTCATCCGCCCGGTGAGCAGGGCGGTCGCCGCGTCGGCCATGGCGAGATCGGCGACCGGGCCGAACGGCAGCCTGCGCGGCGGCGCGCCTTCGAGCGGGACCGCGTACGCCCAGCTCAGGTAGGTCTCCGGCTGACCGATGGCGCTGACCGCGAGCACCTCGCCGGCCTGGGTCCAGCCGGTCACCCGGGTCTTGTCATCGCCCCAGTAGGTGAGCCTGCTCGCGGTGCCGCCTTCGGGGTCGGCCACGTAGACCTCGGGACTGCCGTCTCGCGAGCTGGTCCAGGCGACGGCGGACCCGTCGCGGGAGAATCGCGGGTAGCTCACCTGAGCACTGTCAGCGGATAGCTTCCAGGCCCTGCCGCCGTCGGCGGGGGCGAGCCAGACGTCGTCTTCGGCTATAAAAACGAGTAGATCACCGTGAATGTGCGGGTAGCGCAAATATCCAGATGAAGTCACGCCGTTCATCCTATGGTCTAGAGCCAGCCCCGCTCTGAGGCGATTCGCAGCGCCTCGGCGCGGTTGCGGGCCCCGGTCTTGCCGATGCAGGCGGACAGGTAATTCCGCACCGTTCCCTCGGACAGATAGAGCTGGGCGGCTATCTCCGCGATTGTCCGGCCATCTGCGGACGCCTCGAGCACGTCGCGTTCGCGCGGTGTGAGCGGGTTGAGGCCGTCGGCGAGCGCCGCCGCGGCCAGGTCCGGGTCGATGACCTTCGCCCCGGCCAGGACGCGGCGGATGGTCTGGGTGAGCTTGTCGGCGGGAGAATCCTTGACCAGGAACGCGGACACGCCGGATTCCATCGCGCGGCGCAGGAAGCCCGGCCGGCCGAAGGTCGTCAGGATCACGATCTTGATGTCCGGGAAGCTCCTCTTCAGTACGGCCGCGGCGGCCAGGCCATCCATCCCCGGCATCTCGATATCCAGCACCGCCACATCCGGATGGGTGGCCTTCGCCGCCGCCATCACCTCATCACCCCGGCCGACCTGAGCAACCACCTCGATGTCGCCCTCGAACGACAGCAGCGCGGCCAGCGCCTGCCTGATCATCACCTGATCCTCGGCGAGCAGCAGCCGGACCGGATGCTCCGGATCCGGGGCGCGCCGATCAGGGATCATCGCTGGCCGCTAGGGCCGGTGGCGGCCGTCGAGGGAGCCATGGCATCGTGGGATCCTGGGTTCAGGGTCGCGGTGAGGCGGAAGCCGCTGCTGCCGCCGCCGGAATGGCCGGGGTTGGCGGGGCCGAGCGACAGGCGGCCGCCGACCGCGGACAGCCGTTCGGACATGCCGCGGAGGCCGCTTCCCCGGGCGGTCTGGCCAGCTTGCTGGCCGCCCGGTTCCTGGCCGTACGAGCCGTCCGGGCCGTCAGGGCCGTCAGGGCCGTCAGGGCCGTCAGGGCCGTCAGGGCCGTCCTGGCACTGGGTGTCGTGATCGATGAAGCCGCGGCCGTCGTCGGTGACTTCGAGGGACAGCTCCGGTCCGTGTTCGAAGAGGCGTATCCGGCAGCTCCCGGCGGCGGCGTGACGGATCACGTTGGTGACAGCCTCGCGCAGGCACCAGGCCAGCACGGCTTCGGCATCGGGATCGAAGGTGCCCGACCGCAGCGTCAGCTCGGGGTCGTCGTCCAGCCGGACGCCGGCCGCCTCGAGCGCGTTCCGCGCCGTGATCACCTCGATGGCGAGCGTGGGCCTGCGGTAGCCGCTGACCGCCTCCCTGATGTCGTGCAGCGTCTGCCGGCTGACCCGGGCGATGTCGCCGAGTTCGGTGAGCACCGCGTCGCGTTCGGCGGATACGGGCAGCCTGGTCAGCCGCTTCGCCGCCAGGTCGGACTTCAGCGTGATCATCGACAGCGACTGGCCGGTCAGGTCGTGCATGTCCCGGGCCAGCCGCAGCCGTTCGGTGTTCGCCGCCAGCTTCGCGACCGTCCCGCGCGCCCGGGCCAGCTCGTGCATCAGCACGATCTGCATCCGGAACCCGATCATGGCCAGGCCGACCAGCACGACCGGGAGCAGCACGGCCAGGAAGTTAGAGGTGCCGAGATGGGACAGCCAGCCGAAGAACGCGTAGCAGAGGCCGACGAACAGGACCCCGAGCAGGGCGAGGCGGCGTGGGGCCGTGGCCGCGAGGATCATGCCGGCCGCGGCGGACACGTAGATCCACAGCGGCGTCCAGTTCTGGCCGTACACGACGCACGCCAGCGCCGCCAGCAGGACAAGGGCGGCGAGCCCGCCGCGGGCCAGTCGCGGCCACTTGTCCACGTTGATGATAAGAGGCGCGTAGATGACGCAGAAGGCGGCCGTGATCGCCAGGCCGCCCGCGGTCCACAGCACCCCGTGGTGGTGGCCGAACAGCTCCGAGACCGGCTGGACCAGGTAGACGAGCCAGATGCTGGAAAACAGCCAGCGCATCGGGCTGCCCGTTCCCGGCACCTGGCGCATGGTGAGGCCGTTCATGATCGGGGCTGGCCTGGGCCACTCGGTGCCGAGCGCGACGTCCAGCCTGCGGGTCTCACTCGCCGGATGCAGGCCGGGCTCGCTGGCGTGACCCGTATCGCCGGACCTTATCGCCATCGCGCCTTCACCTCTCCTATCATGCTGCCACGTTTCACCGCCCGCGCTACCGGGGCGTACCAGTACTGGTACGCCCCGGTTTCCCGGCAAGGCCCCCGATGCGCTCGCCGGGTCCCCCGGCTTTCACCGTCCCGCCGGTTCTAGGGTTCAGACCGTTTCGGCGGTGGAGCGGACGGCGAAGGTGGCCAGCACGGCGAAGATCGCGAACCAAGCTACGACGCCGATCACGTTGACCAGCGCCACGCTTCCCTGGCCGATTACGTCCGTGCTGATCTTGACGATCTGGTAGGTGGGCGTGAATTCGGCGAACTTCTGCAGGGCACCGCTGAGCGGGAACCACAGGCCGCCGAAGATCGAGAAGAAGAAGAACACGACGATGGTGACCGGCTGCACCGAATCCGGATTGAGCTTGTAGCCGAGAGCCACCGCCAGCGCCGCGAAGATCAGCGTGCCGATCCAGATGGCGACCGCGCACACGACCCACTTCCAGATCGGCATCTGGACGTGAGCGTAGAAGCGGCCGAGGAGGAACACGATCAGGATCGACGGCACCGTGGTCACCATCGAGGTCAGGACTTTGGCCACCACGTAGGCATTAGCCGGAAGGGGCGTGAGCCGCAGCTGCCTGATCCACCCGTCCTTGCGTTCCTGCGAGATACGGATCGTGTTGTTGTTGAACGCTCCGCTGAAGGCGCCGAACGAGGCCATGCCCACCATGTAGAAAGCCGCGAACGAGACGCCGTATCCGGTCGTCTTCGACTTCCCGAAGATCAGGTAGAACATCACAGGCAGGGCGACCGTGAAGATCATGTACCGCTTGTTCCGCCGGAGCCTCGATATTTCGGCCTTCGTCAGCGCCAGTGTGCCGCCCATCTCAGTTCGTCTCCCCTGCGTGTGCATTTCCGTTGGTCGCGTCGTCTTCGGCGGTAATGGCGATAAAGGCCTGCTCGAGGCCCAGGCTTCCAACCTCGATCTCGCGCGGCCGGTAGCCGGCGTTCAGCACCGCGTAGAGCGTGGCGTCGGAGTCGCTGGACTGGATCTGCACCAGGTCGTGCCTGACCTCGAGGTTCACCAGCCCGGGCAGGCTGAGCAGGAACTGCTCGTCCACCCGGTCCAGCTTGAAAGAAAGCCGTTTGGCTCCGGCCCGCTGCTTGATCTCGGCCGGCGTGCCGTCCGCGAGCAGCCTGCCCCGGTTGATGACCAGGATCCGGTCCGCGGCCTGGTCGGCCTCTTCCAGGTAGTGGGTGGCGAACAGGAGCGTGCGCCCCTCGGCCACTTCTTCCTTCATGCTTGACCAGAACAGCCGGCGGGTCTCCACGTCCATCGCCGTGGTCGGCTCGTCGAGCACGATCAGCTCGGACTGGCCGCAAATCGCTAGTGCGAACCGGACCCGCTGCGTCTGACCGCCGGACAGCCGGTCCACCCGCTGGTCGGCGAACTGGGCGATGCCCGCCCGCGTGAGCGTGGTCTCCACTGGCTCCGGCTTCGGGTGCAGCTTCGTGATAAGCGTCACCAGCTCGCGCACCGTCACCTCGGGCATCAGCCCGCCGGACTGCAGCATGGCACCCACCCGGCCGGACTTCACCGCGTGGTACGGGTCAGAGCCGAACATCTCGATCCGCCCGCTGGTGGGCTTGCGCAGCGCGAGCAGCATGTCAAGCGAGGTCGACTTGCCCGCTCCGTTCGGGCCGAGCAGCGCGACGGTCTCGCCGTGCCGCAAATCGAGGGTAAGGCCGTCAACCGCGTGCAGGTTTCCGTAGTGCTTGGATACGTTCTCGAAGGAGACCACAGGCGCGCCGCCCCGGCTCGCGCCATAACTGGCCGCAGAGCTGAGGGCTGTAGCGTAGCCCGCCTGGTACTGACCCATCTCTATCCCCTGTCTGAAGGTTTCGCGGGGCTGTTTGGGGGGTGGTTTCTCCGGCCCCGAACCGCCCGTACGCCCATACCACCAGTGGGCGGCCCGGAGCAGTAGTGCCGTCCATCCGGAACCTGGCATGACATGCGTCATCCCCGGCCCGGTGACACGGCCGGTCGATGCTCTACGTGAGCTGGCGGTTAACGTGCGGAGTCAGCGGCCGACGGCGTAGCCCTGCATGCCGCGAGGATTGGCCGCGGCGTACAGCACCCCGTTGCGGCGGGCGACGGCGCTGACCCGGCCGAGCGACCAGGCGGGACGGACGTTGACCAGGTGACCACGGCGGCGCAGGTCCTCGATCACGGCGGGGCTGACCCGTGACTCCACGTCAAGCACGCGCGGCTGCGCCTGGCGCGGGTAGAACGACGAGGGCATGTGCGCCGAGTGGAACGACGGGAAGTCGATTGCCTGCTGCAGGTTCATCCCGAAGTGCAGGTGGTTGAGGAAGAACAGCAGTGACCACTGGTCCTGCTGGTCACCGCCGGGCGTGCCGAACGCCAGGTACGGTTCACGGTCCCGCAGCGCGAGGCTCGGCGTGAGCGTGGTCCGGGGCCGTTTGCCCGGCGCGAGCGTAGCGGGTAGCCCGGGCGTCAGCGTGAACATCTGCGCCCGCGTGCCGAGACAGAAGCCGAGCCCGGGGATGACCGGCGAAGACTGCAGCCAGCCACCGCTCGGAGTGGCCGACACCATGTTGCCGAACCGGTCAGCCACGTCGAGGTGGCAGGTGTCGCCGGGCCCTCCGCTGGTGCGCATCGTCGGCTCACCCGTACCCGGGTCCAGTCGCGGCGCGGGCGGCTCGACGTCCAGGCTCGGAGCCACGCTGGCGTCGTCGTATCCGGCCGTTCTGCAGATCACGAAATCCGGCATCCGCGGTGGCCTGCCGTCCGGGGCGCCGGGAACCAGGCTGGCCGACGCTTCAGCCCCGACCAGCTGACGCCTGGCGTCGGCGTAGTCGGCGGAAAGCAGCGCCTTGACCGGCACGTCGGTGAAGTCAGGGTCGCCGTACCACGCCTCCCGGTCGGCGAACGCGAGCTTGGCGCACTCGGTCACGGTGTGCATGAAGTCCACGCTGCCCGGACCCATGGCTTTGAGATCGAAGCCGTCCAGGAGGGCGAGCTGCTGCAGGAATACGGGCCCCTGTCCCCACGGCCTGGTCTTGCACACGGTCAGGCCGCCGATGTCATAGGTCAGCGGTTCCTCGAGCCGCGGGTGCCAGCCCGCCAGGTCGGAGTAGGAAAGCAGCCCCTGGTGCGGCTGGCCGGTGACATCCATGACGTCAGCGGAGGCGACGTAGGCGGCGATCATCTCGGCGACGAAGCCTTCGTAGTAGACCCGCCTGGCCGCCTCGATCTGCTGGTCGCGATCCGTGCTCGCCGCCTCCGCCTCGTCGAGGATGCGCTGGTAGGTAGCGGCCAGCGTGGGGTTAGCGAAGAGCGAGCCCGGCACGGGCACCTGGCCGCCCGGCAGGTAGACCTCGGCCGAACTCGGCCAGTGGTCGCGGAACAACTCAGCCACGCTGGCGATGCCCCAGCTGATCGCGGGAAGCAGCGGGTAACCGCGGGACGCGTACCCGATCGCGTACCCCATCACGTCGCGGAGCCGGAGCGTGCCGTACTCCCTCAGCAGCAGCATCCAGGCCCCGAACGCTCCGGGCACGCAGGCGGCGAGGAGCCCGCTGCCGGGCACGAGATCGAGCCCGAGGTCGGCGAAGGCCTCCGGCGTGGCCGCGGCCGGCGCGGTCCCCTGCCCGCAGAGCACGAAGGTCTCGCCGCGGCCGGCGTGATGCGCGATGACCGGGACCTCACCGCCGAGGCCGTTCAGGTGCGGTTCGGTGACCTGAAGCACGAGCGCGGCGGCGACGGCCGCGTCGAACGCGTTACCGCCGTGCTCGAGCACCGCCATCCCGGCGGCCGAGGCGAGCCAGTGCGTCGAGGCCACCATGCCGAAGGTGCCGATGAGTTCCGGCCTGGTCGTGAACTCGGGAATATCGCCCATGACCCGATCCTCTCATCAAGGCCTGGCGGCCCGCCTGTGTGTCGGCTGGCACACGCCCTGGGTCAGGTAACGTCGGCCTCATGGACCTTTCCCGGCGAGTGCGCGCCGTTTGCGACCTCGATGTGGCCGAGATGCGCGAATACAGCGGCCGGCACGAGTACGACGGCAAGCCGCAAGACCTGTCTGGCGCCGGCGTCCGGGCCGGGCTCGCCCGGCTGGCGCAGGCGCGGGCGACTGGCGAGCGGGCCCCGGACGCGCACGACGAGGCACAGCTGACGGCGGCGGAGGACCAGAAACGGGTCATCTACGCCACTCTCGAGCTGCACCGCCGAAATCCGCTCCTGCACCTCGGCGAACTTGACCTAGCTTGCTACGACAGGGACTATGCTCCGCGGGCCGAAAGGGATGTCGCGCGGGCTGAGCATCTCGCCGCCTGGCCCCGAGTCGCCGACACGGCCGTGGAGTCGCTCGACCAGGTAAGCGCTCCTGTCGCGCAGGCGCTGGTGAAAGCCGTACGCGGGCTCGGCGCGGGGCTGCGCGCCGGAGCAGTAGGTACCGGTTCAGGCGAGCAGGCCCGGGAGGCCGCGGCGGCCGCGCTGGCGCGCCTGGTCGCGCATCTGGAGCAGGCAGCGGCGGACGGCGATCCCGACCCCGCGCTGGGCGGCCCCGCACTCACCGCGCTGATGAGCAGCGCGGAGGCCCTGCCGGTCGACCTGGGCAGGCTGGCTGAGCAGGCGGACGCGGAACGGGACCGGCTGCACGCCCTGCTGGCCGATGGGTGCGCCCGCCTTGAACCTGGCCAGCCCGCACTCGACGTGGCCCGCGAGCTGGTCCGCGACCATCCGGACGGGGCCGGCGTGATCGACGCGGCCCGGCTCTGGACCGAGCGGGCCATCGAGTTCACCCGCTCTCGCGACCTGGTCCCCTATAACGACGGTATCTGCCTGGTCGGCCCGGCACCCGAGTCGCGGCGGTGGGCGATGGCCATGTTGTCCTGGGCCGCGCCCGGCGAGCCGGAAGGCCCCTCGTGGTTTCACATCACGCCGCCGGACGAGTCCTGGCCCGAGCGCGCGCAAGAAGAGTGGCTGGAGGTATTCAGCGCTACGACGCTGCCGGGTATCGCCGTGCACGAGGTGGCGCCTGGACACTTCTCCCACGGCCGCGCGATACGGCGGCTGACGTCCGAGGTCCGGTGCAACCTGCATTCCAGCGCGTTCGTCGAGGGCTGGGCGCACTACGGCGAGGAACTGTGCGTGGAGGAAGGGTTCGGCGCCGACGACCCCAGGATCGCGATCGGGATCTGGCTGGAGGCGCTGGTCCGGGTGACCAGGCTGGCGTGCGCCATCGGCGTGCACACCGCCGGGATGTCGGTCCAGGACGCGGCGCGCCGATTCGAGGCGGATACCCACCTGTCCGGTACGGCCGCGCTATCCGAGGCCAGGCGCGCCACCTTCGACCCGACCTATGGCCGGTACACCTGGGGCAAGCTCGAGCTGCTCAAGCTCCGCGAGCGGGCCAGGAAGGACTGGGGTGCCGGTTTTTCGCTGCAGCGTTTCCACCGGGCCCTGCTGGACCTTGGCTCCCCCGCGCTAGGGCTCCTCGGCACCGCGGTCGATCGCGGCTGACGATAGCCTGTCACCATGCGCAGACTGAGGTCAGTTCTAGGCGTGGCGTGCGCTGTCTTGCTGGCGGCTCTCGTGGTAACGGGCTGTGCGTCGGCCGACGCGTCCTCATCTGTCGGCATTGCCAGCGCGTACGTGCCGCAGCCGACGACGCCTGGGACCACGGTCGCGTACCTGGACATCCGCAACAACGGCAAGTCGGACCGGCTGATCTCCGCGCAGACCAGCGTGGGCGGCAAGATACAGCTGCGGGCGCCGGTCGCGCGGCACGGGAGCATCTTGACCATGCGCACCGTGCCGTACATAGTTCTCCCGGCCGATTCGATGACCAACTTCAACCCGGACACCTACCACCTGCTGATCACGGGGGCCGGCCCGATGCACGACGGCAAGGACATCATGCTGAGCCTCACCTTCGCCAACGCAGGCACGGTCACGGTCATCGCGCTGGTCACCAACCCCGAGAACGGTGGCAGCAGCTACTTCTTGAACTAGCGGAGGCTATGGGTCTGCGCCGCCCCGGGCCGGTCAGCTGATGACAGACCTCGCGGTGCCTGTCCTGCGGATCAGTGGCATCTTGGCCCGGGTGTCGTCATCGCATGGCGTGTACACCACGATGCGCGCTTCCGGCATGTCCGGGACGTTGAGTTCGCTGATGGCAAGGCTGAGGGGCCCGGCCTCGCGATGCAGGTAGGTGAGCACGCGCGGCTCGGGGTCGGCCACCTCGTGCCGCGCCCACAGCTCGGCGAACTCACGGCTGAGGCCGGCCAGCCTGCGGATGTCCTCCTCCCAGTCCTGATCGCCAATGTGCCTGCCGTAGCCGGAGCGCAGCCGCGCCACCAGATAGCGGACCTGCTGGGTGTACTCGGGGAACCTGTCGCGGGCCGACGGCTCGGTGATGCAGCACCACAAGGTGTTCTTGTGGACGCAGGGCATCGAATGCCAGTCCCAGAACAGTTCCTCATGCGCATCGTTTGACATCAGGATGTCGAACCGGCTGTTGATCAGGGTCGCCGGGAGCGGTTCGAGCGAGTGCACGATCTCGCGGATGGTGTCGGGCACGGTCGTGAGCACGCACTCGGTCCGAACGGGCGTGGCCTCAGTCAGCCGGTACAAGTGCTCCCGTTCGACCCGGTCGAGCCGGAGGGTGCGGGCCACCGCGTCCAGTACCTGCGTGCTGGCATTGATCTGGCGGCCCTGCTCAAGCCAGGTGTACCAGGTGACACCCACGCCGGCCAGGAGCGCGACCTCTTCGCGGCGCAGCCCGGGCGTGCGCCGCCGCGAACCCCGTGGCATGCCGAAGTCACCTGGGCTGAGCCGGGCGCGGCGCGCCTTCAGGAACTCACCAAGCTCCGCCCGCCGCTGTTCGCCTGCCCGCCGCGACGACCCGTGCTTTGTTTCGTACGTGACCAAGGCCTTTTTCCCATCACCCAATTGTCCCAACCCAAATCTAACGGTACCCACTGACATTCCGGGAGTTCGGCGGACTTCCCCGCCGTCCCGCCCTCCCGGGTTGCGCACCCAGCCGACCCGAGGGTTAACCGCGGCGATAGCCGAGTGGCCTGGAGTGCTAACAGAAAGATGGTTAGCCTGGCAGGGCGGGCGCTTCGGCGTTAACGCCCAGACCAACGAAAGGCAGCGCATGGGCACGATCACGACGACCGATGGCACGGAGATCTTTTACAAGGACTGGGGCTCGGGCCAGCCGATTGTCTTCAGTCACGGCTGGCCGCTTTCGGCCGATGACTGGGACACCCAGATGCTGTTCTTCCTGCTGCACGGCTACCGCGTCATCGCCCATGACCGGCGCGGGCACGGCCGCTCCACCCAGACCAGCGACGGTCACGACATGGACCACTATGCCGACGACCTGGCCGCGGTGACGGCGCATCTCGATCTCCAGGACGCGGTCCATGTGGGGCACTCCACCGGTGGCGGCGAAGTCGTGCGCTACATCGCCAGGCACGGGGAGAGCCGGGTGGCGAAAGCGGTCCTGATCAGCTCGGTGCCGCCGCTCATGGTGCAGACCGACGCCAACCCCGGCGGCCTGCCGAAGAGCGTCTTCGACGGTTTCCAGGCCCAGGTGGCCACCGGCCGGTCCGAGTTCTACCGTGACTTGGCGGCGGGCCCCTTCTACGGCTTCAACCGGCCAGGCGTGGAGCCCAAGGAAGCGATCATCGAGAACTGGTGGCGCCAGGGCATGATGGGCGGAGCGAAGGCACACTACGACGGCATCGTGGCCTTCTCCCAGACCGATTTCACCGAGGACCTCAAGAAGATCACGGTGCCAGTGCTGGTGATGCACGGCGACGACGACCAGATCGTTCCCTACGCCGACTCCGGACCGCTATCCGCCAAGCTCGTGCAGAACGGGACGCTGAAGACGTACCACGGATTCCCGCACGGCATGCCGACCACCGAGGCCGAGACGATCAACGCTGACCTGCTGGCCTTCCTGCAGGCCTGACCAACCCAGCGGCTGGACGCCAGCCTGGGGAAAGCGGTGGACGCCGGGCTGGGGAAAGCGGGTGGACGCCGGCCTGAGGGAGATAGTGCCGATGTCGCTAGGCTTGAGTGGTGCGACTGCACTTCTGCGGTGTCCGCGGATCGACCCCCGCGCCCGGTGCGGAGTTCGTTCGGTACGGCGGCAACACCTCGTGCGTGGCAGTAGCCCATGACACCGGAGCGCCGCCAACGCTCATCCTCGACGCCGGCACCGGAATCCGCCGGGTCACCGCGCTGCTGGCCGGCCAGCCGTTCACCGGGACGATCCTGCTCACCCACCTGCACTGGGATCATGTCCAGGGGCTGCCCTTCTTTAGCGCCGGGGACCGGGAAGACGCTAAGGTCAGGCTGCTCCTGCCGGATCAGCAGGACGGCACCAGCGCGGAAGCGGTACTGGGCCAGGCGATGTCGCCGCCGCATTTTCCGATCGGCCCCGGCCAGCTTCGCGGCCGCTGGGAATTCGGCACCCTCTCACCGGGCCAGTTGGAGGAAGGCGGGTTCAAAGTCGAGGCGCGCGAGATCCCGCACAAGGGGGGCAGGACGCTCGGGTACCGGGTCAGCGACGGGCGATCGGTGATCGCCTACGTCACCGACCACTGCCCTACCTCGCTCGGGCCCGGACCAGACGGGTGGGGCGAGTATCACACCGCCGCCGTTGAGCTGGCCACGGGAGCGGACGTGCTGGTCCACGATGCCCAGCTGCTGGCGGAGGAAGTCCCGGCCATGGCGGCGTTCGGGCACGCCGCGGCCGACTATGTGGTGGCCCTGGCTGAGCGCGCCGGGGCCAGGCAGGTGGTGCTGTGCCACCATCATCCGGACCGAACGGACGATGGGCTCGACCAGCTGGCGAATCGGTTCGCGACGTCACCGGTTCCCGTCATGGTGGCCGCCGAGGAAACGACGCTTGATGTGTGAAGCGCTTTAGCGGCTCTCGGCATCACGGACGCGCTGGACCATCATTTCAAGCAGGGCCCAGGCCGTCTCGGGATGTTCCATGGCGAAAGGACGGAAGACCCACGCGGTGAACATCAGGCAGCGCAACTCGGTCTCAGCGGTGATCTTCGCCGAACGGAACGAATGATCGATCAGCGCCATCTCACCGAAATAGTCACCGGGGCCAAGAGTGCGGGCGGGAGTCCCGTGCACGGTCACCGTGGCCTGGCCGTCCACGATGACGCCAAAAGTGGCGCCGGCTTCGTCCTCGCCGGTGAGCACCGCTGATAATCGCGGCGGCGAAGGCGGCCGAGGCGTCCTGGTCGGCGTCGCTGGCGGCCAGGCGGACGCGGGCCAGGTCACGCTCGGCCCGCAGCATGGGAGCGATGTGTCCGGGCGGGTGGGAGTCGAGCAGGGCGAGCAGAACCGGGATCGGTCAGGCGGTCCAGGCGACCGGGAGCCGCTTGACGCCACGCTGGAAGTTCGAGCGCAAATAGGACGGCGGCCCGGCGTAGGTCAGCGACGACGTGCGGGCCAGCACCTCGTCGAACAGCGCGCGCAGCTGGATGCGGGCCAGGTGGGCGCCCAGGCAGAAGTGCGGACCGTGACCGAAGACAAGGTGCGGGTTGGGGTGACGGCGGATGTCGAAAAGGTCCGGGTCGGCGAAGACGGCCTCGTCGCGATTGGCCGAGGTGAACGAGACGACCACCTTATCCCCGGCCCTGATGTGCTGGCCGCCGAGTTCGCACGCTGCCGTCGCGGTCCGCCGGAACGTCATGACCGGCGTCCACCAGCGCAGCATCTCATCGGCCGCGGCGGGCATCAAGGCGGGATCGGCGCGCAGCTGGTCCTGCGCGTCCGGATGCTCAAGCAGCGCGATGCACGCGCCAGGCAGGCCATTGCGCAACGTCTCGTTCCCGGCCACGGCGAACAGCCAGAACATGTTTTCGAACTCGGCCGCCGACACCTGGCCGCCACCCTCATCCTCCTGTCCCAGCAGGATCGACATCACGTCATCCCCAGGGCGGCGGCGTTTTTCCGTCGCCAGCAGGTGGGCGTAGGCGTAGAGGTCGGGCATGCCCTCGCGGGTACGCGGATCGGGCATCCGGCCGCCGGAGTCCGGGACCGGCCGCACCGCGAGCGCCTCGGCGGCCATGGGGGTGCCCGCCGCCGGATCGAATTCGGCCGAGGTGGCGTAGTCGGGATCCTGGTAGCCGATGACCCGGTTCGACCAGTCGAAAAGCAGCCAGCGGTCCTGTTCGGGCACGCCGAGCACATCGGCCAGGGTCAGCAGCGGCAGGTCCGCGGCCACGTCCTTGGCGAAGTCGCATTCACCGCGCGGGGCGACCAAGACACGGTCGCAGATGGCCCGCGCATGACCGCGGATGCGGTCCTCGAGCTGGGCGACCGCCCGCGGCGTGAACGACCGGCTCAACAGCCGCCGCAGCCGGGAGTGCTCCGGCGGGTCCATGTTGAGCATCATCCGCCGGACGTAGCCGAGCGCCTGCGGCGTGGCCGGATCACGGATCTGGGTAGCGCCAAGGGAAGAAGAGAACAACTTCGGCCGCTTCAGCACCGACTCGACATCAGCGTGCCTGAGCACGAGCCAGAACCCTGGGCCCTCCGGCCAGCCCAGCACGGGGATCTCCGGGACCCAGGCGACCGGGGTGTCGCGGCGCAGCCGGGCCAGCGCGTCGAAAGGCACTCCGCCGACATAGGTGGCGGGGTCGAAGACGATCTCGGGGTCCGGCCGGGCCGCCGCCCCATCGGGCCCCTCGGTCCGGGCCGCCATGGTCAATCCTGCCCCAGGAACTCCTCGATGGAGGTCGCGAGCACCACCGGACACTCGAACATCGGGTAGTGCCCGGCGTCGGGCAGGATGGTCAGCCCGGCCTCGGGGAAGAAGACCCCCCAGGTCTGCTCCACCACGTCGGCGGACAGCGCCGGGTCGTTGACCCCGACGATCAGCTTGACCGGGGTGACGGTGTCCGTCTTGACCTGGTCGGAAAAATCATCCTCGGCCCACGATCGCAGGTACGCGCCGAACGCCTGCACGGCCGAGTGATCGACAGAATGCTGCACCACCAGGTTAATGAAGGTCTTCGTCAGCTTGTTTCCGGTGGTGAAATCTATGATCGCGGCCCGGTTAGCCGGGTTGGCGGCCGCGCCGGAGAACAGCGCCCAGCCCTGCTCGTCCATGGGCACCGCGGTGGCCGGCACCGGGTTGAGGCCGACCAGCTTCCGCACCCGCTCCGGCGCCTGCAACAGGATCTGGTGGGCCGCTTTGCCGCCCATCGAGTGGCCGATCACCGAGAACCGGTCCCAGCCGAGCTCGTCGGCCAGGACGAGCGCGTCGGCCGCGGCTTCGGCCATGGTGAAGTCGCCGCTGACCTGCTGGCGGTCGCCGTACCCGCGCAGGTCCATGAACACATAGGTAAACCGCGAGCCGTCGAGGTAGTCGGGCAGCGAACCCCAGCCGCGGGCCGAGCCGAACCATCCGTGCAGGGCCAGGACGTGGTGATCCCCGGATCCGACGGTCACATGTGAACTCGCCATGTTGGCCTCCCGCTTGAGCGCCGTTGCTGCCTCGCGCCTGACTCTAGCCAGCCCCCGTTCCGGGCGCCACAGGAGGCAGCCGCGCCGTGCAGAGACTGCGGGCCAGCGGTCCAGACGGTTCCAGCTTGCTGTTCGCTGTCTCGCGATATATCGTGCTAGTACTTGGGGATTCCCCGTTCTGGCTACGGAGGGCACGATGGCTACGGGATATAACGTGCGGGTCGGGGACGCCGATCGTGACGCAACCGCCACTCAGCTGCGCGAGCACTACGCGGATGGCCGGCTCACGCTCGAAGAGCTGAACGAGCGCCTGGATCAGACGTTCGCGGCGAAGACCAAGGCTGACCTCAATACGGTGATGCGCGACCTGCCGCTGACCGCGCCGCCGGGATCCGGCGGATACGGGCAGACGGGTTGGCAGCCGGGCGGGCAGGGGCCGACGGCGACACGGACGAGCTGGGATTACCGCGACCAGGGAGCCCGGCAGGGATCTCGCCGCCCGTTCGCCGTCTTCGCGCCACTGATGGGGCTCGTGTGGGTGTTCGTCATCCTCGGTGCCGTCTCCTTGTTCGGGCTGGGCGGCGGGGACAGGCCGCTGGCGATTGTGCTTTTCCTCGCGGCGCTGGCGCTGTTCAGGAGGCTGTTCGGGTTCGGCAGGCGACGGGGCATGGGCCGAGGGCGGGGACCCAGGGGACCGCGCGGACCACGCCGCTAGGGATTCTCGCTACGTGCGGCTTCCGCGCCGGGGCGGCGCGACTTATCGTTAAGGGGTGAGGCAGTCGGCCTGGCGAATCCTGGGAGCCGATCACGAGGCGATACGACGTCCGAACCGGAATGGTGAACGAGGACCCTGACGCGGAACAGCCGCGCGAAGAGCTAGTACCGGGATGGCACGTGCCCAGCCGGACCCGGTATGACTACGACGTCCGGATCGGCGACGCGGAGCGCGATGCCACCATGACCCAGCTGCGCGAGCATTTCGTGGCGGGAAGACTGACCTTCGATGAGCTGACGGAGCGAATCGACGGCGCTCTCACCGCCAAGACGCAGCGCCAGATCGAAACCCTGACGGCGGATCTGCCCCAGCCTCCGCGGGCCGCCCGGACTTCTCGGGACGTGCCCGCGGTGCCGGCCCCGGCACCGGACCCGGGTCGCTTTCTCGTCTTCGCGATGCTGCTCTTCGCGCTGGCCACCTGGATCCTGATCTTGGCCTGGATGTCCCGGCACGCCTGGAGCGGACCGTACCCGCAGTTTCCGGGTCCGCACCCCTAGCCGGCCAGCGCCCGCAGCGGGACCACCAGGTAGCGGTAGTCCGGGTCCGAGTCGTCACCGACTCGCGCGCTGCCGGTGATCAGGGCCGGTTTCGTCGGGCTGGTGAACTGCAGCCGAATGCGCGCTTCCTCCGGCGACGAGGTTGACGGGTCCGCCTCCGCGCCGTCCTCATGCGGCTTTTCCTGAGCCGCCGACGATTCGGCCGCCGCCAGCAGAGCCGCGCCGAGGCCGTCCATCAGGTAGTGCGGGCTGAACGCGATCGCGGTCTCGTTCCCCGAGAAGTCGGCCGGGACGGTCTCGCGCGCCCGCGCCTGGCCTTCGGTTCCGGCCTCGATGGTGACCTTCCCGTTTCCGAACGACAGCCGCACCGAGCTGCCCCGCTCCGCCACCAGCGCCACCCGCTTGACCGCCTCCGCGAGCGGGATAGCCGGCATGTCCCCGCGGCTGCCGAAATCCTCGGGGAACCGGGACATGTACTTGATGTACTCCCCCGCGATCAGCCGCGTGGTCAGCCGGCGTCCAGCTGACTCGAAACCGATCATCGCGTCGGCCGCGCGCAGCGAATCCGCTGGCTTCGGTTCGTCAGAGTTCCCGTCCGCGGTCCAGGCACCGCCGGCTCGCTGCTCGCCGCCCATCATGACCCGGACGGGAACGCCCGGCGTCATCATCCGCGCGGCATCAGCTAGCGTCTTGGCCGGCACCAGGAGCGTGCCGCGGGACCCCGGCTGAGCCGGATTCCAGCCGAGCTCCCGGACGGCGAGCCGGTACCTGTCGGTCGCCACCAGCTTGATCACGTCACCGTCGATCTCGACGTTCACGCCGGTAATCACCGGCAGCGTGTCATCGCGGCTGGCGGCGGGCACCACCTGGCCGATCGCCGTGGCGAGCGCGCCACCGTCGACGGCGCCGGCCAGCCGGGGCAGCTCGGGCAGCCGCGGATAATCCCTGACCGGCAGCGTGACCAGCGTGAAAGACGCCGGGCCACAGGTCAGCGTGACGTCACCGGTGCCGTGGTCGAATTCGACTTCCCTGGGCGGCAGGCTCCGGGTGATCTCGGCCAGCAGGCGTCCGGGCACGAGCGCGGTGCCCGGGTCGGTCACCTCCGCCTCGATCCGGATCCGCGCCGATACCTCGTAATCGAAGCAGGACAGGGTGAGGCCGTCAGCGTCCGCCTCGAGCAGCAACCCGGAAAGGATCGGGAGCACCGGCCGCGACGGCAGCGAGCGCGCGACCCAGGCCACCGCCTCCGCCAGGGCGTCCCGCCCGAGATTGAACCGCATCGCTGCCGCCTCCCATGTGCATGCGCCGCCCGCCTTGGCGACTCACCTGCATACTGGCACGGCGCACTGACATTCCCTGCGTGATCAGGCATTCCCTGCGTGATCGGGGCCTAGGTGATCAGGCCGGGAGGGGCGGAATCCATGATGGCCTGGATCGCCTTGGCCAGGGCCCGCGCCGATTCCGCGGTGAGCTCGACCGCGACCCGCGCCGACGGGCCCGCGGCCGGGTCGAGGAAGTCGATGTTGAGCGTGTGCTCGGCCTGCGCGTGCACCGGGTGGTCGAAGTAGACGCTGGCGTCGGTCACCCGGATCCATCCGGTCGGGCCCTTGGCGCTGCCGCTGATCGAGACCTTTTCTGTCAGGTACGTGCACATATTTGACTCCTCTCAGATCCCGACGATAACAGGTAGCGCCCGAACCAGGCCCAGATGTGCTGCCAGGCGTCCACGGCGGCCTCGGGCCGGTAGCTGGGCCGGTCCACCTGCAGGAAGGCGTGTCCGGCCCCGTCGTAGGAGTGGAACTCATAGGTCTTGCCGTGCGCCTTGAGCGCGGCTTCGAGTTCGGCAACGTGCTCGGGCGAGGGATGCTGATCCTCGGCGCCGAACAGGCCGAGCAGCGGGCAGGACAGGTTACCGGCCCGCTCGACCAGGGCCGGGGAGCCGTGCAGCGGGTGACCCTCGGGCGGGGTCTCGACGACGAAGCCGCCGTAGCAGTCGACGGCCGCCTCCAGCGGCAGGCTGACCGCGGCGAGGAACGACTGCCGGCCGCCCGAGCAGTGGCCGATCACGCCGATCTTGCCGTTAGAGTTGCTCAGCCCGCGCAGGTACGCCGCCGCGCCCGCCACCTCGCCGACGATCCGCTCGTCCGGGACGGGGATCGCGCCAGACGCCCGCGCCGCCGCCATCGCGTCGTCCGGGGCAGCCCCCGGCGCCTCGCGGTGGTACAGGTTCGGCATCACCGCGTTGAGGCCGCCCGCGGCGAACGCCCGGGCGAACTCCGCGGTCTGCCGGTCGTAGCCGGGCAGGTGATGAAGGACCACCACCCCGCCCACCGGGCCGGCCTGGAGCGTCCGGGCCGAGTAGGCCTCGATCTCATCGCTGTCATGGCCGGTGATCGTTATGCTCTCGGCCAGAATCGCGTCGTACATCGCCCGTCTCCTCGCCTCGTCGTGGACCGCAGTGAAAGACTTCTGGCATGACCTATGTCGCTGCCGCTGACCGTTATAGCAGGCTTCCCTACCGCCGCTGCGGGCACAGTGGGATACAACTGCCCGAGGTGTCCCTCGGGCTCTGGCAGAACTTCGGCGACGATCGCCCCCTGACGATACAGCGGGCGATTCTGCGTCGCGCCTTCGACCTGGGGGTCACACACTTCGACCTGGCGAACAACTACGGACCGCCGTACGGAACAGCGGAGATCAACTTCGGCCGGATCATGCGGGAGGACCTGGGTCCGTACCGCGACGAGCTGATCATCTCCACCAAGGCCGGCTACGACATGTGGCCCGGCCCCTACGGCGACCGCGGCTCCCGCAAGTACCTGCTGGCCAGCCTGGACCAGTCACTGGGCCGGATGGGCCTAGACTACGTCGACATCTTCTACTCCCACCGGTTCGACCCGGACACTCCGCTTGAGGAGACGATGGGCGCACTGGATTCCGCGGTCCGGTCGGGCAAGGCGTTGTACGCAGGTATCTCCTCTTATTCGGCGGAACGGACCGTGGAGGCAGCCTCGATACTGCGTCGTCTCGGCACGCCGTTGCTGATCCACCAGCCGTCGTACTCGATGCTGAACCGCTGGATCGAGGGCGGCCTGCTCGACGTGCTTGACCACGCGGGCATCGGCTGTATCGCCTTCTCGCCGCTGGCCCAGGGCGTGCTCACCGGCAAGTACCTCGGCGGGGTGCCATCGGGCTCGCGGGCCAGCCTGGACGGCTCGCTGTCGACGGACCAGATCTCCGAGCAAACCCTGGCGCACGTGCGGGCGCTGGCCGCGATCGCCGCGGCCCGCGGCCAGAGCCTGGCCCAGCTCGCCCTGTCCTGGGCGCTGCGCGATCCGCGGGTGACGTCGGTCCTCATCGGCGCCAGCAGCGTGGCGCAGCTGGAGGAGAACCTCGCCGCGGCCGGCCGCAGCGACTTCACCGAGGAAGAACTGGCCGCGATTGACCGCGACGCGGTAGACGCCGGCATCAACATCTGGGCCGCCTCCAGCGCCCACTAACCAAACTCCCGCCCCCAGTAACCCCCCAGTCCCCCCAGTCCCCCCTAGCCCGCCCCCCCCGCGTCCGCTAGCCCGCTTCGGCCATCATCGTGTGTAGCTACCCCCCGTGATGTGGGGGGTAACTACACACAACGAACGGCGGGGCATCGAGGAACGGTGAT
>Ga0302180_10001053_pt1 | contig 22327 bp, 19 predicted proteins | sample I_Palsa_E3_2_FD_200575 | JGI IMG/M metagenome (GOLD analysis project Ga0302180, IMG submission 200575) | Peat permafrost microbial communities from Stordalen Mire near Abisko, Sweden - I_Palsa_E3_2 | ecosystem: Environmental > Terrestrial > Soil > Palsa > Peat permafrost | place: Sweden... | reverse complement strand
TCGACGTCGCCGAAGAGCGGGCTGAGAGGCTTGATCACGACCTCCTCGGGACCCAGTACGGCGTCGCAGGTCGCGACGGCCCGGCGGCCGGCGACGCCGATGACCAGTGCGGGCGATCGGTCGCCCAGTGGCGGCGCTTGCGCACCGACGAGCTCGGCGACGTCAGCAACCTGCAGCGGCCGCCCGCGTACCTCTAGGACGGACCGGCCCTCGAGAGTGAGCGTCTGGCTGACCATGACGACCTCTTCCGCCACAACCAGCGGCACGCCGTAGACCGTCCCGCCGCGTTCGAAGAGCAGAGCTTCGAGAAGCGCGAGCGCGAGCGGAAGCAGCAGGATGACCTCCATCCCCCGCCCGGGTTCGCTGCGTACCTCGAGGATGCCCCCCATTGACTGCACGTAGCTCCTGACGGCATCGAGGCCGACGCCGCGGCCGGCGAGATCGGTCACTTCCGGCGCGGTCGAATATCCCGCGCGGGCCAGCACGTCCGCGAGCGACCCCTCGCGTCTGGCCTCCTCGATTACCTCCGGCGAAACCCCCCTGCCGTCGTCTGCCACCACGATCTCGACAAGGCTGCCGCGCGGCATGGCGCGGATCTCCAGACGACCGCGGGAGGGCTTATTCGCGAGCGCGCGCTCTGCCGGAGACTCGATACCGTGAATCACGGCATTTCGCAGCAGGTGAGCTAGCGGGTCGTACAGGCTCTCGAGGATCACCCGGTCAAGCGCGGTGGCTGCCCCCGTGATGATGAACTCGACGTCTTTACCTGCGGCGACGCAGAGATCCCGGACTGCGAGCGGCAGCCGGCGGGTAATCACCGTGAGGGGGAGCGTCCGCATCCCGATCGCAGTGTCCTTGAGCTCGTCGAGCATGCGCTCGCCGCTGCTCAGCACGTCGGCGACTTCGTGCGACAGCTGCGCCTGGCCGAGCGAGTGGACCAGCCGACCCCGGTACTGTATGACTTCACCGACAACGTCGAGCAGGCGGTCGATCTTCTCCGCCGGAACTCGCAGCGGGCGCCGCTGCGCCGGCGGCTGATGCACTTCCGGGTCAAGCTCGCCGGCATCCCGGTCATCCGGGCTCGTCGGGGCTACCCCGGGCCTGCCCGCGTCACCGGCATCCCGGTCATCCGGGCTCGTCGGGGCTGGGCCGTCCCCGGGCCCGCCCGCGTCAGATGCTCCGGCTTCGCCGGGAGAGAGCATGGCCATGCTGGCAGCGAGATCACGGAGGAGCTCGTCAACGGGCACCTCGGTTCCGCTGACCTGCGCGCGCAGCACGGTGGTCGCGCGCAGCAGCGGAGCTGCGAGTTCCGGCGGGAACACGCCGGTGTCACGCACGCCCGCGAGAACGTCCTCGACGGCATGCGCGAGCGTCCGGATGTCGTCGAGGCCGAGCATCCCGGCCGCTCCCTTGATGGTGTGCGCGTTGCGGAACAGCGAGTCCACGGAGCCGGCACCCGCGGCCCCGGACTCGACAGCTAGCAGCGACGTCTCCATCTGGTCGAGCCGCTCAGCCGCCTCGTCACGGAAGATGTCGGTGAGATCAGCGTCGAGGTCGTGCACTGCCGCGTCCTTCAAGCGAGTCGAAAACCATGGTCACGTCGATGATCCCGATGAGGTCGCCCCCGGCGAGCGTGGCACCGACCAGCAGGTCCGACTCTGTCTCCTCGGTCGGATCCGCCAGTTCGCCAACCTCGCTCACCTCGCCGATGGCGAAGCCCGCCTGGCGGCCCCCGGCCTCGGCGATCAGCAGGCGGGCCGGCGGTGTTGTTGCCGGAATCCCGAGAAGCAGCGCGAGGTCGACGACCGGCAGGATCTGGCCGCGCAGGTTATGCAAGCCGAGCATCTGCGGTAGCGACCCGGGAACGGCCGTCACATCGCCGAGGTGGGCGACCTGGAGTACGTGCCTTACGGGCATCGCGTAGGCCTCCGAAGCCACCGTCAGCCGCACATAAATGGGCACGGCGCTCCCCGCCGTCTTCGCGCAGGGTGCCCTCGAGTTCCACCACGAGCGCGTCCAGCCGCTCAGCAGTAACCGACCACTGCGTCTGCTCCAGCGCAAGCTGGTCAGCCGACCCGCGGATCTGCTGAATCGCGCTATCCACCTGATCAGCAGCCGACTTCTGCTGCTGCGTCGCCAGAATCGACTCATCCAGCATCGTCGCCGTCGACGCCATCATCTCCCCGACCTCACGCGCCTGACGCGTCCCCTGCTCCGTCGCCATGATCGTCGCATTCGTCTCATCCTGCACCCCGGTAATAATCACGCTGATCGAATTCGTCGAATGCACCGACCGCTCCGCCAGCTTCCGCACCTCCGCCGCCACCACCGCGAACCCCTTCCCCGCCTCCCCCGCCCGCGCCGCCTCAATCGCCGCATTCAGCGCCAGCAAATTCGTCTGCCCCGCAATATCCTTAATCAGCCCCACAATCTCCCCGATACTCTGCGCCCGCTCACCCAGCGACAACGCCCGCGCCGCGATCAGCTCCACCTTCTCCTGCATATCCCGCATCGTGTCGCCCGTCAGCTCAGCCGTCCTGGCCATCGCATGCGCATTATCAGCAATCGAACCCGCCGTCGACGCCAGCTCCTCAATCGTCGCCGACGTCTGCGCCACCGCCGAAGACTGCTCACTCGTCACCGCCGCCGCATTCCTCGCCGCCAGCCGCAACTCCCCCGTCACCTCCCCCAGCACCGCCGACGTCGACCGCAGGCGGGCAAACAGTCCACTCAGCCGCCCGAGCGCGATGGTCAGTTCCTGCTCCCGGCCGAAAGCACCGCGGACCAGCCGGAGCGCGAAGGTCGCGTATGCGATGCCGGCCAGGGCGGCGAGGAGGGCGGCGGCGAGCCCGATCCCGAGCGCCTGGTCGGCAGCCGAGGCGGCAGCGGCCTGTGCCGCATCCGCTTGCTGGGTCAGGAGGCGGCCTAGCCGGCTAAGAGGCCCCAGGACCGTGGGCTCGGCAGCGTTCAGCTGCGCATTGGCCCCGGTGTCACGCTCCAGTTTCGTCCCGGCGCTCCTCCGGAGCCGGATGTACAGGGCAGCGAACGCGCTGTTAGCTGCTGCGGCCTGCGCCCGCAGCCGTGACTCGGCGGGCTGCCCAGCCGCCAGCGCGGCCGCCGTGGCTGCGAACTGCCCCTCGACCGCGCGAATCTCCAGCAGCACATCCGGTGACGGCGCGAGCAGATCCTCGTGCATCGCCTCACGCTCGTGCCAGAAGAGACCGACGAGCGTCTCGATGCGCGCCGTCTCACCGCGAGCCTCGAGCTCCACGGCGGACCGGGACGAGGCAGCTTCGTAGCGCCAGATGGTCACGCCCACCGCAGCCGCGATCACGGCGACGACGGCCACGACGGCCATGGTCAGGGCAGCTGCGCGGTGCGCTGGGCTCCACTGCAGCTCTTTCGGCATCGCTTGAGCGCTCCTGCCCCCGTTGCGCCGGCGAACCTCGCGGCACCGCCCTCGCGTGGTACCTACCCATTGACAGCACAGACGTACCAAACGAATACGATCCGTAACATCGGGTTAAGCTGCGCGGTGTTCTGTCAGAACTCGCTGGGAAGATGCCGTCATGGATGACGCCACCATGGACTTGACCGAGGAGCTGGGCCGGCAGCAGGCATCCGACGCCGTCACCGGCCTGGGCTGGCGGTACATGCTCGGAGTCCTGCGGACGTTGGTGCGTGTGGCCTCGCTAGCCGAGGCGCTCGAAGTCAGCGCCCGGGCCCGGATACACGCGTCCGGCGGGAGATCCCATGAGATGTTCACGTTAATTATCTTCGACAATGTGTAGGATCAAGGGTACGCTGTCGCCGCCCTCTGCCGAATTCGCCACGCAATCGAATCTTTCCTGGTGACATCGAAGAAGGCAGAGTGGCCACAGCGGTGACTACTGCCGACGATAGGGCACCATGACACCTAACCAATACGAGCGCACCCGCGGGAATCTGGGGCGCACACTGAGCGTCGCCGCAACGTCTATGCTCGTGGACGATGGACTGGCAGCGGCATGACAGCCCAGGATGGCCATGGTTTCGTCGTGAGTAGCGAGGTCACGATCTCGCCTGGTAGCGCGGGGATTCTGGAGCGCTCATTCCGGGAGCGTTTGCACCTCGTCGAGAAAGCACCCGGTTTCCACTGACTAGAGATCTGGCGAGATATCTCCCGGCCGGGCGTCTTCCAGATGGTGTCATGGTGGAACAACGCCGATAGCTTCCGCTGCTATATGCGGTCGGAAGAGCATCGGATTTCCCACGCACGGATCCCCACGACACCAGAAAAGCCGCACGGCACGGATGTTCGTCGCTATGTACTGCTTCCAGATAGCTAATATCCCGCGGACTCGTTACCCTTTGCCACAGGATCTCCGACCAACGGGTGGTTCGTTTATGCATGTTCGTAAATGTCCTGCCGCGTGGTGCACGTGATGGTCCGGTATTGGGGTTTAGAGCCACTGGCGTGATCCTCTGTAGTGCATGTCGTCGGCCCGCGCCGAAGGAATGCCGGGAATCCAGTAATGTGGGAGCTGAATTCTCCCGGGCGGGGGCGGGACATTTTGCAAAAGGTGCCCACGGGCGACGGAGGGCGTGCAAACACCGATGGAGCCGCATGACCTCGTGCCCCTCGCTGTGCTCGAGGCGACGCGTTCCCTGCTCCGGCTGAATACCGGCGCCGAGGCACGGCTTGTCGCCGAGCAGCTGGTACGTGAGCTGGGCGGCCAACTGGTCCCGGCCGATACCGATGACACCGCCACACTCCCAGTCGACGTCTCGTTCGGCGACGGCCAGCCGCTACTGGCCGCTGCGCCGCCGCAGTTCGACCACCGCACCGTCGCTAGAGATCAGTCTCACCAGGCCAGCATCCTGCAGGACACCGGCGACGAGCCTACTCTGGGGGAGTCAGCGTGCTGAACTGTGCAGATGGTGGCGCGCTCGAAGGCTCGAACCCCCAGCCATCAGATCCGTAGTCTCGTGCCGCGTCCGGTGAATCCAGCGGCGTCCAGTGGCGCAGGTCAGGAGCGGTTGACACCGGCCACCGGGCTTTATGCTTGCCCCACGGTCCTGGAGGTGCCCGAGCGTATGTCAGCTGGCTACTCGCGGCTGGAACCGGAGCTGATGACTACCCGGCTACGGCTGACGATGCTCGTCCTGGACGATGCTCCCTACATGCGCGCCATCTGGGCTACCCGCCCCGGTGTGCCGCCCCCGAACCAGGACCAGGCCGTGGCGCGCCTAGCCGGGCGCATCGCCGAGTACGAGCTGACCGGCATCCACTGCTACGGGATGAGGCTCCAGGGAAACGACGAGGTATTCGGCTACTGCGGGCTTGTAACGGGCCGCACTGGTCTGGATGAACCAGAGATCGCCTACGAGCTGATCCCGCAGATGCACAACTTTGGTTACGCCACCGAAGCTGCCCAGGCGGTCATCTCCGCAGCCAGGGCTACTGGACGGCATAGGCTCTGGTCCACCGTCGGAACCTGGAACATCGCTTCTTTGCGAGTGCTTGAGAAGAACGCTTTCGTCCGTGATCACAGCCGCTGGGATAAAGACGGTGAAATCGTCTACCTAAGGTACGAGCTTCAAGGCCAGCAGCAGCCACGCGGAGGCCAACCTGTTGCGTGAAGGACGAGGCGAGGAAGGTCCGTCCTTCCGATAGCTGCCGAGGTCCTGCCGGGGAAGATCAGTGTCAAGGGTCTGCACCGCGCGCTGCTCACCCATTACCAGCTGCTGCGCATGGCCATGGTCACCGCCATCGAGTGCCGCCCCGACACCGACCCCGACCGGGCCAGCTTCACCACCACCCTGGAAACAGCCCGCGAGGAACTCACCGCCGCCCCGCGGCATCTGCCCCGACAGCCCCGCTGACCTGCCCGGCGTCTGGCCGATCCTGGAGCGCTACCCTGAGCGGGTGGAAGACCCGTCGCGGCGACCGCCTGACGCACGTGCCGCCCGGGTGTTCTTCTTCACCGGCGTCAGCCCACGGCGATGACCGGCCGGCGGGGCGGGCTGTTGCGGCAGCGGAACTTCCGCCTGTTCTGGACCGGGGAGAGCATCAGCGAGGTCGGCAATTCCGTCACCATCGTCGTCATTCCGCTGGTCGCCATCGACACCCTGCACACCAGCACGTTCATCGTCACGCTGCTGACCGCGATGGTCTGGCTGCCCTGGGTCATCATCGGCATTCCCGCCGGAGCGTGGGTCGACCGGCTCCCACCCCGGCCCGTCATGCTGGCAGGTGATGCGATCTCGGTGGCGGTGTACGCGAGCGTCCCTGTCGCCGCCTGGTGCGGGTTGCTGACCGTGGCGCAACTCATCGCGGTCACGCTGATCGCCGGCGCGGCGACAGTGTTCTTCAACAGCGCCTACCAGGTCCTGCTCCCAGGGGTAGTCGACGAGGCGGACCTTACCGAGGGGAACGCCAAGCTGATGGGCAGCCGCGAGGTCGCCCAGATCGGCGGGCCAGGGCTCGGCGGGCTGCTCGCCCAGGCGGCCGGCCCCGTGACCGGGCTGCTGGCCGACGCGGTGAGCTTCGCCGTCTCGTTCTGCTGCCTGACCGCCATGCAGCCACCGCGGGATCGCCGGTCGGGTGGCCCCGACGCCGGGGGCGTGCTCGACGGTCTTCGCTTCGCCTGGCGGGATCCCTACCTGCGCGCGATGACGGCGTTCTCATCGCTCGCCAACCTGGCACTCACCGGTGTCGACGCCCTCCTCGTCGTCTTCCTGGTCCGTACTGTCGGGCTGTCCTCGGCAGCGGCCGGCCTCGTCATGGCCAGCCTCGGCGTTGGCGGCGTCCTCGGCGCACTTGTCGCCCGCCCACTGGGACGACGGTTCGGCACAGCGCGGGCCATGCTCATCGCCGTCCCGGGCGGTCTGTGCTTCGCGCTGCTGCTCCCGCTCGCGGACAAGGGACCGCGGCTCGCGTTCGCCAGCGTAGCGATGATGTGCGCCGGTTGCGTCATCGTCATCGGGAACGTGATCGTCGACAGCTTCATGCAGACCTACGTCTCGCCGGACATACTCGGCCGAGTCACCTCGGCGACCAGGGCCGTCGGGTTCGCGATGATGCCCGTCGGCGCGCTGCTCGCCGGAGTCCTCGCCACCGCGCTGGGGGTCAGGGCTGCGCTATGGATACTCACTGCCCTGATCGCCGCGTCCGGCCTCACGTTCCTGCTGACTCCCATGCGGCACCTGCGTGACCTGCCGCGGCGCCCAGCCGAGGATAGCGTCCCGGCTATGCATCTAGAAGTTTAGTTTGCTAGCGGACATCGAGAACCTGGTGGACTGGATGCTCACGTCCGGCCGCCGGCGGGGCGGCAAGGCCGGTACCGGCCTTGGTCCCCGGTCGTGCGGCTCACGCTCGGCAGGCTCAAGGCCGCGTTCGAGATGGCGGTAGACGAGGGGCGACTCGTCCGCAACGTGGTCAAGCTCGTCACGCCTCCCGAGTACACGCCAGGAGAACGAGAGACCCGGTCGAAGACCGAAGTCCGCAGGTTCTGCGCACGGTCACCAAGGACAGGATGCACGCAGCGTGGCGCCTGAGCTTGTACGGTCTGCGCCATGGGGAAGTCCTCGGTCTCCGCTGGTCGGACATTGGCCTAAGGGCTAAGACCGTCAGCCAGGGCCCACAGCAAGCGAGAAGGCCACCTCTCACACCCGAGAATGTGGCTCCTGACCTGCGGATACGTTGGCGCGCTCGGAGGGACTCGAACCCCCAACCTTCTGATCCGTAGTCAGATGCTCTATCCGTTGAGCTACGAGCGCAGTGGGTGCCACGATAGTGTACGCCGACCAGGACGCCTCTTGGCGCGGTGGCTGCTGCGCCGGCGAGGATCTGCGGCCGTTAGCCGGGCGCCATGTCCACGAAGCGGCTGAAGTGGCCCTGAAAGGCCACGGTCACCGTGGTGGTCGGGCCGTTGCGGTGCTTGGCGACGATGAAGTCCGCCTCGCCCGCGCGCGGCGACTCCCGCTCGTAGGCATCCTCACGATGCAGCAGGATTACCACGTCCGCGTCCTGCTCGATGCTGTTGTGTGCCAAGATCCCGTCGGCGACGAAGTTGTGCGTGCCTTTAACTGTCGCGTCGAACACCGACTGCGGGCCGAGCGGCTCAATGCTCACGATCCGGTCCCAGTAAATGTCGCTGCTCGCGGCCGCATGGAGCGGGTCCGAGTTGAGAATGTCAGCGCAGCGCAGCAGTCGTTCTCGCGACGGGCATGTTTTGTACAACGTAGTCCCGCAGTAATGGGTGCCGATCGCGGCCTGTAGCTGGCGCTCCGTCACTTTGGCGCGGACGCGTTCTGATTTAACTAGCCCCCAGACCTCGATCGGCAGCGTATCTACGTTTGTGTTGACAGCCTTGCCGTCAATGAAGGCGAGCAACTCAGGGACGAGTTCCCCGCGCCTGCCGTGCACGCCGACTTCCTGGCAGAACGTGCGCAGGCTGGGGCCGTCCGCCACGATCACATGATAGCCGGGCCGGTAACCGGCCTTCGTGACCTGCCGCATACGGGCGATGATCCCGAATCGGGCTAGCAGGAGTGCGACGCCGTCGGCGAGTTCGCGGCTTGATGAAGCGTAGTAAACCTTTGGCGCGGTCTTACTGCGACCGACGGTGACATTCCCGTCGGTCGCCCAGAGATGCCGCAGGAAGACGGCCACCTCGGCGTTGGACGCGGAATGCAGGACTGCGGGTAGGCGCTTCTGATAGGACCTGAGATTCTCAATTCCCAGCTCACGAAACCACACATTCAGCGGGTTCATACGCCCGCGTGCGCACTTGAACGGCGCGGGCAGGTAGGTGTGCCACCATGTCTTCTGCTGCACCCGCCGGGCGGTGATACCGAACTCTGCGCGTGCCGCTTCTTCGACAAAGTCCATGTTGGCCGGATCGTTCGACGTGTAATGCAGTGGCTGGGAACGCAGGACGCAGCCATCCCCGATCAGATGGGCAAGCAGACCGAGCCTGTGATCGGACCAGCCCAGGCCCACTCCTATGGGTTCCGGTACCCGGCGAGGTATTCCTATCCGCTCCCCCTTGGCCAGACCCTCTAGTGGCTTCCACCCGCCGAAGGTCAGGAACGGGTGATTTCCTGACGCCTTCACCGCACGGCCGGACGCGAGCTGCAGCCGATAGACCTCCTTGATGCCAGCTGCGAAGACGCTGGTGATGGGTTCCGCGACCAGGCGACTGCGAGAGTCGACTGACCATACGGTCATGCCCTCGTGGCCTCCGGAGATCAGCGCGTTAAGCGTGATCGGTGCCCCCGTATCTGCCCGCAGAAGTGTCGTGTCGCCGGTTAGGCAACCGCTTTCACGCAGGTCAGCCAGCAGCGGTCGCTTGTCGCCTCGCTGCTCTGGCCCGCGGTTGAGCTGGGCGACGGCGACGACCGGGACGTCGAGTTCCTTGGCCAGCAGCTTCAGTGACCGGGACATGTCCGATACTTCCTGCTGCCTGTTCTCCACCCGCTTCGGCGAGGTCATCAGCTGCAGGTAGTCGATGATCACCAGCCGCAGGTCATGCCGCTGCTTCAGCCTGCGGCACTTCGCCCGGATCTCCATCATGGACATGTTCGGCGAGTCGTCGATGAACAGCGGCGCATTCACGACCTCGCTCATCCGCCGCGCCAGCCTGGTCCAGTCCTCATCGCCCATCTGGCCCGTGCGCATGTGATGCAGCGGGACCCGCGCCTCGGCCGACAGCAGCCGCATGGTGACCTCGTTGCGGCTCATCTCAAGGCTGAACATGACCGCGGTCTGCCCGTGCGTCACCGACGCCGCCCTGGCAAGGTCAAGCGCGAGGGTTGAATTGTGCGTCGGGATCATGCCCCGGCCTGCGAGGTAGAGATGATCCGGGCTGTCCACCTGCACGCACCGGACCGGTCGCGATGGCGCCGGGCGCACGTCAACGATGTACCGCCAGCGCCCGGCATGCGGGTCCTGCCGGAATCGCTCCTTGTGCAGGAGCTGCTTGCGGCTGAGCTGGAACACCTGATCCTCGGTGGCGAAACTGACCGTGTGGAGAGTCGAGGCAGCTGCTGCACTGCCCTTCACCGGCGTTGCCGTCATGGAGCACCGGTAGCCGAGGCTCAGGACAAGCTCCCGCACATCTTCGGCAAGCTGATGACTTGGCAACGACAGCTGAATGGATCCGGCGGGTGTCACCGCTCCGTCAGTGTCGAGGATTCCCGCCAGCAGCGCCCGGCGCTGCGGCTCGGAGGCACGAAGGTAGCGCCCGGGAACGCGGAAGCTGCCCAGGACGCCAAGAAGCGCACGCGGGGGAATCACCGAGATCCCTGCCGCCTCCGCCCGCATGGCGATTTCCGGGTCTGCGGTGGTAAGCCGCCCTCCCGCCGAACTGCCGTCGCCGAGCCAGGCGCCCAGCGCATAAGGCGGGATGGGCAAGTCAGCCCCAGGAAGGCTGAATGGCTCGCTCATGGGCACGGCATGGTTCAGTCGCCGGGCAGCCGTCCGGCACCGCAATGTTGCCGCGATCTCCTCAGTCGTCGAGACAACTGGCAGCTCAGCACGCGCCCAGTTCCGCTGGCCGCTCCTGAGCTGGGCCGCGTAGCGGCGAGCCGGACGTGTCCAGGTGAGCCACTGATGCTGGCCGTCGGCGACGATGACCTCGCCGGTGGAGAACTCGACCTCGAAGCAGGGCCGCCCGTGCATCTCCTCCGTGACGGCGACCACGCTGACCGGCCTGCCGTCCGCGCCCAGCAGGGAGTCGCCGACTCTGACGTCGCCCATGGTGGTCCAGCCGTCCGGCGTGGGCAGTGGCGTATCCAGGGCCAGCGCCTTGCCGAGCGCGGGCCGCGCCGCGATCACGATCATCTGGCCTGGATGCAGGCCGTTGGTCAGTGCGTCAAGGCCGGCGAAGCCAGTCGGAACGCCGGTCAGCCCGCCGCCCCGGCTGCCGATCGCCTCGATCTCGTCCAGCGCTCCCGGCATGATCTCCGACAGGGCGAGGTAGTCCTCGCTGACCCGCCGCTCGGCGACCCCGTACACCTCTGCCTCGGCACGATCGAGCAGCTCATCTGCATCCCCGTCACCGGAGTAGCCGAGCTGCACGATCCTGGTGCCCACCTCGACCAGGCGGCGCAGGATCGCCCGCTCTCGCACGATCCTGGCGTAGTAGCCGGCGTTCGCCGCGGTCGGCACGGAGGCGATCAGGGTGTGCAGGTACGGGGCGCCGCCCACGCGCGCGATGTTCCCTCGCTTGGTCAGCTCGGCCGCGACGGTGACGGCGTCGGCAGGCTCCCCGCGGCCGTACAGGTCGAGTATGACCTCGTGCACGAGCTGATGGGCAGGCCGGTAGTGGTCGTGCGGCCGGATCACCTCGAGAACGTCAGAAATCGCGTCCTTCGACAGCAGCATCCCGCCGAGCACGCACTGCTCGGCGGCAATGTCGTGCGGCGGCGTCCGCTCGAATTCCCCGTCCCGCGGCGCGATTTCCGTGACGCTCAGTTTGTGCCACCTCCCCTTGCCAGTGAGCACTCCCGCGGCGGCTCGCGCGGGCAATCACGTCCGTTCTACCGGATGGCTCGGACAGTCTCGCGGCACCGGGTTCCGGCGTCCAGTCGTGCTGTGCACAGGTCTGTGGACAGCCTGTGCAGACACGCCGTCGGTGCTGTGCGCAGCATGGGGATACAGCTGTGGAAAATGACCCGAAGACGGGCTCGGCCGTCCTTCTGCCTGCACTTATGTCATCCACTGCATGTGCGCAAGAAAAAACCGCGCTCGTCAGCGGAGCCCACAATGGCGAAAGGTTATCCACATAGGGAATTGGACGCCGGACGTTACCTGCTGGCCCGTCGCCACGCGGCTCCGGGGCGGCCGGGCTAGGGGTAACCCGGGCGCGGCGCCGGGCGGGCGCCGGGGCGGCGCCGATCGGCTCAATTGGCAGGCGCCAGCCGCCGGAGCGGCTTACTGTTCGAGTATGTGTTCGACGACGAGCGAGCGGCTGGCACGGATCGGCATGGCCATCGACCAGCTGGCAGCCGACGCCCTGGCAGCCGATCGCGCGGGGTCGGACGCAGGCATGCGGGATCGCCTGGCCAGCATCTGGGCCATGGTCGCCGAGCTGGACCCTGAGCTGGCCAGGCGAGTGCCTGAGTACGGCACCGAGACCGGGGGATGACGGCCGCCAGTGCGGCGGACCACGGCCGGCGCGGACCACGGCCGGCGCGGGCCACGGCCGGCGCGGACCACGGCGCGCGGCGGACCACGGCCGCGGCGCGGCTGACGGCGCGGCTGATTATGCCGCCGAGCCGAGCCGGCTCAGCTTGCCGCGACCTCGATATCCAGCATCGCCCTGACCTCGGGGTGCAGCCTGATCGCGACCTGGTGCGCGCCGACGGTCTTGATCGGGTTCTTGATCTCGATCCGGCGCTTGTCAAGTTCCGGGCCGCCCGCGGCGAGCACGGCGGCCGCGATATCGGCCGGCGAGATCGAACCGAACAGCCTGCCGCCACCGCCCGCCTTGGTCTCCAGCCGGACGGTCAGCGACCCGAGCCTGCTCGCAGCGTCCCTGGCGTCGTCAAGGCCCCGGATCTCGCGGACCGCACGGCCTCGCTTGATCAGGTCGATCTGCTTCTCCGCGCCACGCGTCCAGCGCATCGCCAGACCGCGCGGGACGAGGTAATTCCGGCCGTATCCGCCCGCGACGTCCACGACGTCGCCGGGGGCACCCAGGCCGGTCACTTCCTGGGTGAGGATGAGCTTCATCGGCGTACCGCTCATCGGCGCGCCACCTCCCTCGGGATCAGCGTGCCTGGCTGGTGTACGGCAGCAGCGCCATCTCGCGCGAGTTCTTGATCGCCGTGGCGACGTCGCGCTGGTGCTGCGTGCAGTTGCCGGAAACCCGTCGTGCCCGGATCTTGCCGCGGTCAGAGATGAACTTGCGCAGCAGCCCCGTGTCCTTGTAGTCCACGTGGGTGATCTTCTCCTGGCAGAACAGGCAGACTTTCTTCTTGGGCTTGCGAATCGGTGGCTTGGCCATCGTGGTGCTCCTCGGCAGAGCCCCGCCTCAGCGGGGATGGTCGTTTCGGACGGCGGATGTGGCAGTAGCAGGCTGGCCGGCAGCGGATCGCGGGCGAGCCGGCCCGGCGCCGGTCAGAACGGCGGCTCGTCGGTGTAACCGCCCTCGCCCGCTGACCCGGCGCGGGCATCGGATGCCCACGGGTCCTCGGCAGGGCGGCTGCCGCCGCCCCCACCATACCCGCCCTGACCGCCGGGGCCGGCCTGGCCGCCGCCGCCACCGCCGCCGAAGCCGCCGCTGGACCGCTGCGACTTGGTGACCTTGGCGGAGGCATTGCGCAGCGAAGGGCCGACCTCGTCGACCTCGACCTCGTAGACGGTCCGCTTCTCGCCTTCCTTGGTCTCGTACGACCGCTGCCGGAGCCGGCCCTGCACGATGACCCGCATGCCGCGCTGCAGGCTCTCCGCGACGTTCTCCGCGGCCTGCCGCCAGACATTGCAGGACAGGAACAGCGAGTCGCCGTCCTTCCACTCGTTCGTGGTCCGGTCCATGAACCTCGGCGTCGACGCGATCCGGAAGTTCGCGACAGCCTGCCCGGTCGGGGTATAGCGGAGCTCAGGATCGCCGACGAGGTTGCCAACAATCGTGATCGCGGTGTCGCCTGCTGCCATCGGGGTACTCCCGGTCTTCAGAATGGGTGGGTTCCGGCCCGAGGGCCGCGGCCGCTCAGTGGATCTCGGGGCGCAGGATCTTGGTCCGCAGGATCGCCTCGTTCAGGTTCAGCTGGCGGTCAAGCTCCTTGACGGTCTCCGGCTCCGCGGTCATGTCAATGACGGTATAGATGCCCTCGGACTTTTTGTCGATCTCGTAGGCGAGCCGGCGGCGGCCCCAGACGTCGACCTTGTCCACGACGCCGCCCGCTGTCGTGACGACCTTCAGGAACTGCTCGAGCGACGGCTGGACGGTGCGCTCCTCAAGCGAGGGATCAAGGATGATCATCATCTCGTAATGGCGCATGGGCTTTACCCGCCTCCTCTGGACTGGCGCGGTCACGGTCTCTCCGTGACAGGAGGAGCCGCTCGCCACCGGGACGGTGGCCTTGCGCGGCCGGGTCAGCTTACCAGGGACTCGGGGGCGGGCCGCCACGGATAAAACCCGCAATCATGAAGAACGGGGCACTGGTCGTGCTCCGGCCTCAGCGCGGCCGGCCCGGTGGGTGCGGAAGGATTCCCTGCCCGCTCCGGCGGGAAGACACCCGGTTGACAGATAAGCAGGGATAGCGCCCTTCCAAGGGGGTGGCAGTCATGCCTGAAACCATCAAGGCCGGTGCCCGCCGGCCGGATCTCACACTGAACGCCGACGGCAAGCGGCACCCGGTGCAAAGCGGCCTGACCGCATTCACTCTGCTGGCCGGCGTCGTCGCGTTCGCCACCGGCCTGATCGTGCGCCAGCACCTGGCCGCGACGGTACTCGGCGTGGTCGTCATCCTGATCGGCCTCTTTACCCAGATGATCTCCGTAGCGAGACCGCAGCGGGTGCTGCTGATGGCAGGGGTGGTGGCTGCCTTCGTCGGGGTCTGCCTCGGCATCGCGCACGGCGGCTGGGGCTGACCGGGCGGCCGCACTAGGCTCGGGGCATGGTGCGAATCGGAGCACATCTCCACGACGGCGACCCGCTGGCTGAGGCACTCGCGGCGGACGCCGATGCCGTCCAGTTCTTCCTCGGTGACCCGCAGGGCTGGAAGGCGCCCACGTTCCCCGGCGACCCGGCCGAGATGCGCTCGGCCTTCGCGGCCGCGGGCGTGGACGCCTTCATCCACTCCCCCTACGTGATCAACGTCGCGTCTCCCAACAACAGGATCAGGATCCCCAGCAGGAAACTGCTGGCCCAGCAACTGGAGGCCGCGGCGGCCGTCGGCGCGAAGGGCCTGATCGTGCACGGCGGCCACGTCACCGCCGGGGTGGATCCGGAGGAGGGCTACGACAGCTGGCGCAAGGCCATCGAGCGGATCGAGCGGCCGCTGCCGATGCTGATCGAGAACACGGCGGGCGGGGACGGCGCGATGGCCCGCAGCCTGGAGGCGATCGCCCGGCTGTGGGAAGCCGTCACCGACGGCAGCAAGGACGGCGGCGGCGAGGTCGGCTTCTGCCTGGATACCTGCCACGCGCATGCCGCGGGCGAGGACCTGGCCGACATCGTGGACCGGGTCAAGGCGATCACCGGCCGGATCGACCTCGTGCACTGCAACAACTCGCGCGACGAGTTCGGCTCCGGCCGTGACCGGCACGCGGGCTTGACGTCAGGCAAGATCGATCCCGCGCTCATCCTCGGCGTCGTGCGGGCGGCGGGGGCGCCGGTGATCTGCGAGACCCCGGATCCGGCCGCGGACATCCGCTGGCTCCGCGGCCAGCTGGCCGGCTAGCCCGTTTCCGCGGGGAACGGCTAGCCGCCCGGGCCCGGGTGGCACCTGCCGGGCTGAGTGCAGGTGGGCGAGGGGGTCGGCGACGGGGGGGTCGGGGTCGGCGACGGGCAGGGCTCGCCGAAGAACTGGCTGCAGGTCGGGCTCGGAGTCGGGGCCGGGGTCGGCGTGGGGCCCGGCGCCGGCTGGTGATGATGGTGCTTGACGGGCACGGGCTGAACCTGGACCCATTTAATGCCGGTGAACGGCGGTATGGGGAGCTGCTTTATCGGCAGCTTCGCGAACTCCTTCTCCGCGAACGTGTGCCAGATCAGCGCGGGCCAGGTGCCGCCGTACCCGCCCTGCGAAAGATTCCCGCCGAGCCCGTTCAGTGACTGGGTCTGCTTATCCGTGAAGATTCCCACCGCGAGGCTGTACTGCGGGATCGCCCCGATGAAGAAGGCGGACTGCGCGTTGTTCGTGGTGCCGGTCTTGCCGATGATCGGACGGCCGTCGGTCATCGCCGCGTTGACGGCCGTGCCGTACTGGGTGTCGAAGGAAAGGGCATAATCCACGTCGGCCGCCTGGCCCGGCTGCAGGACCTCGTACTTTACGATCTTCAGCGGTACCGGGCCGCTCGGCGCCGTGATCTTGCTGATCACGTGCGGGGTCGCGTACTGGCCATTCGCGGCCAGGGTGGAGAACGTAGTGGCCTGCTCCTCGACCGTGAGCGAGGCCTGGCCGAGTGCGATCCCGGACTGCCCGACCATCCTCTGCAGCCCTGAGCCGCCCGGGTACGCGGCGGTGTTGACCCCGAACTTCTTGGCCATGTTGATGACGTTCTGCGTGCCGACCCGGTGAATCAGGTCACCGTAGGCGGTGTTCAGCGACAGCGCGCTGGCCTCGGCCACGCTGACCGGCCCGTCCGCCTCGTCGCTGGAGAAGTTGAACCAGCCATCCGGCGGACTGGTCGGGCACGGGGATTCGGGTCCGGCGACGCGAACGGAGAACACCGTCGGGAACTGGTCGTCCGGCGAGCAGATCGCCGAGTAGCCGTCGAGGATGCTCGTCTTGACGTTCATGCCCTGGGAGACGGCGGTAGCCAGCACGTAGGGCTTGAACGAGGACCCGACCTGGTTCCTGCTCTGCGTCGCCATGTTCAGCTGGCGCTTGGCGTAGTTAGGGCCGCCGTACATGGCCACGATCGCGCCGGTGCCCGGCTTCTCCAGCACTGCGCCGATGTTGGCGAACCGGGGCAGTGCCATGCCGCCGTCCCGCATTGCCTGCTTGTTCTCACGGACCGAGGCGTACAGGGCCTTCATCATCGGCTGGCTGAAGGTAGTCACGATCTTCAGGCCGCCGCTGGAGATCTGCTGCAGCGAGTAGTGGTACCGGTCCTTAAGCTCGAGCTCGACCGCCTGCATGATGTAGCCGCGGTAGCCGGTCCACCCGCTCCGCTGGCCCTTGGTGATCTTCGGGAATCCTCGCGCGTCGGCCTGGTGGTGGGTGGTGATGCCCTCCTGCCGCTGGGTGATGGCGCCATCCCGGACCATGTTGGTCAGTACGTAGTGCCAGCGGGCGACCAGTGGCTTATACCCCGGGTTGCCGGGCGTCGGGTCGAAGAAGCCAGGCTGGTTGATCATGGCGGCCAGCATCGCGGACTGCGCGATGTTGAGCTTGCTGGCCGGCTTGCCGAAGTAGGTCTCGGCGGCGGCGCCGACCCCGTAGGCGTCATCGCCGAGGAAGATCGTGTTGAGGTAATTGGTCAGGATCCAGTCCTTGGACTCCTCGTGCGAGAGCTTGATCGCGACGAGGATCTCCTTGATCTTGGTACTCACCGTCCGCGTGGTCCCGATGTTGGTGTAGTAATTCTTGGCGAACTGCTCGGTGATGGTGGATCCGCCCTGGAGGCCGCCGCTGCCGAAGATGTCCTCATAGGCGGCGCGCCCGATACCGGAGACCGATATCCCGCCCTCGGTGTAGAAGTGCCGGTCTTCGGCCGCGATCACGGCCTGCTTGAGCACCTGCGGGATCTGGGCCGACGTGAGCACCTGCCGGTTCGTGCCCGCGTTGAAGGTTCCCACCTGGGTCTTGCCGTTGCTGAAGTAGACAACGGAGGACTGCTGCAGTGCCGTCTCGGAGATGGCGCTGGGGATCGTGGTCTGCTGGTAGAGGATCACGACGCCGATCACGACGGCAAGCAAGAGCGCGGCGCAGGCCACGGCGGCAATGGCTATCACCTTTCGCCAGGTCCAGTGCCGCCACCAGCTCCCCTTGGACCGCGTGCCCCGGCCCGGCCCGCCGCCGCCTGGCCCGCCGCCAGCTGGCCCGCCGCCGTGGCCGGGATCTCCGCGCCGGTCCGCCAGCCGGTCCCTGATGCCGGTCCGGTCGATCGCGCGGTCTCGCAGCCCGGCGGCGGTGCGGCCGCCAGGGGCACCGTAACCGTCCGGGGCACCGTAACCGTTCGGGGCGTCGTAGCCAGCAAGGTAGGGCCGGCCCTGCCGGTCACGCTGATCCTGGCCTGCCTGCCACTGCTGTGCAGCGGCCTGGCGGTCGCCGCCGCGCTGCCGATCTGCGCGATCCCGTGCCGGACGGGCGTTTCCGGCATTGCCCGGGCCCGGCCCGTAGCCGCTGCCCTCGTCCGGCCCGCCACTCTGGTCATACCGGGCCGTGCCCGGATAGCCGCGCTCACCCGGATAGCCGCGCTCGGACCCGCCGGCCGCCGGAGTGCCGCTGCCGCGCCGGTAAGAAACATCACGCCCGCGGTCACGCCGGTCACGCCCGCTGCCTGGTCCGCCCTGATCCTGCCAGTACGGCTCGGCATAATCTGGATTAATCACGCGTCCTCGCTGGTCGGGGGTGTAGCGGGCGATCAACGGATCCCGCGGGCCCTCACGGTACCCGGCGGCTGGCGTCCTCCCGGCACGTTATGGCGAGTTGCATCCGCGCCGTCTTGCAGGACCGCTAACCTGGGGCGCGCGGCGAGTGGCCCGTCCGCTCAGTCACCGGCACGGGCGCGCCGGCTGCGCTGCTCGCCCGTGCCGAGAACGTACGACGACGCAAGATGATTCCAGCCACAACTCTGACAGACCTCAACCACGTAGACCCGGAATTCGGCGTATTCCGTGGCCATTTCCGCCAATTCCGGCCCCTGCTTCACCCGTCCTTCATACCGCCCGAGTTCGTCTCCGTAGACGTAAGTGACGTGGGTGAGCTTGACCTTCCGGCAGATGGGGCAGGCGGTATCGGTGGGCTCACCGTGGAACTTCGCGGCCCGCAGCAGATACGGATGGGCGTCACAGACATCGGTGACCGTCGTGCGTCCCGCGAATACGGACGCGAGCATCGCGCGGCGCGCGAGACCGTAGTCGACGACTGATCGCCTCATGCCCGACAGATTACGACGGAACTGCGCTGAGGCCGAGCCCGGATCGTCCCGCCAGCCGGCCGTCCCTGCATCCGGGCAAACGCCCGATGAACGCAGAGTTGCTTCCTGGCACTAAAAGACATATCTTTGCGATGTATCGGGCCGATACATCGAAGTGAGATACTGCGGCTATCAAGTGAGCTACTGCGGCTGTCGAGGCAGCCGATGAAAGCCGCGTAGATGCAGTCCCCGGGCGACGCGAGGAGGTGCGGCGGGCATGAGCGGTCAGCGGTCAGGCGTGCTTGAGCTCGCGGTGCTCGGGCTGCTGCACGAGACGCCGATGCACGGCTATGAGCTGCGCAAGCGCCTCAACGCGGTGCTCGGCGCGTTCCGCGCCTTCGGGTACGGGTCGCTTTACCCATGCCTGAAGGGGCTGCTTGCCCGCGGCCTGATCGCCGAGGAAGCGCCGCCCTTTGCCCCGAAGCCGCTGGCCGGCCGCCGGTCGAAGATCGTGTACCGGCTAACCGCTGACGGCAAAGAGCGGCTTCAGGACCTGCTTTCCCAGGCGGGCCCGGCGGCGTGGGAAGACGACGGGTTCGGCGTGCACTTCGCTTTCTTCGGCCAGACCCGGGCGGATATCAGGCTGCGGATTCTGGAGGGCCGGCGTTCCAGGCTCGAGGAGAGGCTGGAGATCGTCCGCGCAGCCGTGTCGAGGACGCGGGAACGGCTGGACAGCTACACCCTCGAGCTGCAGCGGCACGGCCTGGAGTCGGTCGAGCGGGAAGTCCGCTGGCTTAACGAGCTGATCGCCTCGGAGCGGCAGTCGGACGCGGAGTCCGGGAATCGCCCCGGGGATCATACAGAAGGCGGCGCGGCGGGCACGACTGGCTGACGCCAGCACGATGCTGTCGCTAAGCAGCAGGAGATTAAGGAGCAATCCTCATGGGTTCGGTACGGGTAGCCATCGTTGGCGTAGGAAACTGCGCGAGTTCCCTCGTCCAGGGCGTGGAGTACTACAAGGACGCTGACCCGGCGAGCCGGGTGCCGGGCCTCATGCACGTCCGGTTCGGCCCTTACCACGTCAGCGACATCGAGTTCGTCGCCGCGTTCGACGTGGATGCCAAGAAGGTCGGGCGTGACATCGCCGAGGCGATCGTCGCCAGCGAGAACAACACCATCAAGATCTGCGACGTGCCGCCGACCAGCATCACCGTGCAGCGCGGCCCGACGATGGACGGGCTGGGCGATTACTACCGGGAGATCATCACCGAGTCCGATGACCAGCCGGTGGACGTGACCCGCGTGCTCAGGGACGCACGGGCCGACGTGCTGGTGTCCTACCTGCCGGTCGGCTCCGAGGACGCGGACCGCTATTACGCGCAGTGCGCGATTGACGCTGGCGTCGCGTTCGTTAATGCCCTGCCGGTGTTCATCGCCTCTAATCCGGCGTGGGCACGCAAGTTCACCGAGGCCGGCGTGCCGATCGTCGGGGACGACATCAAGTCGCAGGTCGGCGCGACTATCACGCACCGCGTGCTGGCCAAGCTGTTCGAGGACCGGGGGGTCGAGCTGCTCCGCACGTATCAGCTCAACTTCGGCGGCAACATGGACTTCATGAACATGCTGGAGCGCAAGCGGCTGCAGTCGAAGAAGATCTCCAAGACCCAGTCGGTCACTTCGCAGATCCCGCACGAGATGGAGAAGGCCGCCGTGCACATCGGCCCTTCCGACCACGTGCCCTGGCTGGACGACAGGAAATTCGCGTACGTCCGGCTCGAGGGCCGGGCCTTCGGTGACGTGCCGCTGAGCCTTGAGTACAAGCTCGAGGTCTGGGACTCGCCGAACTCAGCCGGCGTGATCATCGACGCGGTCCGTGCCGCCAAGATCGCCAGGGACCGCGGCATCGGCGGCCCGATCCTTTCGGCATCCTCGTACTTCATGAAGTCGCCGCCCGAGCAGTACAGCGACGATACCGCCCGTGACCTGGTCGACAAGTTCATCCGGGGCGAGGTCGAGCGCTGAGCAACGTCGCGTGCGCGCACCCGCACGGGGCATCCGGCACGCTCCGGGTGCCCCTGCCCGTTTGACCAGGACGGCGCAAGCTCGCTCGAAGCCCGTTTCTCGCGGGCATCCGGCGGCAGACGGTATCGCCGCTGACCGGCCCGCGCCATAGGCTGATTGCGTGTCCAGCCCGGCAGAGCGCAGCACTGAGCCGACTGCCCCCGGCGGGAAGCCGCCCGGGCGGGCGAGAAGGTCCTCGTTCCTGAGCGACCTGCGCATCGTGCTGGTCGAGCGGAACTTCCGGCGACTGTTCGCCACTCGCCTCGTGTCGCAGACCGGCGACGGGCTTTTCACCGCCGGGCTCGGCGGCTACGTCTTCTTCAACTCGGCAAACTTCCCGAACCCGGTTTCGGGCGCGGTGGCATTCGCGGTGCTTTACCTCCCTTACTCGCTGGTGGGGCCGTTCGCCGGCGTGTTCATCGATCGCTGGTCGCGTCGCCAGATCCTGGTCTGGTCAGCCCTGATCCGCTCCAGCTTCGTGGTGCTAACCGCCGGGCTGATGGCCTCCGGAGAACTCGGGGTCCCGCTCTACGCGGGCGTGCTCGCAGTGCTCGGCGTCAACAGGTTCTTCCTGTCCGCGCTGTCCGCCGCGCTGCCGCACGTGGTCCCCGACGGCAAGCTGGTGATGGCCAACTCGGTGTCACCGACGGCCGGCGGGATCATGGCGATCATCGGCGGGCTAATCGGCCTCGGCGTGCACGTAGCGACCGGCGGCGGCCGCGGCGAATATGCCCTCACCCTGCTTGCGGCCGGATGCTGTTACGTCGTGGCCAGCCTGGTGGCCGCCACGATACGCCGTGACCTGCTTGGCCCGAACCACGACATCGGCGAGCAGCGGCCCGGCCGGGTTCTCGACGAGATCGGCGCCGTGACGGCCGGGCTGGCCGCGGGCGCGCGTTACCTCTGGCGTCGTCGCGGCCCGGCGGCCGCGCTCGGCGCAATCGGCGCTAACAGGCTCCTCTACGGGATCTTGTTCCTGATGTCGCTCCTGCTCTACCGGAACTATTTCTACCGCGGGGCCGGCGCCAACGCGGCGCTCGGGCATTACGCGGTGCTCACCATTGCCTCGGGGATCGGCTACGCGGCCGCGGCGCTCGTCACGCCGCAGGCGACCAGGCGGCTGGCCAAGCCGGCCTGGATTGCCCTGCTGCTCATCGCGGGCGCGGTCGTTGTCGGCCCGCTAGGCCAGACCTTCGAGCAGGCTGCCTTCCTGGCCATCGGGTTCTGCCTCAGCCTGACCGGGCAGAGCATGGCGATCTGCGCCACCACGATCCTCCAGGAGCAGGTGGAGGACGGCTACCGCGGGCGCGTCTTCTCCTTCTACGACATGACATTCAACGTCACATTCGTCCTCGGGGCCGTGGTGAGCGCGGTTTTCATGCCCGAGACAGGGAAGTCGCAGGCGATCATCGGCCTAGTGGCGGTCGGATATGCGCTGGCCGGCGCAGGTTACTGGCTGCTCGGCCGTCAGGCTTCGGGATCCGCCGCATCGGGGCCGGGCAGTCCCTGGCCAGCGGCCCAGCGCAG
>Ga0302180_10001052_pt1 | contig 22330 bp, 26 predicted proteins | sample I_Palsa_E3_2_FD_200575 | JGI IMG/M metagenome (GOLD analysis project Ga0302180, IMG submission 200575) | Peat permafrost microbial communities from Stordalen Mire near Abisko, Sweden - I_Palsa_E3_2 | ecosystem: Environmental > Terrestrial > Soil > Palsa > Peat permafrost | place: Sweden... | reverse complement strand
CCGCCGGAGAATGCCCGGGAGGCGGCGGTCGTGGAAGGCATCGAAGTTTATCCCGTGCAAACACTCTCGATGGCGGTGGCTTTTCTCAATGAGCAGATGGAGCTGGAGCCGTATGAATTGGACGGCGAGGCGTACCGGCAATCGCAGGTGCTCGGCGATTTGGATTTTGCTGATGTGCGGGGACAAGAGGCGGTCAAGCGGGCGCTGACGATCGCGGCGGCGGGATCGCATAATATTCTGATGGTCGGCCCACCCGGAACTGGTCAACCGGGGGACGCAGAGGGATTGTCGTTACTGTCGGTTTACCATGCCTCTTCCACCTGCTTCTGACGCAGATTCTTAATGTCCCACCCCCATTCCGTCGCTAGTTCTATTCACCGCAACTTAAGCAACACGCAATGATAAACCGCTGAAGAATATTAGGTACTGTTGATCTGCGATTAGCGCCGGCCATGATCGGCTCGACTGTCTTCGAGCAAGCCACTATGGAATTACAATAATATTTGGCGTTGCAGTCGATAGCTTTTGGGGTCCCACAACACGATCTCAGGTTCGCGGAGTGTCGGCTTGCGGAACTCCCCACACGCCCAGTTTTTGCGTTTAAATGCTGCCGAAAGTTGGTTGCCATTTAATATAAGGGTTGCTCAGTTCTGAGCTGACAACAGCGTCTGTTCGTCGGCAGGGAATTGATACACAAGTGCAGTTAAGTCATGCACCTTCTTGTTATACACCAGTTTAAACTTTGACAACTCAAACCTAATATTGTTGATAATAATGGCCGGCGAATCGACTTTGACCTTATCCATAACATTGTAAAACCGGTCACCTGTCGTAGTATGTATATCGTAGTTGCTATAATCAATGCCACGAACCATCAATGCAATCTGGGCGCCGACGAGATCATATATCGATTGACAATCGGGACTAATAATCCAGTCATGTCGATCCGTATCTAGATACCGATATTGTAGTACCTGCGGTGGATTCCTGTATATGCCGGCCTCGTAGTCAAGAGGCCCACTTGCATCCGCCGCGAATGCATACCTTATATCTTCCTTCAGCTTGCCGTCTGGGCCAATAATTAGTTGTGGCGCACGATAGAGCTCGACACGTAACATCAGGTTACGTAGAATCGTCGCAGTAAACGGAGAATTCATTCCTGCCGGACCAAAGCGGCCATTCGTCCGAACGACATAGCCACCCGCATCGGGACCTTGATGCCCCGACAGCTCTTCAAGTATTCTCTGTTGCTGCAGATTCAAAAATTCTGCTTGGTCTATTTGCCCAGCAATCTCAAAGAGCCGCTTTACATATGCTGCACTCTCTTGCTCATCCAGGGGGCACCTGAACGCGGCAGCAATCTGAAATGTTTCGAATTTGCCTTGGTTTCGTTTAACCTGATTAAGAATGGTTGCCAGAGCCTCTACTTGTTGTTGGGTACTATCAGCGGTAGCCTGTGCCTTCTTCGAATTCTCCCGCTGGGTTAAGACTTCTCCGCCGAACGAAACTAGGAAGCCCAACACGGCGGCCCAGAGAGAAACAATCGAAACATATAGAGCTCTAGATGTTGCGAGTTGTCCAGTTTGGGAGGGCGATGTGGGAACTTTCAGTTTATCACGTTCTTCTTGAATTTTTACATAGCCGGCTACACAGCTACCGACTATTCCGACAATAAGCCCCGCATATTTGAAATCCGTAATCCAATCCATGCTTTCCGTCCATTTTTCGAATTCGCTGGTATTTGTACACTGAGGATATCACGGCGGCAATGCGATACGCGGCACCATTTTTTACGTCCGCCGATCAGAAAGCGAGACGCTCGACACTGATAGGCATAGTTGGCCTTGGCATCGCCGAATTAGAACAATGGGGCCTTCATCGCGCCGGACGGGCAGACCGCCGCAGTCGGATGGCTGCTCGATTAACGATCCTCAGCGGGTCTGACCGCCCGCACTGCCCCCATAGCCCACAGGTAATGACCGTCAGCAGGCAGCCCCATGATTCGCCGATCCGCTGCCGAGCGTGTGAGGTAATCCGGTGGCATTCTTGACGCGATTGCGAACGACCCGATACAATCCGTCACTAGGATGGAATGACCGCATGGAATGGTCAGCAATTCTGAAATTCCTGGGCATCTTGGTCGCTGGCATTCTCGGAGTTCTCGGGACGGTTACTGAGACACGTAATAAGGATACCCACCGTCTCACTCGTTGGGGTAAGTGGGCCTTATGGTTGACCATTACCGGGTTATTCGTGGCGCTCGGCGCGCAGATGTTCGACACCCTGCGTGAGCGAAGGGTGGATCAAGAGTCGCGTGAGCAGACAAATACATTGTTGGGCAAGTTGGAACAGCAGGGAAATCAAAGCAAGGTAATTTTGACAAACCTTGGCGAAGAGAGCGAGCTCCAAAACCAAACGCTGGATGCCGTCGAGCGCGTCGTTACTCCAATATCTGGACTCCTCAAAGTCAGTGCTATTTATGAAGTGCCATCTAATGACACACTGCCCGGCGACAACACATCTGTAGCAGATTTCGAAAGCTATCTGGATCGATATCTCGCCGACCCATCGTCCAAGTTCGGCTCGGGCCACTCCATAGGTTATATCGACGTTGATTGGTTGCGGAATATCAAGACACAACCGAATGCAGAACCACCAAAGCTCGTCGGTATTACCTATGACCTTTTTCTGAAAGAGCGTCCTGAAAATGGGCGATTTAATAGGCTTTTTGAATCCTTTAAGAACCCCACTCTGGATATAACAATAACAAAGGAGACATTGATCCCGCAGGGCAAACTCGGAAAAAATACGCTACTGTTCTCTGGGGAGACCCAACCTCTGCTGACGCCCTCTTCCGATGGTGGTACTGACGCCAGCGTGTTTATTTATTACGCGCTGCCGATGAAAAGACTTTTTGTCGAATGGCAGTTTACAATTCTGAAGTTGAAGCTGCCCAACGGGTTCCTGTCGCTTCACGACGTTGCAAAGTCCTACTGCTATTTCCAGAACCATTGGATGGGCACTCCAGACCCTATGACTCCTCTGGTGACCGATCTGCAATTTGACCGTTACTTTTCTATAAGCCTTGATAAGTTCCAAATTACACCGGACTTCCAAACGGAAATGGCCCAAATTCCCTCCGAACCAGATATCATCGCTGGTCGCGCATCCCGGTATTCCTTCATAAGGCCATACCCGTTAATGTCGAGAGTCTATCCGAGCCCATAAATTTCGGGGGGGGGCAACTAGCGCCGCTCATTTTTGCCGGTCAATTACCGAGGAATGCCATAACAGCAGCTTAGCCGTCCGACGATCCGGTGGTGGCAATTTACCGCTCTTTAGCCACCGGCCAATAGTCGTCCTACCGACCCCAAGGCGACGTGCTAATTCTCCACCCGTCAACATGTTACCTGCCGCAGCTAGACGCTTTGCCAAATCATCGTTCATATTTGGCGCGATATACGACCATGTCTTTTCTCACGATGGATGGTGGGTATTTGCATTTGATTCCAGCCAGGGAGCCACCCTCAGCCATCTCAGCCGCCTTGTCATCAATCTGCATCGAGTCGATTCGCTGTTCAACAAACTCAACGGCAGTCTCAAAGGCAATAATATCCCCTTGATGAAGTGTCATGCCTTCATTGATCCGAATACTCACGGCATTCGGTCGCTTGTAAAAATTCTCTACTATGCCGATTTGTTCGTAATGCATCGGCAAGATGGCGATGCGCGGAAATCGGTAGAAGCAAGCCTTAATATGCTTAGGCAACCACTTATTACGAAGGAAACTTCGTGCGAGCCGGAACAATTCCCATGTTGTCATTAGCCCGACATGTTGTTGCTCAGCGGCAATGATGATTTCTTCTCGAAATGGGGTAACGTTATCTCGATCGAGTGCTGGCAGGTGCCGTTGGTGATTTATGATACTGATTGCTTGAACATCGGTTCGAGTCAATTCACGCATTCGGATCGTCGCATGTTTGGCTGATTGCAGGCAGCCATTATCGCTCGGGTGACCCTGTAAATTCCAATGTATTGGAACGTGGGTGGGGAGAAAGACGTAGAACGCCGCGCTGAGCAATGAGCCGGCGATCGGGATCAAGATCACAAGCACGCGGTGAATATGCGAAATCATATCTGACTCACTTTCACGGCCGGGTTGCGAGGTTGCACACTCTTTTTCACCCTTGCACGCCGGCGAACTTTAGCTGCTGCGAAATTCTCCAGCATAAAACTCATGAGATCCTCTACTACACTGGTGTTGATGGTGTAATAGATAAACTGTCCCCGTCGAGAATCAGTGATCAAGTCGGCAGCCTTCAAAGCATTAAGGTGAAAGCTGAGGGCGTTGGGCGCAATGTCCAAGTGCTTTGCCAATTCCCCAGCATTTCTCGGACATTCACGCAGGGCCGAAAGCAACTTACGGCGGTTGTGGTCGGCCAAGGCTTTAAAGACTGAGTTCAAAGGTAACCTTCCGTTTCAATATTTCAAGTATCATTGAAATGATATCATTCCGGTATTCCTTGTCAAGCTCGCGGTCCGGTCGATTGACCACGATCTTGATGGCAGATAACGTAAATCGCCTATAGAGAGTTGGGTGAGCTTGCGCGTGGATAAGCCCTTTAGGCGACGCATTTTTGTAAACTGGTTTCAAATTATTGACTTAACACAGCTTGATGAGAAGCTTGTGTTCCGATCCGGGGGGTTTGGTATTATTCCTCGTGAGAAGGGAGATACAGTCGATGAGGACGCGAGGGTTTCTACTTTTATTTATGGGAATGGTCGCCGTGCTGAATAGTACCCGGGCGGAGGCATCCCTCGTTTATTATGATTTTAGCGGAACGGTCAGTCCGTCCGTCGATTATTCGGGCCTCAGCTACGTGCCTGCCCCCATTTTGGCAGGCGGCGTACCCTTCATCGGTACGCTGAGCTTCGACAATTCCGCGTCGCCGGTGTCGAGCACTTCCTCCTCGGCAGTCTATCGCGGCACTGACCTCGACATGACGATGCCCATCACCATCGACGGATCATATACCTATGCCATTTCAACGCCGGCGTCGGATGACGAGATCGACACCAGTGGCACCGATTTCGAACTCTTTAAGCGGGGTCCCACGGTCTACACCAGCTTTGCCCCCAATCCGCCTTTCAGCCACTTGGATTTTGAAGCCACGACCACGTCTTCAATTTTGAGTGAGGGCATCATCGGGATCGGTAGTCCATTCGACGCCAACGGGTTATCCGACCAGCAGACGTCCGGTGCAGGTTACTATTACATCAATCTCACGCCTTCGTCTCTACAAGAAGTGCCTGAGCCGTCCGCATTGACCGCGATGGCAATTGGACTGGCGGCGTTATCGATGCGACGCCGAGCCCTGTAATCGAGACAGCTTGCCAACCCCAGCAATCGGTCCGATGGCAAATAGATGTGTTGAAAGACGGCGAGACTAGGTGCCTATACCAAGTTCAAACCGTCTCACTGCTTTGGAGCCACGGAGAATCGAACACGGCCTGCCGCCTAATCGACCCAGCATACTCATTGCTATCTGATGGGTTTCAGCCGGTCAATCACCGAGGGATGCCATAACAGCAGCTTAGCCGTCCGACGATCCGGTGGCGGTAACTTACCGCTCTTTAACCACCGCCCAATAGTCGTCCTACCCACGCCAAGGCGACGTGCTAATTCTCCACCCGTCAACATGTTACCTGCTGCATCTAGACGCTTAGCGATAAGAGCCGTGCTCGCCCAACATTTCCGATGAAACTTGGGGACACCACGCCAGAAGTGCCGACGCTCAACTGTTACCGGCTTATGGCACACAGTGCATACATGCTTTCCCTTTTGTTCTTCCAGCCAGACGGTGATCTTGTTCTTCGGCATCGCCACCGTCGCCGACACGCTAACGGTCTCGGCATTCATCGTGCCTGGCGACTTGATCGCCAATGAAATAGAAAGAGACTGCGGCCCCGCCATTTGAACCGACAGCCCGTGGTGGGCAGCGAGCGAATGGATGTATTGCTTGGCGTCGTCACCGCCATAATTGGTCAGTAGATGCGACAGACTGCCGAGATACTTGGCTATTTGTGCCTTGGTAACGCGAGTCACCTTTTCCGCGGCTGATTCCTTCCCATGCTTCGCGGCTTCCAGTCGCTGCTTCTCGGCGCTCAGTTGCTGAATCCGCACCCAGGCAGCCTCTTTGGCAATCTCGGATTCCGTCTGGTCATGCCGGGCGTACCACGTGGATACTTGGCCCTCGATCTTTTTGATCTGCTCCAATAAACCCTGATCTTCAGCTTTACGTCCCTTTTCGGAGCGGAGAATTCGCTGCGTCATGGTGTACAGCCGGTCAACCAAATCAGGACCAGTGAGAAGATCGCGGAGTTGGGGCCAGAAGACCTCATGTACCCTGCCCGCAGATATGCTCGTGACTTCGCAAGCGCAGCCATTGATAGTTCCCCTCCCGTAGAAATATGCCCGACTGCAAACGTAGCTGCCTCCCCGATCACGGGCGCGGTGAGATTTCCCACGCATGGGTGCGCCACATTGGCAGCGAAGGATGCCAGATAGCCATGCGAATTGAGATGGTTGGTGATCCTGCGTGAGCCTAAGCCTTCCAGTGACAGCTGATAGATGATTTTAACGATGGCGGCCTCTTTGGGATCGACGTAGAGCTTGGCCTTTTGGGGATGCTTTAGACAGGCTTCGGCTTCTGCTTCCTCCAGAGTCAATCCGCTGGCTATGAGTTGGCCACGATAATGGGCCTGACTTGTGTACCCGTATGCTGGTGGCCCCTGCCATCTCCCCTGCTCAATGGCTTCTTGCTTGGCGCGTCGAACTCGATCGCCAGTGGCATCTTTCTCGTAAAATGATGCCGCCGATTTTACGTAATATAGGAATCGATCAGAGGCAGAGCGGAGTGATATCGGTCCTGACGGTGTATGCAACGTGACACGGTTTTCACGGCAGAGATCGAGCAATTCTGCGCCAAGTTTCACATCGCGGGTTAGCCTATCAAGGTCGCGGCAGATGATATGCCGGCAGTCTCCCTTCTTGATTGCCGCCAGGATGCGGGCGAAGGCGGGCCGGCTAGCGAACGGTGTATCCGCCCCGATCGCTTTCGTTTCTTCGGCGACGGTGACGGGCAGCAAGTTAGCCCGTTGGGCGTAAGGCGGGCGCGATGATTGCGATGGGCGACGATGATCTGGCCCAGCCAGTGATTGACCGGGCACTGTCGATAAACGCAAATGAACCTGAGCTATTACGCATGTTCAGCCAGTTGATGACGCGGCAAGGTTGGCGCAACAGCGATGCTGGAGATCAACTCGCGACGCCGCTGATGTGGGAAGATGATCAGTACGTCTACATGCAACAGCGCAGCCCCGAGGACTTGGCTCAGGCGCGTGCTTTCAACGCGGCCGCCGGCCAGGATGCGGACAAGGCGGCCACGGCACTGCAGTCGTCGGTCAATCAGACGCAGGGAACCGCTGCCGGTTTTTATTATCAGGCGGTTCAATTCCATCGTGAGCGTCAGAACGATCGTAATGCCGAGAGCTCGGCAGCGGCGGCGATGGAGCAGGCGATCAAGCTGGCGCCGGAGAATGTCGGATATCGTGACTTTCTCGCCGAGCTTTACAGCCACATGGGCTGGCGCAAGGAAACGGACTTCTTCACACAGTGGTCCATCGCCGACAACCTGGGCGAAACCAGCGCGGCAAAAATGCTCCGACTTGCCTACAAGCAGCTTCGTCGCACGGAATATGGCCCGGCCCGGCAGTCACTTGCTGAAGCTATGCGCATCGACCCCGCCGATCCGCGCGGGCCGGCTTACATGGGATTGCTCATCGCCGGGGAAAACCATGATCGATCGCAAATCGATCAAACCGCCAACTGGTTGATGGCGGCGTGCGCACTGGAGGATGCACACCTACGGCTGTGGGGCCTGCGGCATGTCACGCCAAACATTATGTACACGCCCGATCAAGTGGGGCTTGAATTCGGGCTGGTGACCTCGACGGGCGAGGAGCTTTTGAAATTGAATCGTCCGCAGGAAGCCGCGCTGTTGGCGCGGCAGGCTCTTGCAGATACCAATCGTGTAGACAAGACACGCTGGCCCTACAGGGTCCCCACGGCGATGCTGCCGGTTGTTTCGGTTCAGGGAACGCCGGCGCCGCATATGGACCCGGTGAAAGCTGCTCCGATTTACAACACTACCGTCTGGGTCATCAATCTCCACGAACTGGCCGGCAATGCGCTGGAGGCAACGGGACAAACGGATCAGGCGTCCCAGGAATTCGCCGCTGCCAAAGACCTTCAGCAGTCGATGCAGAACGCCCAACGCAACACCCGGCCGGCGCCTTTGCGAAGATGACATCTCATCTCGCACGCGGGTTTGTCGTCACGGTTCTGATGGCTACCGCAAATGAGCCTTTGGAGCATCAAAGATGTGTATCTGATATTTCCAGTTCCCGGCGGACCGACCGTCAAAATGGTGGGCCTAGCCCAGCACCGTCTTATTTTGAAATCACCGTTCCGCACTCCGGGCAGACGCCGCTAACGTTGCCAGTCAGGTTGTAGCCGCACGAAAAACAGAATCCCGCTCCCCTTAAGCGACGCTCTCGCCGACGGCGCCACATCACCAGCCACGCCGACGGTAACAACATCAAGGCTCCCGCCGGATACCCAAATGAGACGGCGGCGAGCTTGGACCAGCTATTGTCAAAGCGGCGAAGCGAAGAGTAAGAAACTCCGAGGTGGTCCCAACCTTTCTGCACATCGCCTCTCTGAGGTACAAATTGGTGGACCAATGGAATCGTAGAGCCTGGGGGGACCAATGTGTGTGTCCAGTCCTGCGGCCCCCTCGGACCCTGGTTAAACATGCCAATGCCTAGCCCCGAGTATGACTCAAATTGGATCACTCCCGAAGAAATTGCCAGGTTACGTCCGTCGTACCAGAAGAGCTCTCCCCCGAACTCGAAGTTGCTTGTTCGCCCACTTGGTCGGGGCGCACCCCAGGTTTGGAATAGGTCGGCGCGGTAATAGCTCCGCATCCAAGCCGCCACCATCGCCATACACAGCACCAGCGACACCGCCGCCAGCCCGTTAAACATCCATCGTCCACACCGACGCATCACGGAATTGTAACGCGCTGTCATCTCGCCGCGTATTCTTTGGCGAGTTCAACCATTGCTTTGCGGACATCTTCCTGTGTTCCGACCACGACAAATAGATGAAAGTCGTGCTTCTCCGCAGCAACTCCATCGGGGTTCCGCAGCCGAAAGACACAATTCCATTTTTCGACTTGCTCCCGCTCAAAGTGGAAACGCCCGTAGCTCGGCGATGGATGCTCAGGAGAATAGACTCCCATCGCGTGGGAACCACCCGCTGTGGCAAAGACCAGCGGTTTGGCCTGCTCACCGGGCCCGTGATCGATAGGCTCAAGACGCCCGGTAGGTTCATTGAAGCAGTAGAAGTGACTAAAGTCCGGCGGCATGTAGCCAGTCAGCGCCTCGATCTGTGCCAATGGATGATGCTCGCCGGTAGGGAATTCAAACGTGACCTCATACTCGATGATGTGCGGCAGGCTTCCGTGGCCGATGTGGACGTGTTTGTCGAGAACGTAATCAGAGAGGACTGTACGGTTTTGAGCAATCTGGCCGCCAGACTTCTCTTCGGGCTTGAGCCAAAAGGCCATTTGGGTTCGCGATATCAGAGTCTGCCCTTTCCCCTGCTGAACCAACAGCCGGCTGGTCGAGGTAGGACTGGACCCATCATCACGAGAGCCGGCTTCGGTGGGATTAAACGTCTCGGAATTGAAGGGCCGCACGCCGCAATCCATCCCTAATGCGGACTGCAGCTCGCGTCCATGGTCGGCGTGGTCGATGAACTCTTTCCCGCCCCACGTCAGCGACTCAATTGCCCCTGCCATTGCGGCTGTGGTCGTGATGACAATCTCCGAATCGCCCGCTGGTCCACTGATCTTGGCATCACCGAACGGCTGGGTCGCCGAACCAGCGGCATTAACTGGACCGGCGAGCGGCGACAGCCATGCGATGCACCAGACGGCAACCAACCCATTAAACATCCATCGCCCAAACCGCCGCATGGTGGGATTCTACCGTGCGGGTCCGGTGGCAGAGCGTTAATTTGGAATCGCTTTGGACGATATTCGCGTCCCTTCGTTCCCATCCGTCCCACAACATCACCTCCCATTTTCAGGTCCACCAACTGGGTTGGAATACACGATCGAAATGGTTCCGTCGCCATGGGATCAGGCTAATGAAGACCAAATTCCCGTGGATTGGTCATTTCCGAACGGCAAGCTCGGGGGCCAGTGGGATTTGCCTAGGGGCTTTGCGGGCGTGGCGTTGGAACAGCGGAACAACGGAACAGCCGAACCGGGCCAGCTTTGCGTGGACCAAGCGGGGATGGATCAGTACGGAAATTGATTGACCTCGGTCTTCCTCCTTTGTTAGGATTTCAAGATCGCGCCGACATCATCCGGTGTATGTGTCGCAAATCGATGGAGAAAATGCGCTCGCCGAAGGAAAGACGCCACGGGTAGGAGGCTAAAATGCTTGCACGTATCAGAGTGCTCTGTCCGCTGATGGGGCTGGCCTGCTTGTTATTGATGTGCAGCTTGGCTAGGGCCGGAGACGGACCTGATCCGGATCAGCCGCCGCCATCGACGCAGCCGGATGGGCATTATCTGTATGACGTTCCGATGTCGAAGATGGATGAGGAACGGGCGGACCCACCAGGCGTACCCGCTAACCAGGATACGGAATCCTTCTTTACGTTTTACGACGTTTACGGCTACATCCCCGGCACGGCGCAGGGTCCATCAGGATGGGTAGCCTCCTCATCGCTGACCGGCCTGACTCCGACCGGGGCTGTGGTGAGTGATAATCCAAATGTCCCGAACATCATCTTCACCTACGTCGGGCCGGGCAGCATTGTCGGGCCGGCGGAGCTGGGTGATTTCACATTCGAGTCGGCGTTCAATACGACGACCACAGGAATGTTCAGCGACCAGGATTTCAGTTCGATTACCTCCGCGCGCGAATTTTTAACGGGATCGGTGACACTGCCGATTCCCAAACCGACCTCACTCAGCGTGCTCGGCGTCAGCGCATTGGTGCTGTTACGCCGGCGGTGGAAGTTCACCCGACTAAGGTGAATTCCGGCGGAAATGTCGGCTCGTGATACCGGGGATATTTTCACATTTCTAGGTATCTCGGCGGGAGACCGCCTGCCATGCCTTTTGTCGCGCCCGAATATTGTGGGGGAATACGGTCGAACCAAATCTATTTCCATGAGCGATGCGCCAACTGCACTTCTACTCTGAAGGCACCGGATTCTGTTCCCGCGGTCGGTCGGGCAAACAACATTTCCTTTGCGATCGCCGCTGGCTTCGGATTACAATGTGTTTGCGTTAAATCCACGTGCTGGCGGATGGGCTTGCTATCCAGCGCCTGCGGGCGAAAGTTAGTTATCAGCGGTGGCCGCTTTTCCGAATCTCTCCAGAACCCGTGAAGTGAGGCAACACTAATGGATTCAACTGAAATCCCTTCGATACCGCTTCGCCATGTGATTGCCACGCTGGCCTACCGAGCGGCTAAAACCTTGCGATCTGTGCCGAAGGACTTCGCGCATTTTCAAGCCGCGCCCATGACACGAACGGCTATCGAAATAGTGGCTCACATGGCGGACCTGATCGAATGGGCCACGCGAAAGGCAGACGGAGAAACGGATTGGCACGATGCGCGACCTGAAGATTGGAACCAAGAAGTTGACCGCTTTTTCGCCGCGATGAAACTATTGGACGAACGCCTTGCAACTGGGGGATCCTCGATTGCGTGCTCGCCGGAGAGACTATTTCAGGGACCTCTTGCCGACGCGCTGACGCATGTTGGCCAACTGGCGACGCTTCGCCGAATGGCAGGATCAGGAATCCGTGGTGAAAGCTATTTCCGCGCGGAAATTACTCTCGGCCGAGTCGGAATGAATCAATCTTCGTCGAATTGGGAATTCGATTGAGTGGTTCGCCGCAGTATGCCAGACAGGCGTATCAGAACAAAAGATGCGGTTAACGTATCGCTCACGAAGTTCACCAGTATGTAGCATCCCCTTTCGTTGTATTCGGAAAGCCATTTATACCCCCGGTAGTATATCTGACACTTGGGGAATGATTATCAGCGAAGACCGCCATATCTTCTCTGTAAGCCGTAAATCGGAATATCCATATAATTCGGAACACCCGGTAGTTCACACAACAATACCGCATGAGCATGTTTACGGGCGATGTGGAGGGGGCGGAACTGCAATTGCTCGATTTCTGACTCAACTGCTCACCAATTTGTCGGCGAAGCCGATCAGCCAAATCAGCCAGTGGTTGGCGGATGAATGGAAACGGCGAAATCCGGCACTGTCGGGGTAGCGGCGCCGCGAGTGCATCGCTCACGATGGGCGCCGCCCGGAAGGACTGCATTTTTGAGTTCAATAAGCGAACCGGCGGACGTATATTCTCGGCCGATAGCTCACTGACGACGGTCCAAAATGGCATTTGAATTTGACCATGTCTTCATCTGCACCTCTTGCGGCGGCACGGAAGCCAGTGGTTTGGCGGCATTTGGTCTGACCGAGGGACCACCCAACGTCCATCCGGGACAAGGCACAGCGTGTCGTCGTTTCTTCTTCGCCAACGGCTATCTTGAGTTGCTTTGGATTAGCAACGCAGAAGAGGCGCAGTCGGGGACAATTCGGCCAACCCACCTTTGGGAACGATGGAAGGGGCGAGCCAGTGGTGTTTGTCCCGTCGGCCTTGGCTTTCGCCCAAAAAACCAGCACGATGGCAGCACTCCCTTCAGCAGTTGGGAGTATCGTCCGTCATAGCTTCCGGCACCGCTCACTCTCCATATCGCCACAAACGGCAATGTGCTCACCGAACCGATGCTGTTCTATCTTCCTTTCGGGGTGCGGCCAGACGATTATCCAAGCGCCAAGCGACCAAGAACGGAGCACCCTGCCGGTCTGCGCGAGGTAACGCGCGTGCAGTTGGCCAGCCCACACGCGGACAGGCTTTCGGCAGAGACGACAACCGTGATGGCCACAGGTCTCGCGCATTTCCGCCAAGGAACAGGGTATCTTGTCGAACTTGGCTTTGACGGAGAGTCGCAAGGCCAGCATGCAGATTTCCGACCTTTACTTCCGCTTCTATTTCGTTGGTGAGCGGTGTCTGGAATGCACTCCGCATAGTGCTCACGAGGTTCTTCAGGTGTTCGATGTTCATGATGGGTGTCTCTGTTTACAACTGAAAAGAAAGGGCCGGTGTTTTATTCGCCGGCCCATCATGCTTCCGTTATTTGCTAGCTGCTTTCCGTTTCGCGGGCGAACCAGCCGACCGTATCCAGTGCGGCCAGTCCGTAACCTCGATCTCCTGGTAGCCTTGGTCTTCAATCTTTCGGGCGATTTTCGTCTTGGTCTTCTCGGTCAATTGGTAGGTGTAATTGCTGGCATCGTAGGATGCAGGAAGAATTCCTCCCCGGTAAAGGTTGGCAAAGGTGTAGGTTCCATGAACCTCGTCGATGAGGAGCATGCAGTCAGCGGTTGTCTTTTTGAATTCTGTCATCTGGCGGGAGTAGACCTTGGTAGCGGTCAGTGGTGCGCCGGAGTATTCCCGGGTGACAGGTTGTTTCGGTGTCTTGTGGGTCTTGGTGATCTTCCTACTCGCCTTAGTTGCTGTCCGTGACATCGTGATCTCCTCTGCTGCTTTGCAGCTTTTGAGCTCCCATTAAAAAGGTCCCTGGCACTCGCCAAGGGCCGATTCATTGTGTTTACTACAGTTACAATTAAAACAGAGAGGAATATATTCCGTCAATTATTTGCTCGCAGGAGCGAATCCGGCGGCTGGACTACCGACGGCGGTATCGGGATAATCACGGAGTCCGCATAAAACACGGGAAATGGTCGGGGCAACGGTGAAGGCCTATTCTTGGGGCGTCGATTAAGGGTCAGAAGCGTCATAGTGGTGAAGATGGCATTCCAAATCTCCACGATTGAAACGGCCGCGAACCAAGGAAACTGTTGCTCGACGCTCCAAACCCCCGGTATGCTCCGCAAAATGAGCGACGACGTTCATCGGCGGAGGTCCATCTAGGAAATCCCGGCTGAGATATCCAACGGTGGCAGCATCGATGAATAAACGTCCGCTCATTTTGCTGATTGCCTTATGCACGAGTCTGGCCGCTTCGGCGGATGACCAACTGCTTGTCGCATCTCACGACATCGATCACCCGACCATTTTTCAACCTGATTTTGCAAATCAAGCCCAGTGGCTGGCGCGAGCGGAAGAATTGCGCAAGCAGGTGCTGGTGGCCGAGGGGCTGTGGCCGATGCCGCCGCGCACACCACTGAATGCGGTGATTCACGACGAGATCGATCGGGACACTTACATCATCAAGAAAGTTTTCTTCGCCAGTTATCCGGGGCATTATGTGAGCGGCAATTTATATCTTCCAAAAGGGCGATCTGGAAAATTGCCGGCGGTTCTGTCCCCGCATGGGCATTGGACCAATGGCCGGCTGTATGAGGCTCCGCCCAATATCGTGCAGCAGCAGTTGGCGGAAGGGGGAGAAATGGCCGAAGCGGGCGCACGATATCCCCTGCAGGCCCGCTGCGCCATGCTGGCCAGGATGGGTTGCGTTGTGTTTCAATATGACATGGTGGGGTACGCCGACAGCAAACCAATCGAGCATCGCATCGGTTTCACAGATGCCGAGGCGATTTTGCGGTTGCAGAGTTTTATGGGCCTGCAAACGTGGAACTCGCTGCGGGCGCTCGATTTTCTCACCAGCTTGCCGCAAGTCGATTCGCAACGTATTGCCGTCACCGGCGCCAGTGGGGGTGGCACACAAACATTTATTCTCGGGGTCATCGATGACCGCCCCGCCGCCGAGTTTCCCGCGGTCATGGTCGGCGAAGCAATGCAAGGCGGCTGTATCTGCGAAAATGCTCCGCTGCTGCGCATCAATACCAACAATGTCGAATTTGCCGCGACCTTTGCCCCCAAGCCGCTGGGCATGTCCGCCGCCAATGATTGGACGCGCGACATGGAAACCGATGCGCTGCCGAAGATTCGTACCATCTATTCACTTTTCGGCGTGCCGCAGAATGTGATCGGCAAGCATTTCAACTTCGAGCATAACTACAACCAGATCAGCCGGGAGATGATGTACACCTTCCTCAACGAGCATTTCCACCTGGGTTGGCCCTCGCCGGTGAAGGAAGTGCCGTTCAATCCCGTCCCGCTGTCGGAGTTGTCGGTGTATGACCACGAGCATCCCCGGCCGGCCGATGCGTCCGATTCGAAGGCTTTGCGGCAATACATGACCCGCACTTCGGATGAGCAGATCGCTGCCATCCGCCGCGACGATCCAAAGCAATATCAGATGCTATTGACCACCGCGCTGCAGGTGATGGTCGCCGATCACATGCCCAAGCCGGCTGACATCATCGTGGATCACCAAACGCTCAAGCGGTCCGGCGCCCATCAACCGCTGCCGTTCAAGCGCTTGATTCCGAAAGAGGATCACGGCGATGTTCTGATTTGGGTCGATCCTGCCGGCAGATCAAGCCTGTTCGATCGTTTCGGACATGTCGATGCCGATGCACAAAGGTTGCTCGACTCCGGATTTGCCATCATTTGTCCCGACTTGTTTCTGACCGGTGAGAACCGCCCGCAAGGTGTTGCCACCACGATGCCGAGCGCCACGATCTATGCGAATCAGAATTACGCCGGCTTTCTCTACAATTTCAATCGATCCATCATGGCCGAGCGTGTTGATGATCTATTGACCACGATCGCGTTCGCCCAGTCCGATCAACACACTAAACGCATTCACCTGCTGGCCACCGGCGATTTCGCGCCGGCGACGGTATTGGCAAAAGCACTCGCCGGAGCGACGATCGACCGGACCGCGGTTGATTTGAACGGGTTTGATCGCCGGCGAATCATGGTTCCCACCGATCAGCAGATGCTGCCCGGCCTTTTGAAATATGGCGGCCTCGGCGGTTTTGCGGCGTTGTGTGATTCGGGCCGAACGATGTTGGCGGGCTTTGATGCGGGCAATCTTGGCGCTGACAATCAGCATGTCACTACACAGAAGAATTCGATGAGCCGCCGCGAACTCATAGAGTATTTGCTGCAACCGTAGCCGCTATTTCACGAGCATTGCCTGATCGAGATCAAGCTGGCATGGCAAATCGGAGATTAAATAGGTGCGAGGTTAACCCCTTCGATACTCAGGGGGATCTTCAAAAGTCTTTGCACGTGCAAAGGAGACCGTCACCAGGCAAGCGTGCGCCTCCGTAACCTACCAATTATATATATTTCTGAACAGCGCTTCGATTCTCAATCCGGCGAAATGCCGGAGCCAATATTTCCTTTGCGATCGCCGCAGGCGGTGGATTGCAATGTCCTTGCGTTAAATCCACGTGCTGGCGGATGGAATAATGGGTGATGCAATTAGATGCAGCCGTGCTCCTCCGCTCATTGCAAAGCGGCGGTGACCTGTTTTCCTGGTGATCGAAATCGCACCAGACTTAGCACGAGGAAGACAATGAGCAAGAACAGCAGTGAGTTGAACCGAAGCCAAGGGGCAAGTTTATCCCAGACGTTATAGCATCCTTCGCTGATTGCGCTAATTCCGCCAAACATGAGACCTGCTCCCACGGCACGTACCGGGATGAATAATCCAACGCATACTGAGATGATCCCCGCAACATAGCAAACCCAGAACATTCGACGGCTGAACTTAAGGTCGGCGTCGTGACGCTCCTTATCAAGTTGGTCGAGCTTGGCTTGGACCGCCGGCTTATCGGCAGGTGCGGCTGAATTGAGCTGGTCGTTTAGCTTGCTCCGCGCGTTGCCGAAAGTTTCCTCGTCCGGTGGCGCAAACAATGCCGCCGCTCCGAAATAGGCCACGAGCGGAACCAGCGAGGCAAGGCATAGCCAGACCGCCAACTTTTTCGGCCAATCAACTACGAACACATTTTCATTTGACGTTGCCATGCCTGAATTGTCCGGGTTCCTAGCAAAGGGGGCAATGCACAAATTATTGTGCGGCTGGTTTGGTCATCGGGGATTCCTTGAATACGTTATTCAAGATCATGGCCAATCTCACACCACCACGCTGCAATTGCTGCTCGATTACCAGGCCACCAGCATCAACATACGGTTTATCTAACTTTGGCGGTGGACCATCCGCTGGAATATCCCTGTAAACAATCTCGACTGCCACCTTGTGCGATTCATTAGCCCAGTCGGCTGGTGTGCCTTTCTCCCATTCAGCCGCTTGTTCAGGCTTAATACGAGCATTGAGCGTGTCGGCATATGCCGCATTTCGTGTCGTGCCCTTGCGGGTCAGTAAGATTGCCGTATCCCAAACTGAATGGAGGTTAGTAGCTCTAGGGCGATCCAGGAAAAACACGAGCCGACCATTGCCGCCTTTGTCTCCGTTGCGTTCGGCACAGTGCAATGGCTGATGCTCATCGCCGACGAAATGAACTAGGAATTTTAGCGCTTCAACTCGGTCATTCTTTGATGCCTTCAGGTCTTTCAAAGTTGCTTGACAATCATTGATCTTGTCAATCACGTTGTTGCCGTTTTTGCCGTCCCGCTTTTCGTCGAAGGATTTTGCGTCGAACGGGATATCAACATAGTGCCACGGCCCTGTTTCCTGTCGCTCCCGACGAACTTGATCGGCCCAGCTTGCGATCTCCGCATCGGAAATATTCACCGTGCTGCCTAGCAGGGAGTGGGCTGCGGGCGTCAAACGATCCTCGGCAATCAGGCAAACGATTTGATGGCCATCGCCTCCCCATGCATAAGCAATCGTCGGCAGTAACACTGAGAGAATTATCGATATTGTCAATCTGGTCATGGTGTGGTGAGTATATCGTGTACGCTTTTCATGCACACGATTCGGCCTCGCATCCTGCCATAGGACGCGGTAAGCCGAAGGGGAGGTCGCCGGGCGAGATTCTACCGCCATTTTGGCGCGGCGGATGGAACGATTTGGCTCTGGGCAATAATCAACCGCCGCCTACATTCTTTGGAAAACTGTTGAACGTTTGTAGTTAATCGGACGATGAAGATTACGGCGACAGTGCTATTTTTGCGCGAGGCCGTTATGTCCAGTATCAGCAATGTCGGAAGCTCAATTCTCACTGCCATGTCCAGCGGTAATTCAAGCGCTGCAAGCAAATCGGCCGCGAGCACCAGCAGTAGCTCCACCAACACCACCACGGCGATGCTACAAAGTGATTTAGAGTTATTGGAGCAGCAACTTGAGGCAGAACAGGCCAGCAAGACCGACAGCGCCAAGGTCCAGCAACAAAAAGAGCAATCGCTGCAACTGCAAATTCAAGATGTGAACGTGGAGATCGAGCAGGCGGAAAACCTAAACTCCGGCTCGTCATCTGTATCAAGCGGATCGCTCAACACGACGGCTTAAGCAATTGGCGCATGCCGTCATCCGCTACGCGCGGCCACCGATGGACGCTCACGCACTTCCGCGTACTACCCTTCGTCCAATAACGCTCGACGCCCAATTATTCTCAAATCTTTGAGAGTTCATGCCCCTGTGGCCGAGATTATCGGCATAGACGAAAACAGGAGTCCGAAATGTCATCCATCAGTGCAGTCGGCCAAGGCCTCAATCCGTTTCTCCAAGGCATTACGGCTACTCCTTGGTCCCAGCCCGTAGCTGCCTCCTCACCAACTACAACCGGGGATCCAACAGACCCCCCCAGCAAGTGCAAGACGGCGGTGGCCATCACCATCATGGCGGTGGCGGTGGCAAGTTCTTCCAGGCTATTCAGTCTTCTGTCACGTCTGCACTGCAATCAGCCCAATCGAGCGGCAACACCACTGATCCAAACAAAGTGATTCAGAGTGCGATCGCCCAGGCCCTCCAGAGTTTCCAGAGCGCTGCTAATGGATCAGCAGCCCCAACCGGCAACGCCGCAGAGGGCACAACTGCCACGACCACCGACGATGATTCGACTACTGGCAGCACTTTCGCGCAGTTGCTTCAGTCCAACGGCGTCGATGCTGAGCAGTTCCATGAAGATTTCCTCTCGGCTATCAACTCGGCACAAAACGGTGGGTCAGCAGATGCCAGCGGAATATTCTCCAACTTTCCGCTCGGATCCGTTGTGGACACGTTGGCTTGAAGTCGCTGACACTTTAGCCTGGAGGAGCCGTTGTCGGGCGTCGACGGCGGTGTAAACCAAAGGTTTCAAGGCCGCTTCAAATCGTTAAACGAAACTTGCCCTCGCTCAAGCTGCTCTCTTACTGCCCAGGATTTTTCAAAACCCTGAACCTTTTCAAGTTCAATGAGGTATTCCTCAATCCTTGCTGTATTCCGCAGGATTTTTGCTCTGTTACGGGATTCTATCGGCTGCTGGAGTGGAGCCTCTGGTTGGGTCTTCAGCGGTTGGTTTGCCGCTTCGGGGGTAGTTCGGTCTGCTGGTTTCTTTTTGGAATGCTGCAAAGTGCTCCAGTTGAAGGGCTTCGTGCTATCAATAATACCGCTGATGAGTTCCGAAGTTGCGGGAGACCGCGGCGGTTATCAGCGTGATCTTCCACCAATAGGATTTTCATGGAATTGGCCATGGCGGATACCCGCATTGCTAGAGCGTGATATGTAAGAGACACACTTCTGGAGCCTTTTCAATCTCCAGATCAGCCGGGAAGCCTATCCTTCTCATGACTATCGAAAGGAGCGCGATTCAATGCCCCAAACCAAGGAATATGAACTGATTATTCTTGGCGGCGGTCCGGCCGGCGTAGCCGCAGCGGGAACGGCCAGGATTCTCGATAAAAGCACGGTCTTGGTCGACAATGAGACAAGAGTCGGCGGCGCGGGGATTAACACCGGCACCGTTCCGAGCAAGACGCTCCGCGAGACCGCCCTGGCTCTGTCGGGGATGCGGTCGCGCAATCTCCATGGCGTCGACCTTTCGCTCCGCCGGCAGGCAACCGTGGCCGATTTTCTCCGACATGAGCAAAGCGTTCGGGAGGGCTTGAGCGCGACGCTCACCCAGCGTCTGGGCGATCAGCATGCGGACCGTCACATCGGCTTCGCAGAATTCGTTGATCCCCACACGGTCCGCGTTCATCCAGCGCCCCGCGCCCAGGCCAATGTCCCGCAATCGGAGGACATTCTTCTGCGCGGCCAGAAGATTCTCATCGCCACGGGCTCATCGCCGAGACGGCCGGATATTTTCCCGTTTGACGGTGATGGCGTTCACGACTCCGACACTATCCTGCGATTGAATCACCTGCCGCAGACGTTGGCCGTCATTGGGGCAGGGACGATCGGATGTGAATACGCCTGCACGTTTGCGGCGCTGGGAGCGCAGGTCCATTTGATCGACGGCCGCGGCGAGCTTTTCCCTTTTCTGGACGCCGAAATCACCGCTCGGCTGCACAGCGCAATGCAAGGGCATGGCATTCAGTTTCATTGGAAAACTAACGTGGAGAAATGTGTTTCCCCAGCACCCGACGGCGTGACGCTGCACCTATCATCGGGCGAAATCCTCACGGTGGATCAAGTGCTGGTGGCCGCCGGGCGACAGAGTAACACGGGTAAACTGAATCTCCCCGTGACCGGCGTGAAGACCGCCGACCACGGAGTCGTTCCCATTGACGAGCATTTCCGCACTAATGTCGAGCATATTTATGCCGCCGGAGACGTCATCGGATTTCCAGCACTGGCGTCGACCAGCATGGAACAGGCGCGACGCGCGGTGATGCATGCCTTCGGTCATATGCCGCATCGAATCCCGCGGATTCTTCCCAACGGCATCTACACCATCCCCGAGATCAGCACCGTGGGCGAGACCGAGGAATCACTCAAGAAGGCGGGAGTATCCTATGTCGTCGGCCGATCATCGTACTGGGACGTGGCGCGCGGCCGGATCATCGGTGACAAAGACGGATTCCTCAAACTTCTCTTCCGCCGGGACGACATGAAGCTTTTGGGCGTTCACATCATCGGCGAGCTGGCAACGGAAATCGTCCATGTGGGACTCATTGCGATGCTGACTGAATCGAACGTCGATTTGTTCCTTGAAGCCTGTTTCAATATCCCGACTCTGGCCGGGCTATACAAATCCGCTGCCATCGACGCGGTGCGGAAGTCGGGCGTGCGGGCGTAGAGATATGGCTAAAATGCTGCAAAATCAGAGTGATTCAGAGCATTTTGGCAGTAAAAATGTTGTGTCCGGGTCAAGAGGTCGAGATTCGAATCCTGTCGCCAAATCATGCCCTTTGTTCATCATCCTCGATCAGCCTGTCCAGCTTCAAAGCGTTCGACGTTCCTTGGTGTCCGGCCTCATTAATCAATTCGCGCACAGCAAGCTGCATCGCTTCGGTGCACTGGATTCTGATATTAAATTGATCAACTAGTTTGATATCGCCTGACTCCTGGGCACTCTTTTCTCCCCTCATTTCCAGCTCGTGTTGCCGAAACAGCAGCATATCGATGGCCTCAAGCAAGGTTGTCGGCCGCTCAAACGGATAGCCAAGTGCCTTGCTGGCGGGAAACTGCAGGGCCACTTCGGCATCGATGCCCCGACGTTTGCGAGGCGGATCGTTAAAGTTGGCCATCGTAGATTTGGCGACGTGGCTCTCGCTTAGAAGCTCCATGAGAATTATCAACATGCCTGCCGGCGGAACATTCTTTTTAACACCGTGGGATTCCAGTATTTCATGGACGGGTTTCATGGCAAAAGTATATCGCTATGAAGAGGGATGGCCCGAAAGGCCTCGACCGACGGCCGATCCGCAAGCTTGTTGATCCAAGGGGCCTGCAATCGCAGCACCGAAAGCATGCATTCCCTTGTCTGCACGACTACAAGTCTTGCCCGATGGTCATTTGGGTTTCCTCGAAAGCCGCAAGTCACTCATCATGCCGGCCGTCAACGATTCGCTGGATGTTTTGGCGATCGGCACTAATGTTACGACCGAGCCACGCCGGTATAATTTGAGCGGAGATAAGGCATCACAGGAGAACAGGAATGGGCGGCAACGCAATTTCATTCACGCTCCGGAGGGGTGAGCTCGCACCTTCGAAGGCGCGGGTAACGAGAGTTGAGTACGGCGGAACGGTACTATTCGAAGATGATTCTTGCAAAAGCGATTTGATTAAGGTGGTAAAGTTTTGTCTTGCCGCCCAAACACTTGGCAGAGGCGACTTGGACAATGAAGTTGCACAAGACTTCATCGGGCTCAGGAAAAACGGACGAACGAACTCGCCAACTCGC
>Ga0302180_10001051_pt1 | contig 22342 bp, 18 predicted proteins | sample I_Palsa_E3_2_FD_200575 | JGI IMG/M metagenome (GOLD analysis project Ga0302180, IMG submission 200575) | Peat permafrost microbial communities from Stordalen Mire near Abisko, Sweden - I_Palsa_E3_2 | ecosystem: Environmental > Terrestrial > Soil > Palsa > Peat permafrost | place: Sweden... | reverse complement strand
CGCCGGCTGGCCACAGGCGGGCAAGAGATCGTGACCGACGAAAAGAACAAGCCAGTTCTCGATGAGCGGACCTTTGACAAGCTGCTGAAAGCGGCTTATGTGCTCCAGGAGCACAACCGCAAAATGCGAGAGATGGAGGAAGAAATGGAGGCCCAGAGCGAGCGCCTCCGTGAGCAAGAGCAAGAGTCAGTAAAGCAAGCTCCGCTTCAAGGAAGCAAACCAGAATCGGAAGAGAGTTCGCGCTCAGACGGCGACTATACGCTCACTCTGGCGGAGATTGTCGAAGCGCAGCGCCAGATTCAGGTACGCCATCTCGAATTGGATAAGGCGATGGCAGTGATCGCCGAGAAAGTTGCACGCATCGCAGGCGCGACCGGCGCAGCCATTGGAATTCTGAAAGAAAAGATGGTGGGTTATCGCGCCGGAGCCGGCGCCCCGGCTTTGCCCGTGGGAAGCGAAGTCCCACTGGCTAAGGCGATCTGCGCTGCCAGCGTGCGCACCGGACAGGTGATTTGCAGCGACGATGTAAATACCGAGGTATTGTTCGACCCCGAACCGTGCCGCCAGCGGGGAATCTTGTCGCTGCTCGCCGTGCCGATCTATCACGACGGCGACATCGTAGGAGCGCTGGAACTTTATTTCGACAGAATTCACGGCTACGCCGAGCAGGACATCCACACTTGCCAACTGATGGCCGGCCTGGTGACCGAAGCGATTGGTCGAGATGCCGAGTTGAAATTGAAGAAGTCGATGGCCGCGGAACGATCCACGATACTGGCCGCAATTGAAAGGCTCCAACCAAATCTGGCGGCTTTGGCAGAGAATCGATCCGCGGCAGCCGCCAAGACAGATATGGGCGCGAGCGCGGTCTCTGCGGCGAAATCCGCGTGCTGGAAGTGCGGCAGCAAGCTGGTGGGGGAGGAGCAGTTTTGCGGCAAGTGTGGCGCTCCGCGCGTTACCGACAATGACGAATCCTCCATGCAGAGCAAGCTGTCATCCGCTTGGCACATGCAGCGGACAAGGCAGGAGACCTTAGCGGACGCGCCTGCCAGCGAAACCTCGTTTGCCCAGGAGACGGCGCTCCCGATTGCAGCGTATCACCCGAACGAAAGCGAAGACAATCTTGAGGAAGACAAAGACGGCTCGAGCCTGCCGGAACCGTTGTCTGTGCCGGAGTTGGAAGAGAGCGAACCTCTGTTCGCCGAGTCATTCAACGCAAACGCCGCCGAGGATATGGCGGAGTCCGTGCCGTCCGAATCGCAGCCCGACGAAGATGAAGATAAAGATAAAGACAATGTCGAAGTCCCCTCCACCGCGCTCGTAAGGCCGCAGCAGGAGGATGAGGAGATGGTCTGGAGTTCCGCAGCGAAAGCCCGGGGGTTCCTGGAATCGTTGTCCGGGACGCATGCGCCAAGCGCATTCGCCCGCTTCTGGCGTTCCCGTCGCGGCGATTTCTATCTCGCGATCGCGGTCGTTCTCATGGTGATCGTGATTCGCTGGGGAATCTGGTCCAGCCACTCCGTAGGTGCCACAGGTGGCGGAACTGCGGTTTCCGATAGCGCGAATCGGCACAAACATCCGGCCCCAGACGCTGATCTTTCCTGGTTTGATAAGTTCCTCATTGGTCTCGGGCTGGCCGAAGCCCCCGAGGCGCCGGAGTACAAAGGCAATCCCGACACCCGGGTCTGGGTCGACTTACACACCGCTCTTTACTACTGCCCCGGTTCCGATCTCTATGGGAAGACACCGAAGGGCAAGTTCTCCACTCAGCGCGAAGCGCAGTTGGACCAGTTCGAACCCGCCTATCGCAAGCCCTGTGACTGACCTCCCGGGCCCGATTTGACAACCCTCTTCCCCGGTAGTGCAATCATAAGTATCGCCGCTTCTCTGGAGAATGCCAGTGCCGCACACCACGGACAAGTCCGACATAAATGCCTTGCCGGATCCTGAGCTGAATCCCCTCCTGAATCCGCTACTGGCGGCACACATGGGACGATGGGCCGAGGTGTATTTCACCAGTCCGCCCGAGAAGCGCAGACAGGCTGTTTCCGAGCTGCTTCGGGAACTGCAGAATGGGTTTTTTCGGGAGTCGGCTTCCGTTCAAGTCATCAACGACGAGAAGAGTGAAAAAAATGCTGAGGCCGAACACGCGCCGGACTCGCCTCCATCTGCCGCAGAGTCTCTCCGCATTTGCGGTGTGTGCGCCACCAAGAATTCAGGGAGGCAAAGATTTTGTGGAACGTGCGGCGCTGCCCTGCAAACCTCGCCGGAGGTACATACTCCGCATGTCGCGGAGGGCGAACGAATTTCGGCCGCGCGTTGGAGCAAACCCGAACCTTCTGTCGGTGGTAACTTTCCGGAGTGTGCGATCGAGCCCGCGTTAAGCCGCACCGCCGCCCGCGGAGGTCACGACGACCGGGAAGCTGCCTGGACGCTGCCGGAAAGAAGTCTTCCGCACTTCGATGTGGAATCCGAGCCCGTTCCCTATCGTTACCGGCTCTACGCAGGTGCGGTGCTGGCAGTCGTTCTCACCCTACTGCTTTACATGGCGTGGCGCCGCGGCACGGACGTTAATTCGCGTGCTGCAAGTACGCAGTCAGCGCTCTCAAGGACCATTCCACCTGCGGCGCCAGCCGCCTCCGCGCAGCCAAGCACAACGGGGAGTGGCTCGTCGGAAGACAATCCTCCAGCTTCCCCGGTCCGGGGTGAGAACCAAACAACGGCAACTTCACGAAAGCACCAACCTGCCGGCGCTCCACCTCCGTCCCCGATTGTGACTATGGCGGCAAGTTCCTCAATTATCGCGGCTGAGCAAGGCGGCGCGGAAGAGGTGGCCACGGCCGAGAGGTACCTGAACGGCACCCAAGGCACGCCTCGCGATAGCGGAGAAGCTGCCCAGTGGTTGTGGAGGGCCGTGGGCAAGAGAAACCTCGCGGCAACGACGGCTCTGTCCGATTTGTATCTGCGGGGAGACGGAGTGCCCAAGAGCTGCGACCAGGCGCGTTTGCTGCTGGATGCGGCCGCCCGAAAAGGCGGAACCGCCGCCGCTCAGCGACTCCGCCACTTGCAAGCCTTCGGTTGTGAGTGAAAGCCGGAAGGCGCTCCCACTTCAACTCGACGCGAAGGCGCTTCCCGTTACGCGAGTTCCCGGAAGTTCGGGCTCGTTCCTGCGCGACTCATACCACAGTGCGAGTTCCACCCGGTTCCAGAGTCCGAGCTTGTCGTAGATCACGCGAAGATAATTCTTCACCACATGTTCCGTCGTGCCAATGGCATCGGCAACGTCGCGGTTTTTCAAGCCCTGTGCGACAAGCTCGATGACACGGTTTTCACGTTCGCTGGGTGTACGGGTTCCATAACGCTCGTTCGTGAACATAATTGCCTCCGGTATAACAGGGTCGCGAGTTTCACTCGCTTGATTCCGCCGGTGATTCCGAAACGGAGGAACATTCGGTTGAAATGAGCCTTCACGGTTCTGCGCGCCATCTTGAGCTGACTGGCAATCTCGGCATTGTCACAGCCCTGCAAAAGCAGTTCGGCGATTTGCTCTTCGCGCGGTCCTAGCCGAACGGACTGCTCGTTCATCAGTACCCCCCCTCGCTATGGATTGTCCCGCGCTAAGGCCTGCACGCAGTGGGATGTTTCCAAATTACATAGCATCCGCAATGCCATTTTGAGACGAGAATGGCTGTGACCAAAGAACAGCCATTTCCAGAAGCACTTGCAGACAGTGCAGTGGGCTTCCAAAATGGGGATTCGGCCTCCCGGCCCTGGATCTAGGCAATCCACCCTAGCCATCAGGAAGGACGCTAAGGACGCGAAAAGGGTGCGTAAAGTCAGGGGAACCTGATCTGGTGTGGTACTGGCAAAGGCGGATACTGGTTACAGTTTGGATGTGTCGCTCCGCGGAACGCGGCGTGGCGCCGGGCCCGGAAGCTGGAAGGATTTCTTTCTGACCGGAGCGGCAGACGTCCGTACGCAGAGGTGCTCAGGTAAACACCCTAGGTGAAAATTGCCATGTTGCGAGAGAGATCTGAACAATTTACATGATCTACCCTATGGACAGGAACATCCTTGGATCGAAGCAGTTCTAAAGCCAATTTCCACAGGCTCTAAAAGCCTTAGAGTCGCGGGACTGAACGCGCGAAAGTGCTCTATGCTGCCGAATATGCAGTGCCTCGAACGCGTTCTGATCGATTACAGCCCACAAGTGGCTCGGGTTGTGGGCGACGTTGATTCTCCGATCGCCGCGCGCTGAGAAGATTTTCCTCGTCGCCAACGTCATGATCGACTGCTCGCTTCGACACCGCGAGCTTGCGCAATGTTGCCTAGAAGGGAACAAGACTTCAACCTTGGATTTGCGCTACACTCTTCCACTACACTACGGTTCACAAGAATGAGACTTTCCGTCGTCATGCCGGTGTACAACGAACGTGCCACGCTGCGGCAAGTAGTCGAAAGAGTGCTTTCCGTTCCCCTGGGGATCGAATTGATTTGCGTCGACGACGGATCCACTGACGGCTCACGCGAGATCCTGGCGCAATTGCAGGCGCAGCGTCCTCAGATTCGAATTCTGCTTCAACCGAAGAACATGGGCAAAGGTGCGGCCCTGCACCGCGGCATTCGGGAAGCCACCGGGGACTTCGTCATTATCCAGGATGCCGATCTCGAGTACGATCCGGCAGAGTACGTTGTTCTGCTGGAGCCGCTGATCGAAGGCCGAGCCGACGTCGTCTACGGTTCGCGCTTTCTTTCCGGTCGCCCGCATCGCGTGCTTTACTTCTGGCATTCCGTAGGCAACTGGATTCTTACGCTGCTCTCCAACGCGCTTACTAACATCAACCTCAGCGACATGGAGACTTGTTACAAGGCTTTCCGGCGCGAGATCATCCAATCTATTCCTCTGGAAGAAAAGCGCTTCGGATTCGAGCCAGAGGTAACGGTGAAGATCGCCAAGCGGAAGCTGAGCATCTATGAAGTCGGGATCAGTTATCGGGGCCGCACGTATGAAGAGGGCAAGAAAATCCAATGGAAGGATGGTGTGCGCGCACTCTGGTGTCTGGTGAAGTATTGCATCACCGAACCGGCAGTTGCACGCCAGGCAGCTACTCTGCCTGCGGCCACCGCGCTGGCGGCAGGCACGGCATCGGACAAGTTGCCCCCTGCGGATTAGGTGATCCCGGGGAACGATCATCTACAAGAGCGTCTAATGGTTCTTAGTGATCCGCGGTTTCTTCGAATTCGCGGAATTAGCGTCCGGCCTCGAAGCCCGCTGTTGGAGCCTCTGGCTCTAATGTCCTGTCGCTCCAAGTGAGTGAGTTCTGCGGTCGTGTTTCCACCTCTCTTCGAGGCGCTCGGCACCGCAGACGATGATTTGCGCTTGGCCGGCAGTGCGGATTTCGGGGTTAGCGGCTGGGTCGCGGCGTGTAGATCTGCACTCGACCTGGCGGAAGATGAGCGCACCTGAGAGTTCTGCGCTCGTACCCCACTAATCAAGGCTGCGACGGTTCTCGACAAACAGGCGCCCCTGTACTTCATCATGGGAAATCTCCCGGTCGGGTATGCCGCTCCCGCTCTCCTAATCAGAGCGCGGTTTCGGGTCGGGTCCTGAGGGTAATCTAACCAGGTTACGTCCGGGTGTGCCGCGCGTTCGGAGACTGAGCCGAACACAACGCGGGATGCGTGCACAGCGTGGTGACCTGGAAAGAATTGGATCGTGGGGTTAATCGCTGTTTCTAGTACCTTTGTAAGAATGGAAGTGGCAAGCGGGAGTTGCCGTAAGGCCGGCTGAACCAGATGCATGAGCCAGACCATGAACATCACCGACTCAGGCTTCCAGATCGAGTCGCCTCTCCTACTGCCGGAAGACGAAGTGCATCTCTGGCGAGTCGATCTGGAGGCCATCGGCGCCGATGAATCCCGTTGGCAAAGGGTGCTTTCTTCCGACGAGTTGACGCGAGCTGACCGCTTTCATTTTTCGCGCGATCGTCAGCGCTTCATTGCGTCGCGAGCCCTTTTGCGCAGAATCCTGGCCAGCTATCTGGCAACGGATCCGACCTGCTTGAGCTTCTCCTACTCAAAGAAAGAAAAACCTTCTCTGGGGCCGGCGTATGCCGATACTGATGTTGCGTTCAACATTTCCCATTCCGGCGGAATCGCTCTGTTAGCCTTTACGCGCGGACGACAGATCGGGGTCGATGTGGAACAACTTCGTCCTGATTCCGACTTGGAAGCCATCGCTCGCCGCTTCTTTTCCACCCGAGAGCAGAGCCAACTCACCGCTTTGCCCGCCGAAGAAAAGGTTGACGCCTTCTTCCGCTGCTGGACCCGTAAAGAGGCGTACATCAAAGCAACTGGGGACGGCCTGTCGCTTCCCCTGGGCCAATTCGACGTGTCCCTGGCGGCCGGGGAGACAAACGCTCTGCTGGCCACGCGGCCCGATGGTGCGGAAGCAGCACGTTGGCTCCTCCAGGAAGTGCCGGGAGGACCCGGCTATATCGCCGCGCTCTGCGTCCGCGGCCAGGATTGGAAGCTGCACGATTGGTCCGGAAACCTGTGAGGCGTAAGCCGGTGACCCCGGCCGCTTTCGAATGCACGGCGAACCGGAGCGCGGGCAACGCTTCCCTAAAATCTTTGCGCGGAGTGCAATTGTTCTAGTCTTTGTCGCAATTCTTTTCACCTCCAAGGCTGCAGCGGAAAGGCACTGGTTCAGGGTTCCCGAAAAACATTTCGTTTCACTTACTTACGCGGAGGCCGCGGACCTGCGAAGGCCTCCGAATTGCTCTACACTTTTGTTATTCATGGGGCAAGAATCTTAGCTTTCTTACCGCGACCCGGAAGTGTTACTCTGTGAGGTAACACTTCGGGATTTTCTCTCCCATAAGAAATCTGCAATTCGGTTTCCCCCGACGTGATGCAGTCTGGGAAGCAATCTAGTCAAAGACTATAAACGTAGTAGACAAGACAACGTAAGAATTCCAGGAGGCTTAGGATTTGACAGCCGCGACCAGCCATCTCATTCCGCCGCACGGCGGAGAACTTGTTCATCTCATCGCTCAACCAGAAAGAGTCGCCGAATTGAAGGCAAACTCGAAAGAGTGGCCTTCGTGGGACCTGACCGGCCGCCAGCTTTGTGATCTGGAGTTGTTGGTGACTGGCGGCTTTTCTCCGCTGCGGGGCTTCATGACCCGCGCCGATTACGAAGGCGTCTGCCACAACATGCGGCTGGCCAGCGGAACACTTTGGCCCATGCCCGTCACCCTGGATGTAACCGAGGAGTTTGCCAGGAAGCTCACGCCCGGCACGAGCAAAGTCGCTCTCCGCGATCCGGAAGGCGTGATGTTGGCCGTGTTGCACGTGGAAGAAGTCTGGCAGCCCGACCGCAAGGCGGAGGCCCAGGCAGTATTCGCCAGCACCAGCGTCGCCCATCCCGGCGCAGATTACGCCATCAACAAGGCGAATCCCTGGTACGTCGGAGGAAAGATCGAGGCAACCCAGATCCCCTCCCACTATGATTTTCGTAACCTGCGTTTGACTCCGGCCGAGGTGCGTGCGGAGTTTGCCCGCGTGGGCTGGCGCCGTGTGGTCGCCTTCCAGACTCGCAATCCCATGCACCGCGCCCACGTCGAGCTTGCCTTCCGTGCCGCCAAGCAGGTTGAAGCCAATCTCCTGATTCATCCCGTGGTGGGGATGACCAAGCCCGGCGATGTGGATTACTACACGCGAGTGCGTTGCTATCAACTGCTGCTCGCAAAGTTTCCGCAGGCTACCGCCAAACTTTCTTTGCTGCCACTCGCCATGCGCATGGGCGGGCCGCGCGAGGCCATCTGGCACGCGCTCATCCGCAAGAATCATGGCTGCAGCCACTTCATCGTGGGCCGCGATCATGCCGGTCCGGGCAATGACACCAACGGCAAGCCCTTCTACGGCCCCTATGAGGCGCAGGAGGTCTTCAAGAAGCACGAAGCCGACATCGGCGTCACCATGGTGCCCTTCAACATGATGGTCTACCTCGAGGATCAGGACAAATACGTCCCCGACGATGAAGTCAAGAAGGGCGATCGCGTGCTGAATATCTCCGGCACTGAACTTCGCCAACGCCTGAACGAAGGCCGCGAAATTCCCGCCTGGTTCACCTATCCTGAAGTCGTGGCGGAATTGCGCCGCAGTTTCCCGCCCCGTCACAAGCAGGGTGTGACCATCTTCTTCACCGGACTTTCCGGTTCCGGCAAGTCGACCATCGCCAATGTGTTGCTGACGAAGTTCCTCGAAACCGGTGGGCGTCCGGTCACACTTCTTGATGGCGACCTGGTCCGCAAGAATCTGTCTTCCGAACTCGGCTTCTCCAAGGAGCACCGCGACATCAACATCCGGCGCATCGGCTACGTGGCCTCGGAAATTACCAAGAACGGTGGGATCGCTATTTGTGCGCCCATCGCACCTTACGATGCGACGCGCAAACACGTCCGGCAACTGATCGAGCCCCACGGTGGGTTCATTCTGGTGCACATCGCCACGACCGTGGAAGTCTGCGAACAACGCGATCGCAAGGGCTTGTACGCCAAGGCGCGCGCCGGAATCCTGAAAGAGTTCACCGGCATCTCGGATCCTTATGAAGTTCCGGCCGATGCCGAAGTCACCATCAACACCGGCGACTTGTCCTCCGAAGAAGCAGCGCAGGAGATTATCCTGCACCTGGAAAGGGAAGGCTTCATAGGAACGGCCGCGGAATCGGTTTAATCCGCTCTCGATGACGCCGGAAAATGGATGAGAAGCTGAAACCAGTACTGATATGGATCTGCTGATCAAAAGCCTGGTCGGTTTTGGAGTCGGGACCCTTATTGGCATGACGGGGGTCGGGGGCGGCGTTCTGCTGCTCCCGATTCTCATTTTCGGTTTGCACGTGCCTGCAATGCGCGCCGTTGGATCGGACGCACTCTTCAACTTCGCAACTAAGATCGGTGCCAGTATTGTCCATTTGCGCAAAGGCACGGTTAAGGGCAAGGTGGTCCTGGCGTTGATCATCGGCAGCGCGCCCGGCTCCTATCTCGGAGTGAGTCTCCTGGTTCACCTGCGAAATGTCTACGGCAATGGCGTCAATCACTTCATCACCGTTGCCGTCGGAGTCTTGCTGATTTGCATTCCGACTTTCTTGTTCTTCCAGAAGAAGATCGAGGACCGAGCTGCCGCCAAGCCACCGTCGATGAAATCGTTCGCATGGATGTCTCTCATCGGACTAGTGGCGGGCTTTCTGGTTGGCATCACTTCGGTCGGCTCCGGCAGTATTGTCATGATGATGCTTTTGCTGTTCTACAGCTTTCAGCCAAAGGTCATGGTGGGCACCGACATCGTGCATGCCTTGCTGCTCACAGGCGTAACCAGTCTTCTCCATTTTCGGATGCACAATGTCGATACCCACCTGGTCGGGGCGCTCCTGCTCGGCTCGGTCCCCGGAGGACTGCTGGGTTCCTACCTGAGTACGCGGGTTCCGGTTCCGTGGCTCAGGCGTATTCTTTGCGCGGTGTTGCTGGCGACGGGCGCGCGCATGTTAATGTCGTGAGCTTTCAAAGCAAGGGCATCAAAAGAAGAAGCAGGGCAAGAAGATCGGGAGACTATGCACTCGAACTCTTACGCTCAAATACTGGAACGCATTCACGCCGCGCTGGAAGCCTCTCGCGCGGTCTTCGCTCGCTTCACTCCCGGAGCGATCGAAACGGAATATAAAGTTGGTCACGATCCCGTAACTGAAGCAGATCGCGCGCTCGACGCCGTTCTACGCAAGGAACTGCTGCGCGACGGTGAAGGCTGGCTCTCAGAAGAGAGCGTCGATGATCCCATCCGCCTGCAGCGCTCGCGCGTTTGGGTAGTCGATCCTATCGACGGCACCCGCGAATTTGTCAAAGGAATTCCGGAGTTTTGCGCGTCGATCGGGTTCGTGGAGAACGGCCGTCCCGTGGCCGGCGGAATTTACAATCCAGCCACCGGCGAGACCTTCCTGGGATCAATCGACTCCGGCGTCACCTACAACGGCAAGCCTTCCCAGCCCAGCCAGCGCAAGACTCTGGATGGCGCCCTGGTTCTCGCCAGCCGCAGCGAGGTCAAACGCGGGGAATGGAAACCGTTTGAGAATGCTGCTTTCAAGATCAGGCCCATGGGCTCCGTGGCCTACAAGCTTGCTCTGGTGTCGGCTGGACTGGCGGACATTACTTTCACCCTGACTCCCAAGAACGAGTGGGACGTGGTGGCAGGCGCGGCCCTGGTGCAGAGCGCACACGGTTTCGTCAGCACTCTGGACAGAACCACCTTGACGGCCAATCGGCGCAACCCGCTTCTGTCAGGCCTTCTGGCTAGCGGACCTTTCCTGAAAGACCAGTTGCTCGCTCTAGTGGAGCCGCACGTGCGGATGGCCGAACAAGCACGCTAGCAGCCGCCACTGTGGATTTCCCTAGGACTTCGACTCAGTCACATTCTTCACGTAGGCGTCGTAGTAATGACGCGAAGAAAGGGAGGATTCGTGATCCGCCCCATTCGTCACGACCCCGATCAGTATCTGGTCTGGGAACTCCTCCCGCGCCCGGCGCGCCGTTTCGGCCGGCGTCGTATTGGAGCGCACCACCATCAGCACCCCGTCACACGCTTTCGCCAGCACGCTGGCATCGGAGACCGGCACGGCGGGCGGCGAATCGACGATGATCCAGTCAAACAAAACCTCCACGCGCTGCAGCAGAACCTTCAGCCGCCCGTTGGCCACCAGTTCCGAGGGGTCGGAGATCTGCCGGCCGCTGGGAATGAAGAACAGGTTCTCCATCGCCCCCCGCTGCATGATCGAAAATTCGTCGGTCCCGCCCTGCAGGTAGTCGGAAAGGCCGGGGGACGAAGTCGTGCCCAGCATCATATGCAGCCGCGGATCGCGCAGGTCGGCATCGACAAGCAATACGCGGCGTCCGTGCTGCCGTACCAGCACCTGCGCCAGGTTCGCCGAGGTGAAGGACTTGCCCTCCTTGGGCAGCGCGCTGGTCACCAGGATCTTCTTCAGCGCCATCTTCTCGCGTGTGTGATAAATCCGGGAGCGCAGCGTGCGGAATTCCTCGGTCCCGTGCGCGTTATCGTCGCCATTAAAGAACAGCATCGTTTTCTCGTCCGGCTTCCATTGCAGTTGCGGACAGCGCGCCAGCAGGGCGTCTAGGCCGAAAGGACTGGCGAACGACGGCATCTCCGATGAATGTGAAACGCCGCCGGCGGGCTCTCCCGCATCCACCACCACTCGTGGCTCTTCCAGCGGCGCCATCATTGGCAGTTCACCCGCCTCTGGCATCGCGAAACTGGAGGGCCCAGGATCTCCCTGCGATGCCATTCGCTCCTCTTCCGCTTTCTTCAGCGCGTCGTGAATTCTGCTCATGGTTTCCTTCCGTTGGGGAGGTCCTTATCTTCATCTTCCTCGCGCATCCGGTCGGCCAAGCTGGCCAGCGAGCGCAAGGCTTCCACTAAATCAACTTTCTCCGGACTTGCCGCCGGTGGCGGCACGGTCATCACACCGGCCGGGCCTTCGCCCAGATCAAACTCCTGTGCCACCCTATCCACTACAGTCGGTAAGATCATTTTCTGCTGGTCCACGAACCCGCTCACCAGGCAGTGTTCGCACAAAAGGTTGATGACCCGCGGAATGCCGGTGGCATAGTGATGGATCAACACCAGGGATTCGGGATCGAAGATCTGCTGGCCGTTGGAACCGGCGATGCGTAACCGCTGTTGGATATAAGCTTTAGTTTCTTCCAGCGTGAGCGGATGCGTCTTGGCGCGCAGCGTCAGCCTTTGCCGTAACTGCCGCAGATGCGGCTGCTTCAGCTTCTGCTCCAGTTCGGGCTGGCCCACGAGTACGATCTGGAGCAGCTTTTCCGTGAAGGTCTCCAGGTTGGTAAGCATGCGGATCTCTTCCAGCACCTCATCGCTCAGGCTCTGCGCCTCATCTACGATGAGCACCGCCGTCTCGCCCGCCCGGTAGCGATCCAGCAGCCAGTTGTAGAGCCGCAGCAGGATCTGGCTTTTGACCTTGGAGTCGCATGGGATGTTGAAGTCCGCCAGCAGATAATCCAGAAACTGTGGCGTGTTCAGCCGCGAGTTGAAAATGAACGCTGTCGCCACCTGCTGCAGACGCAACCATTCCAGCAGCTTGTTGATGAGCGTGGTCTTGCCCGTCCCCACTTCCCCAGTCAGCAGCACAAACCCTTTGCGGCTCTGGATGCCATAGGTCAGGCAAGCCAGTGCCTCCTCGGTGTGCCGCGTCAAGAAAAGGAAACGCGGGTCGGGGTTGACGTTGAACGGATTCGCCCGCAGGCCGTAAAACTCTTTGTACATGGTCTAGGCTCGGGAACCGTAGCTGCCCAGGGTCACCGATCCGGTAAACCCGCTCTTGCCAGCTCTAAAGGTAATCTGCGCGGTAGCGCCATTTACGGTCGTCCCATTTTACCAAGTGCCTGAGATAGCACCAGACAGGACGTAACAGATGGAACCGTTCGACCGCGAACTCGATATTTCGGTCCAAGTCACTGGACCACTGAATGAGCGGCTGAAGATCACGCCGTTAGAATGCCACCCGTCCCATCGCCCGCGATCGTGAAGCTTCCGCCAGCGGCGAACGTCCCACCCACTGTCAGATTTCCCGATGCGCGGGCCGCAACTAGGCTCAGGCTACACCGGACTCGCCGTTTTCCGTGCCGGATTAAAGAACGGCAGGCCAGCCACCTTCACGTTCGTCTTCAGCCGAATCGCCTCAATCGTGATCTCCATCTGCAACGGCGTTCCCAGCTTCGAGTGCTCGGTCTCCACGCTGGCCAGCGCGATCATCTTCTTTAGGATCGGCGACCAACTCGTCGTTGTAGCCTTGCCAACCTGCTTTTCTCCGGAGTACAAAGGCACTGCTACGCGGGAAGCCTGGCTCGGTGCAGCCGGCGTGAGGCCAAACGTTTCATAGAGCGCTTCCACATCGGTCCAATCGACTTCCACGCCCACGAGCTGCCGCGGCACACCATTCTTCGCATCCCGCTCCAGCGCCCGCTTACCAATAAAATTTTCCTTCTCCAGATGCACCATCTTGGCGAAGCCCAGCTCATAGGGCGAATACTTCTGCGACGGAATCAACGCCTTCTTCGAACTGCTGTAGTCCACTTCAATCAGCAGCAAACCCGCCTCCACGCGCGCGACGTCCAGCGCCAGCATGCCCGCAGCATGCAGATCAAACTGCCTGCCTTCCTTCGCCAACGCATCCCACACCTTCACCGCATCGTTCCACGGAACCCAAATTTCATATCCCAGGTCGCCGGTGTAGCCCGTCCGCGAAATGTCGACGGGCACGCCCGCAATCTTCCCATGGGTCACGCGGAAATACTTCAGGTTCGCGATGTCGGCATCAGCGACCATCTTCAAGAGTTTTGCGGAAGTCGGCCCCTGCAAAGCAAGCGCCGCTGCTTTTTCGGAGATGTCTTCGACCTGCACGTCCATGTTCAGACCATTTTGCCGGAACCAGCGCAGGCTTGGGTCGGCAGCCGTCCAGCGATAAACGTTTTCCTCCAGCCGCGAAATCGTCCCGTCGTCGATAACCTTGCCCTCTTCATCGCACCAGCAGCAGTAAATCACTTGCCCCACTTTCACCTTATTAATATCGCGCGTGATCACGCGGTTCACCAGTCGAGTCGCGTCTTTCCCGGTGACCAAATACTTATAGAGCGGCGAGATATCGATGAGCGCCGCGGCATTTCGGATGGCGTTGTACTCGTGCTCATGATGCACTTCGTACACGCTGACCGTGTAGTAACCCGACCATTCGCGATAATTCAGGCTATGGCAAAGCGGAAAAGTTCTTTCGTGAAACGCGGTTCCGATGGGCAAAATGGCTCCCTTTGACTGTCCCTGCAGCTTATTGCGGCGCGGACTACAAAGGATCTTAGGGATGACGCTCGATGAAGTCAACGCGAGGCGGGGTAGTGTGTCGTGACGGCAAAAGTGCTACGTCCCCACCATGAATCCGGGGCCGGCACCCGCCCGCTGCGTTGCGAGGGGTACGCGGGCGGCATCGGCATCCGCTCCCTGCGAAGTTCTCGACTGCCAAGCATTGGCACGAGCCAGATGCGAGAATGCGCACTGCTCGGGAATTTGAGCAAAGCTTGGGCTAAGTAGTCGAGTCTTAGATGAGTTAAAAACGTCATCGAGATCAGCACGTTTGCAATCTGAACGGCACAGGGTTAGGCTTGGCGGGGATGCGGTTTGAGCGTTCGCTCTTATTTCATTCATGCTGTGTGAATTGTGAACCATTGTGACGCTCCGGCACCTTCGGAAGCAGAAGTCATTTATCGTTGACAAAGTAAGAGGTGCGCTGACGTGAGAAATCTCAAGGGAGAGAAGGTTGGTCTACTGCGCCACAGACTGCGCGGCTATCATCAACCTTGGCGAGTCCGGAGCAAGTGGCTGGCGTTGCTTCTTCTGGGGGCAGCGACCGTGGTCACTTGGCAGTTCGCTCGCCAGCAGCCGTCCTCCAACCCCTCTCACTCACTCTCGCGAAGACTCGAAGGTGGTTTACCTCGAAGTCAGCGTGACGACTATGCATCGCAGGCTCGCCAGTCCGACTGGAAGCCTCCCGCACACGGTGTCGACCGCTTGGTTTACCCCTACTCTGTCATTCGCGGCGGAGTGGCGAATCCAGACGAGTTGAAACGCGTCATGGAATACGACCCGGTGGTATCACGACACTTCCAGGGGTTCGATTATCAGCGTGCTCACCTCGTGCAAGTGTCGGAGAAGCAAGCGATGTATGTTTCATACCGCATTGGGGACAGAGTTTACTGGACGCGGAGGAAAGTCACGTTGCATCCGGGTGAAACGCTCATTACCGACGGCACAATTGTGGCGCGCGCGCGCTGCGGGAACCGGGTAGCACAGGTTCCGCTGGACACAGGCTCGCCACTGGAGCCTTCCACGGATGAGCTTGACTGGCCCTTTATCCTGAGGGATCCTGTTCCGACTCCACCCGCATTGGTGACTCAGAATTCGGTGCCTGACAAATTGCCCCCTGCTGTTATTCCCGCGAAGGGCAGCGGATGGTGGTTTATCCCGCCGCTGGTATATGTGCCATCTGGTTCTTCGGGCGGTCCGCTGGCAGTCACTCCTGAACCTGGCTCAGTCCTGCTGATTTCGTCGGGACTTGCTGCAGTGTATTGGCGGTCGCGCAAAGCCAGAAGGAAGAAGTAGGCATGGCAACCGCCGAGCTCTTGCCTGTCTCCACGGCGAGCGTCTCCCGTCGTCGCGAAGTCTTTTGGTGGCAAGCGGGAGTTCTTTTGCTTTTGATCGCCTGGCTTTACGCGCCAATTGTGTCCCGCTTGGCAGTGCAATGGTGGCAAGATCCCAATTACATCCACGGTTTCTTTGTTCCTGCATTTTCACTGCTTCTGCTTTGGGAAGACCGGGCAAGATTAACCGCACTTCCCCTGAAACCCTCCTGGTCAGGTCTGGTCATCCTGCTGTTTGCTCTGTTTGCCCTGACCGTAGGCGTGCTCAGTTCCGAGTTTTTCCTTCCGCGCATCTCGCTTCTGCTCTTAATCTCCGGAATGGTGGTTTTTCTTGCCGGCTGGGAATACCTGCTTGCGGTGTCGTTTCCATTGGCCTTCCTGATTCTGATGGTCCCCTCGGCAACCATCTTTAGTCGGGTCACCTTCCCTCTGCAGATCCTCGCCTCGAAAACTGCCGGCTTCCTGTTAACGCTAGCTGGCGTCTCTGTGGTCCGGGAAGGCAACATCCTTCTGTTATCCGGCGCACGGATGGAGGTCGCGGAGGCATGCAGCGGTATTCAATCCCTGTTCTCTCTGGTTACGTTGACCATCGTTTACGGTTACTTGGTTGAGAAGAAGATCGGAATGCGTATTTTGCTCGCCTTGGCGGCGGTTCCGATTTCAGTTCTAGCCAATGCTCTGCGCATCTCCGCAACCGGTATTGTCCTGCAGCACTGGGGCCTCGAAAAAGCTCAAGGGAGCTTTCACATCTTTTCTGGATGGCTGATTTTCATGAGCTCCCTGGCCATGATTTTTCTATTCCATCGCTTGCTGCGGATTCTCTATCCGGGCATGCTGGAATCTAGGAATCAGGGGGAGGGTGCGTGATCTCCTGGAACGCACGTTTCGCGGTAGTGGCGCTCTTGCTGGCCGGCACCAGTCTTTTCCTGCACGTGCGTACCCGGAGTGTTGTTGCTCCTCCGCGAACATCCTTGGCGTCGTTTCCGCTTCAATTGGGGGAATGGGTTGGCACCGATATTCCGATTCCTCCAATAATTCTGAATAGACTTGATCGCGGTGAGTTCTTGCAGCGAGAATACCAGGATCAAAATACCAAGGGTCCTGAGGTATACCTGTACCTCGCCTATTTTCCCAATCAACGCGCCGGGCCACGCGCCCACTCACCAGAGAATTGTCTCGCCGGTTCAGGTTGGTCGACGGTGGAGTCCGGTACAACTACACTCTCCCTCCCTGGGTATACGCCTTTCCCTGCCAATCGATATGTGATCACGAAGGGACCCGACCGCCAACTGGTTCTCTTCTGGTTCTGGGGACGCGGTCGAGGCGTTGCCAGCGAAGACTGGGCGGATTTTTATCTGGTATTCGACTCTCTTCGTTTGAACCGGAGCGATGATGCCCTCATTCGAATCAACACTCCACTACAGGCGGGGGAAGAACCGGACGCTGGCCAACGACGTTTGCTCTCCCTTGCCGAGCAGGTAAGCCCGCTCGTGGGCAGCTACATCCCCCGATGACATCCTCTGGTTCAGGTTTTGCCTTCAACGTCTAGGAAAGACAAAAATCCATTGCAAAGGGATATGTCAATCAGAATCCTGCCGGGACAAATAGTACGGGCAGGGATTTTCGGAAGGCTCGCCCGCGCCATGCTTACCTAATCCAGAGCAAGGATATCCGCAGAAATCGCTCCCCATCGACGATTCCGGGCGACAGGCCTCATCATCTCGGATAGAATGAGATCTCCTTTCATGCGCCGCCTCATCCAGTGGAGCGTTCTCCTCAGTGGACTCTGATCCGCGCAGACCTAAGTCTGCGCTGTCGCGATTGTTCCTCGTTATCTTCCGGAAGGCTTAAGCGTTAGGAGTTCAAGGCGAATGGCAAATTCAGATAAATACGACGTAATCGTGATCGGCGGAGGCCACAACGGCCTGGTCAACGCCGCCTACCTTGCGCGCGCCGGAAAGAGAGTTCTTGTGCTCGAACGCCGCCACATTCTCGGTGGCGCTGCCTGCACCGAAGAAGTCTTTCCCGGCTTCAAGTTCTCCGTCTGCTCCTACGTGGTGTCACTGCTGCGGCCGGAAATCATTCGCGATCTCGATCTTCCCCGCCACGGCCTCGAGATTCTCCCGCTCGATGGAACCTTTACCCCCATGCCCAGCGGCGATTACTTATGGCGCGTGAATGACCACGGCCAGACCCACCGCGAGATCGCCCGCCACTCTCGCGTGGACGCCGAAGCCTACGACGAATTCGGCAAAGCCATGCAAGCCATGTGCCGCTTCGTGAAGCCGATTCTCAGCATGGTGCCCCCCGACCCCAACACCCTCAACCCGCGCGAACTGATGAAGCTGCTCTTCATCGGCCGCCGCTTCCAGGGCATGTCGAGCTACGACAAATACAATCAGGTCCAGCTCATGACCATGAGCGCCATTGATTTTCTCGATCAGTGGTTCGAGACCGACGTCCTCAAGGCTACGATGTCAGCCTCCGGCATCATCGGCACGTTCCTGGGCGTGCGCTCGCCCGGGACGGCCTACGTCCTGCTCCATCACTACATGGGAGAAATTGACGGTGCGTTCCGCGCCTGGGGTTTCGCGCGCGGAGGCACCGGCGCAATTTCGAATGCCATCGCCGACGCCGCCCGCGAAGCCGGAGTCGAGATTCGCACCCAAGCCGCCATCGCAAAAATCATCGTCAAGGACGGCAGCGCCAATGGTGTTGTCCTGGCCAACGGCGATGAAATCTATGCCGACACAATTTCTTCAAGCGTAGATCCGAGACTCACGTTCACCAAATTTATCGAAGCCGAGCATCTTCCCGCCGACTTTCTTGAAGACATCAACCGTTTCAAATACCGCGGCTCGTCCGGCAAAGTAAACATGGCGCTCGACGCGCTGCCGAATTTCAAATGCATGCCCGGACCGGGTGCGCACCTGCGTGGCGCGATCTCCATCTCACCCTCAGTCGAATATATGGAGAAGGCCTACGACGACGCCAAATACGGCAACTTCTCGCGCCGTCCCTACATTGACATGGTCATCCCCTCGCTAACCGATCCGTCGGTCGCACCGCCGGGCAAGCACGTGCTCTCCTGCTTCGTACAGTACGCACCCTACAAGCTGCGCCCCGGCTTGAACTGGGACGATCAGAAAGAAGCCTTCGGCGATACGGTTGTTAACACCATCGCCGAGTACGCGCCGAACATCAAAGACATCATCCTCAATAAGCAAGTCATCACTCCGCTCGACCTCGAACGCGAGTGGGGACTGAGCGAAGGCAACATCTTCCAGGGCGAACTTTCGCTGGAGCAGCTTTTCTTCCTGCGCCCGGCGCCCGGTTACGCGCGCTTCCGCACGCCCATCCAGAATCTCTACATGTGCGGTTCAGCCACGCATCCCGGCGGCGGCATCATGGGCGCTCCGGGGCGGCTCGCGGCTCTGGAAATTCTCAAAGACATCAAGGGAGCGGCCTAACATGCCGGAGGCGAAGTGCGACATCGTCATCATCGGCGGCGGCCACAACGGGCTGGTCACCGCGTTCTACCTCGCCAAAGCGGGATTCAAGCCTCTAATCCTCGAGCGCCGAGCCCAGGTCGGCGGCGCTGCCATCACCGATGAATTTCATCCCGGCTTCCGCTGCTCCACGCTCGCTCACAGCGCTGGCCCGATTCGCCCGGACATTCTCCGTGACATGCAACTTGAAAGGCATGGCCTGAGGTTGATTACGCCCGAGATCCGCGTCACGGCACTCTCGCCCGACGGTCGCGCTCTTTCGCTCCATCAGGACGAAAACAAATCCGCGCAGGCAATCGCCGCTTTCTCACAAAAAGACGCAGCCAGGTATCCCGAGTTCGAGAAGTCTGTAGGAAAGATCAGCAAAGTGATCGCGGAGGTCCTCGCCACAACTCCGCCCGAAATCGATCACCCCAGCAGCGGCGATCTTTGGAGCATGCTCAGGACCGGACGCGCCCTCCGCAACCTCGGTAAGCGAGATATGTACCGCGTCCTGCGCTGGGGTCCCATGGCGGTAGCCGATCTGGTCGCCGAATATTTCGAGACCGAATTGCTGCGTGCCGTCATCGCGGCCCGTGGAATCTTCGGAACGTTCCTGGGACCGTGGTCGGCAGGCAGCAGCTTGCAATTGCTCATCCGCGCCGCCGGCGATTCTCATCCCGCAGGCTCGGCGTTCTTCGCCGCTGGCGGCATGGGCTCGCTCACTCAAGCCATGGCCTCCGCCGCGAAAGCCGCGGGCGTCGGGATTCGCACCGCGGCCGAGGTCATCGAGATTCGCGTGAAAGACGGCGCAGCTACCGGCGTGCTGCTCGCCACCGGCGAAGAAATCAGCGCCGATGCCGTTATCTCCAACGCCGATCCCAAGCGCACGCTTCTCAAGCTGACGGATCCCACGCATCTTTCCCCTGACTTCGTGCAAAAGCTGCAGCATTACCGCGGCAACGGCACAGTCGCAAAGGTCAATCTGGCGCTCTCCGCGCTACCGGCTTTCACGGCCTTGAAAAACACAGACGGCGACGCGCTCAAGGGACGCATCCACATCGGCTACGAGATCGACTATTTGGAGCGCGCTTTCGATGCGTCTAAGTATGGAAACTTTTCGCCTCACCCCTATCTCGAAGCCACTATTCCATCGCTCACCGATCCCACGCTCGCGCCCGACGGCAAGCATGTGATGTCGATCTACATGCAGTATGCGCCCTACAAACTGAAAGGTGATTGGGAAGGCCAGCGCAAAGCGCTAGGCCAAACAGTAGTGCAGACGCTCGCACAATACGCCCCGAATCTGCCCGAGTTGATCCTGACCCACCAGATTATTACCCCGCAGGATCTCGAAGACGTCTACGGACTAACCGGCGGCCAGATCTTCCACGGCGACCTGGCTCTCGACCAGTTCTTCACCATGCGTCCGCTGCTCGACTGGGCCCGCTACCGCACGCCAATCGAAAACCTTTACCTTTGCGGCAGCGGCACCCATCCCGGCGCCGGCTTAACCGGTGGCTCGGGCGCGAACTCTGCGCGGGAGATCCTAAGATGGCTCAGAAAGTGATATAAGCCGAACAACGCGGCGAAATTCACATCGGAGGAATTTTATGATGCGAACGCATAGGCTTGGGACGTTTGCCCTTCTGCTGTTAACCTGCGTGACATTGTGTGGGACGCGCGCGATCGCTCAGATTGCTCCACTTGATGCTGGCACGACCTCAGGAAACGAGTACATAAATACGGAACTCGGGTTCCGATACCAGTTCCCCGGCGGTTGGTTTGTAAACGATACGGCAACGCAAGAAAAAGAGGTCGCTGCTGGCCACCAAGTTGAGTTGCATGGAGATACATCCACGAAGGCGAGCAGCAAAGGTGCAAATTCGTGCACGAAAAACCTACTGTTCGTGACGCAACACCCTCCGGGTATGGGGTTAATGGGTTTCGACTCCTCGGTGTTTTTGCTCGCCGTCGACCCGAAATGCATTAAGGGAGCAGCTTTTCCCACTTCTGTCAAAGACCATGAGGGAGTTCGGCGAACGGCAAAACAGATACAGAGCCATCTACGAAAGGATACTGTGACCGGTTCAGGGCCGCTTCGCGTTCGGGCATTCGACAATGGTGGGCGGGTCATGATCGAACTTTCTCAACCGCTCAATATTTCCTTGCACGAACGAGGAAATACAACTACCCAGAGTATCAACTCGTCGATATTGCTCATGGAGGCTGATCCATATTGGGTGATGTGGTGGTTCACGAGTGACACCGACTACAATCTTGAAAGGCTACGAGAAACCAAAATCTTTTTCGATGCGAAATAGTCACTCGTCCTCGGAATTCTAGCCCGAAGGTAGTAGATAGGACGCTGCCGCGACAGCCGCCAGCCTGCCCAGAGCTAAGGGCGAAGGGGCGCCGCAACCATGAAAACCTCAGCCATCCTCCTCCTATCCTGCCCCGACGCCAAGGGCGAAGTCGCCACCATCGCCGACTTCGTCTACCGCCACGGCGGCAATATCCTCCACGCCGACGAACACGCCGACGAAGAATCCGGCCTTTCCCTGATGCGCGTCGAGATCGATCCCAAAGACGTACGGCCACTGCCTCGTCGATCTCCTCTACCGTCACCAGAGCAGCGAACTCGCCTGCGCGGAAGGCCATGCACTTCCGGAATGCAGAACCAAACCATGATGGACGCTCCGCTGGTAACTTGCGGCGTTGGTGACTTTGGTCTTTACTTGAACAGCAGTAAAGAATTCCCTCAACCGACGAGGAGAAGCTCCCGGGAGCGTTTCTTGGCCGAGGATCTTAAATTTGAGTTAGCAATCCTGGCGACAGTCCAGGGTTTTTATCAGAAGCTGATGCGAGATTCGCTCGGCGGCGATGTGCCCATTCCAAGCGGGCTCGATGAGGTCTCGCTTCGCCACTCGGAGGACGACCTCCCGGAAACTCTCTCTCGGATGTACCGCTGGCTGCATTTGCTGGATATGGCCATCACGCCCGCGATGCTGCGCCAGGCACTCACTCCAGACACGGATTCGGAAGTCGCCGAGGCCCTGCTTCGCTACTTTGTTCGCCGCCGCGAGCCCAGCGAAGTCAACCGCGACAAAACCGATCTCATCGCAACTTTTCTTTACCGCCATCCCCGCGTCCAGGGTCAGTGGCAGCAGCACGGCTACGGACTGGACGGATCGCTTCCGCTTTCTCCATTCGAAATCGCCCTCATCGAAATTCTTGCCGATACTGACGTGCCAACGCTTCCGGAAGAACACGTGCAACTGCTTCGGAACTTCGATCCGCTGCGCGAAGAGATCGCCCACTATCGCGATTTCAATTCGCTCATCGACTCCGGCATCGTTTCGCGAGTGCGCGAATTGAAGCGCTGGCTGGATTCTTCCTTCTATCATCCCGGCGTGCTGGCCACGGTTGCCGCCCACAATGCCGCGTTCGGCGCATGCTTTGACCAACTTTTCACCAAAGCCCTAGCAGAGATCAAACAATTCGCTCAGGCCCTGGACGAAATGGGAGGCAGCATTCTCAGCACAGTGGACGGCGTGGAAGTCACCGTCGACCACG
>Ga0302180_10001049_pt1 | contig 22361 bp, 20 predicted proteins | sample I_Palsa_E3_2_FD_200575 | JGI IMG/M metagenome (GOLD analysis project Ga0302180, IMG submission 200575) | Peat permafrost microbial communities from Stordalen Mire near Abisko, Sweden - I_Palsa_E3_2 | ecosystem: Environmental > Terrestrial > Soil > Palsa > Peat permafrost | place: Sweden... | reverse complement strand
GGTCGCGATCGTGCCCACGAGGCGCCCGAATCCGGTGCCCAGCCACAGGCCGAGAATCTGCATGAGGATCTCGGCTGCCGAGAACGCGAGCCCGAGGCGCAGGCGCTCGCGCCAGGGCGGCTCCTTGATGCCGATCGCAATCGAGAGCGCCAGGACGTCGAGCCCAATAGCAAGGGCGACGCCGACTATGCGCAGTCCGGTTTCCACCGCCCTCACTTTAAGAATTAGTTGACAAGCCCCTGCCCGGGACGGTATTATCAACTAAGAATTTAGTTCGGGAGGTTGCCGTGCGAATTTTCGCGGTGTGTCTGGCGTGTCTGATCGGGTGTCTAGCGGGGACGCTGCGCGGCGCGGCGGTCGCGGGCAACTACGACGACTGGGGCAGCAATTGCGTCATCACCAACTCGCAAAACGCGAATTGGGCCGGGCGCGACATGCACGGGCAGAGTCTCGAGTACACCGATCTTCGCGGCGCGAACTTGCAAAACGTCAACTTGCGTAACGCGCAGTTGAAATGCATCGATCTGCGCGGCGCCGATCTGCGTGGCGCCGACCTGCGCGGCACGGATCTCGTTGGGGTCGATTTCGACGGCGCGCGCCTGGACGGCGTGTCGTTCGACGGCATGCACGGCAAGGGCGTCAGTGCGCCCGACGGAACATTGAATGCGCTCTCCAACGAGCAAGTGCGTGCATTCATCAATGATTGCGTCGGGTGCAACTTCGCGCGAGCCGATCTTCGCGGCCGCAACCTCACGAACATCAAGCTGACCGGCGCGAATCTGGCCGACGCGAATCTCCGCGGTGCCGACCTGCGAGGCGTCGATTTCATCGGTGTGAATCTGGCGAACGCCCAGTTGGCGCACGCCAAACTCCAAGACGCGGCGCTCGTCGGATGCAATTTGCACGGGGTCGATTTGAGCTCAGTTGATTTCACCAACGTGCGGATGACCGGCGACAACTTCAGCAACCGACTCTAAGTCTGCTCCAAACTCACTAGGCCGAGGCGCAGCGCCTTGGCGATAGCGCGCGAGCGCGACCCGACTTCGAGTTTGCCTAGCACGCGCTCGACGTGGGTCTCGATCGTGCGCGGACTGACGACCAAGCGCTGCGCGATCTCCTTATTACTGAGCCCATCTACGAGCAAGGCAAGAATCTCACGTTCGCGCGCCGTGAGGTCGACGCCGTCCGGTTGCGCTTCGACGCGACGTCGGGGCCGAATAAACGTGGAGGCATACGCGCGGGCAAGGCGCGCCTCAAAGCGTGGCCCTTCGCGCGTGAGCAAATCCAGTGCCGTTTCGAACGCGGTCGTTCCACGGCTTTCGCCGCGCCGCGCATTGCCGACCGCGACCCCGGCAAGTTCCAGAGAGACCAGGCCGCCGCGCTGCGCAAGCAGCCCACTAAACGGTGCACACGCCGGCGGCGACTCGCGCGGCGCTTCGCCGTTTGCCGCAGCGAGAAAAGCCAACAATTCGTGGGCGTGCGCGAGGCCAACCGCATCGTATGCGTCGAGCGGCCGCGCGCGCTTGATTGCGTCGTGCGCGCGAGCGATGAGATCCGCAGCCGATTCAGGCTTGTACAGCAGCGCGTAGAACGACGCTTCGGTCAGCGCGATCGCCTGTTGCACGGCGGGAATGTCGGGATGTTTTGCGGCACGTTGCGCCAGGTCGAGCGCGATCGCGTTGTCGTGACCGAGAAATGCCGCGCGGGCGAGGACGATTTCCGAAAAGGCGCGGACGCGCGCCACGTCAGCTGCATACCAGGCACGATCGGCGTGTTCGCGTGCCCACTGCGCATGACGCACCGCGCCTTCGACGTCGCCGGTGTGCGTCGCAATCTCGGCAAGCGCGTTATAGAGCGCCGCCTCCTCGGCGCGCAAGTCGAGGGCGGCAGCGAGGCGCGCGGCTTGCCCCGCTGCGTCAGCCGCGACGTTGGTTCGTCCCCACAGAAGCGCGAGCCGCGCGAACCACACCAGCGTCAAGGTTTGAAGGACGGCGCGGTCGTTGTCCTCGAGCAGGCGCGTGAGTTCGTCGAGCGTGTCCACAGCATCGTCGATGTCGCCCAGCGCGGTCTGTGCGTAGGCGCGTAAAATCGCGCTATTGAAGCGCGCGGCCGCGTCGGGAACGCCGTCGACTAACGCAAGTTCATCGAGTGCAGCGGGAAAATCAAACGCGACGGCACGCGACCAGCCGCGTAACACAGCTACCGCGACGGGAGCCGCAGGGCCGAGTGTTGCGGAGCGACGCTCCAACTCGTCGAGTTCTCGTGCGTCGATCGTGACCAAATGGCCGATGTCGTATTCAAGCATTTGCGCGCGCGCATCGAACGCGATCGCGTCGTCGCCGGAATCGGATGCTGCAGTTGCAGCCTGGGCAAAGGCGTTCCGCGCTTGTGCCGAGGCCGCTGCCTTGTCCAACAAGCCATCGGTGTACCAGCGCACGTCGTTATCGGGTCCACCAAGTTCGATCCGTGCGGCTAGCGATCGCACGCGTGCGCGATCGCCGGTGGCGATCGCCGCTTGCGCGTGCAAGCGCAAGAACGCGCCGGCCGTCGCTGCATCGCCTGCGGAGTCGGCGTGATGCAATGCCGCCGCGAGATGGCCCGTTCGTGCGTGCGCTTCGGCCGCGTGACGATGTGCGGCCGGCTCCCCGCCGCGGGCGTGCAACTGGTTGCGTGCCAGATCGCGTAGCAGTGGGTGCACGCGGAAGACGCCGTTTCCCATTTCGGCGATCGGCGCGCCGCGTGCAAGCATGTCGGTCAGCGATTGGCGAACGCCGGCGAAGCTGTCGTGCCGTTGCAGCAAGGTGACGTCGATCGTTTGCAACACGCTGAGCTCTTCGAGCAATGCAACATTGTCCGGCCCGAGCTCCGACAGAATCTGCTTGGCAAGATCCGGTTCGCGCCAACCGGCCAGCGCGAGTGCCGCGCCGGCACCCCAGCCTTCCGTGATACGTGCGATATCTTCCAGTTCGCCATCGCTGAGTTCACGCCCGAAGGCGTGAGCGAGCGCGCGCAACTCATCCCCGTCGAGTGCAAGAAAACTGCCATCCAGGATCGTGACCCCTGCGGCAAGTGCTGCGGCGGGAGCGATCGCCGGAACCACGCGTCCAAGCACGAGAATATGCACGAACGCAGGAAGCTCGGCGATTGCTCCGTCGAGAAACTCGGCGAAAGCCGTGTCGGTGGTGAGCGTCTGCGCGTTGTCGATGATCAGCGTGAGCGGACGATCGACGTGTGCAAGTTCGGAGGCGAAGGTTCGGCCGAGGTGTTGCGGCGACGCCTGCGCCTCGAATGCGCCGAGCGTCATGCGCCCAAATTCAGGACGAAGTGAACGGACCGAGTCAACGAGCGCGGTTGCAAACGCTGCCCGATGCCACGGCCGCGCGTCGAGCCATACAGCGCCCGCATCCGGCTCGAACGCAAGCGACGCCGCGGCGCTCTTGCCGGCACCTATCGGCGCCGCGACGAGCGTTAGCGGCGCGCGCGCAACTGTTTCGAGGAGTCGCCGCTCGACGCGGGGACGCGGGATGAGCTCAGCCAGACCAGAGGCTCCCTAGTCGTCGTGCACGCAGCGCGATGGAAGATGCTGCAACAGATACACGAGCGCTCGCCGCAGACCTGCGAACGTCCGCTGGGCCAGCTTGCGGCCAACGGCTTCGAAGAAGAGCCGCTCGGGAACGTCGAGTCCGCACGCATAATGCGCTTGGAGCGAAAGGATCAACAGTGGCCCGATTCGGCGGAACGAAATCGTGCCGCTCATCGTGGGCAGCGGTGCCTCGTCGTCGTGCGTCCAGGTGAACGCGAGTCCACGCGCGCTGCGGCCGTCGGCGATAAAACGAAATCGCGCTTCGATTGCTGCGCTGCACGTCCCGCCCCGCAAGTGTAGCGCAAAATGATCTTGTGACTGCGCGCCGTGCCCGCATCCGGCCAGTGTCTCGAGCCGATCGAGCGTTGCGTGCAAGATCCATACCGCGGTTTGCAATTCCGCGAGCCCATCGCGCGTGCGCAGCTTCGACATCGGCCCGGCCTCCGTCTATGGTGCTTCGCGGTCGTTCGCGGCGCTCCCGGCGCTCGATACCCCAAGCAGGTGGGTCCGCGTTTTTGTATATTGGTTTATTCTACACACTGCAACTTTTTCGTGGAGGCCTGTTCATATGGTATCACCACCGAAAATAGCGAACCCGGCCGCGCTGGGACTCGCCGGGTTTGCACTCACCACCTTCTTGCTCTCAGCCAAAAACGCGGGACTGCCGGTCGGCGACGCGTTTCTCGGCTTCGCATTCTTCTACGGCGGCGCGGCGCAGCTGCTCGCCGGCATGTGGGAGTTCCCCTCAGGCAACACCTTCGGCGCGCTGGCGTTTAGCTCGTATGGCGCGTTCTGGCTGGGCACCGGATTCTGGGTGATGTTCGTCACTCCGAAGAACCCGAACGACCTAGCGTACATTCTCTTCGTGTGGATGATCTTCACGCTGTACATGACGATCGAAGCGGTCCGCCACACAGCGTTGCCGGTGAAGCTGGTCTTCATCGTGCTGTCGATCACGTTCATCCTGCTTTGGATCGGTGCGGGCTTCGGCGTACCTTCGATGATCCAATTCGGCGGCTACGCCGGTATCATAACTGCGGCGCTTGCCTTCTACGCCTCGTGGAAAGCCGTACACGACGCGCATCCGTCCTTGCCGGTCTAAGGCGAGGTTGACGCTTCGGGCTTTGCGGTAAACACGTACTGCTTGCCCGATGGGCCGGACGGCGTGCCGTATCCCGTGATCGTTCCGTCGCCCTTGATCGTTCCTTGGATACGAATGCTGCCAAGGGTCGCGATATCGAGCCAGATATCCGATCCTTGGCTTCCCCCGTGCACCGGAGTAAGCGTTCCACCCGTGTCGGGCCGGTACGTTCCGTTCACATAGCCATTGCTGATCGTGATGCGCAGCTCGCCCGCGTAACCGAACGACTCGAAGCGCGGCCGAATGTAGGTGCGGTACACCTGCGGCGCCCCGGGCGGTGCTTGTGCTACCGTCGCCGTCAGTGTGGGATGAACGAGGGCAAGTAAGAGCGCAAGAAGCATCGTGCCCCATGATAGCATGATCCTCTCGCGGTTTCCGCAACTCGGAGAGCACTCGGTTGTTCCGCCGGCGCTCGCGCCGTTTCACGGCATCGACGACGCGCAACGCGAACTCACGGCACGCTGCGCCGCCGGGAACGCTTCCCCACTGGTTTTTGCAATGCTCGGGAACGTCATGGTTCGGCGCGGACGCTATGTGGATGCGCTCGAAGCGTATCGCGTTGCCGCCGATCTGGATCCGTCCGCTGCGCTCGCGCCCTGGGCATGCGCGGAAATCGCGCACGTGCTCGACGATGTTCAGACGAGCCGCGAGTATCGCGCGCGGGCACTTGCGCTGCAGCGCGTCTATCCCGATCCGTTGCCGGTGGGTAACCGCACGCCGATCCTCTTGCTGTTGCGCGACGCGCCGTACAGCGTCAATGCGCCACTGGAACTCCTGCTCGATCGTTCGCGTCTCGCCATTCACAAATACTATGTCGGGGGCGATGCACACCCGGCGCTGCCGGACTTCGCGCTTGCGTTTTGCGCGTTTGGCGCCGCCGACGCCGCGCGCGAGGCTGCGCATCGCGCCGCGGTATTTCTGGATGGAACGGGCCCCTCGCTCAACGACCCGGCGCGGTTGGAGTGGACGGCGCGTGAATCACTCGAGGGCGCGCTTGGCGGCATCGACGGAGTGGTCTGCGCCGGTGCGGCGATCGCTACCAGCCTACAGGCCCAATCGATCGCGCTGCCCGCGCTGGTTCGCCCGATCGATACTCATGCGGGCGATGGATTCGCGTACGTTGTGGAGGCGCAGGAGCTGCAGCGGCACCTGTTGCGATTCCCGGCCGAGCGCTATTACGTCTCACGCTTTCTGGACTATCGCAGCCGGGACGGACTCTATCGGAAGTTTCGCGCGATTTTTGTCGATGGCGTCGCCTATCCGTATCACCTTGCGATCGCGGCGCAGTGGATGGTGCATTATCAAAGCAGTCCGATGCGTGAGTCGCGCGCGTTTCGCGACGAGGAGCGGCGCTTTCTCGAGGCGCCGGAGCGCGTCGTGCCGTCGTGGGATCGCGTGATGCCGGAGATCGCGCGGGCCGTGGGGCTGGACTACTTCGGGATCGACGCGACGGTACTACCCGACGGACGGCTGGCAGTCTTTGAAGCCGATGCGGCAATGCTCGTCCATGATGAGGACGCGCGCGACGTCTTCGCTTATAAGCGACCGTTCGTCGCGCACATCCGTGAAGCGCTACACGCGACTATAGCAAGCCGTATACGTCGAGAAACGCGTTGACCAGCGCCATCGCCTGGCGTGAGGCAACCTCGTTGTAGCTGGCGCGCGCGTCGCAAAAGAAGCCGTGATCGGCTTGGCTGAAGACGACTTGCTCGTGCGTCGCCTTCCCCGCGGTGAGCGCATCGGCGACCGCGCGATACTGCTCCGGCGGGATGTGCGTGTCAAGGCCGCCCCAAAACATCAGGATGGGCGCGCGTTGAGCTTGTGCAAGCGCAAGAAGATCCGGGACAATGCCGCCACCGTAGAACGAAATCGCTGCGCCGAGTTGCACGCGTTCGTTTGCTATGTATGCGACTCGCCCGCCCATGCAGAATCCAACGGCGCCGATACGCGGCGCGTCGACGCCCTGCCCGCGTAGCCAATTGTACGACGCGTCGATGTCCGCGCGCAGTCCATCGGTGGTCAGCGCAGCCATGTGCGGACGAACAGCTTCGAAATCAGTGTAGCTGCCCTCAAAGCCCGGGCCCGTGCGATGAAAGAGCTCGGGCGCAATTCCCAAGAACCCGAGCGCTGCAAAGCGGTCCGTGACGTCGCGCATATACGCATTCACGCCGAAGGCCTCCTGAAAGACCAGCATGCCGGCAGTGGGAGTGCCGGATTTTGGCCGCGCGACGTAGGCGCTCATCGTGGTGCCGTCTGAAACGCTCAGTGATACGCGATCGGTAGAAGAGGACACGGATTCTCCTTTTCGGTACAAGGGCTTGTAATGGAAGTCTTTAGTACGGTTCTCACGATCCACTTGGTACTGGCCTTCTTGGCCGCGCTCTGCGCCATCGTGTTTAGTTGGACGGCCAACGGGCGTCGCGTCGTCAATGCCGTGGTTGCGCTGCAATTCCTGGTTGGTCTGGTGTTGGCTGCCATCATGGGCGCGAGCCATCAAACGATCCCGCCCCAGGTTTGGTTGCACCTGCTCGTCGGGGTCTTGATTTTGGCGTCGTACGGCATGGCAATGCGCTTCGGAAAACGGGCGGGCGGCGCGACGCTTGCGCTCGTGTTCTCACTCGTTGGAATCGTGTTGATCGTCCTCAACATCGTCCTGGGCTGGCGCATCGCGATGCCCGGCGGAGTGTAACGCGTGAGAGTTTCGCGACCCCTTTTCGGCCTCGTGCTCCTTCTCGCTGTCGCTGCGGTCGCGGGCTGGTATTTTTCGCGTCCGAACGTGTCGGCCCCATCAGGCCCATCTGTCACCGTCTACTACACCAAACTCGACGGAACGACGCTCGGTACGTGGGACGTCTCGTTCCGTGCAGCGCAACCGGGAGAGAGCGACGCGCAGCGCCTGCACGATCTCGCGGTGTACGCGGCGCTTCAAGCCGTTGCGGGTCCTCCGCCCGATATCTCCGCGGTGCACTTCCCGGCCGGCACGCGCGTGCGCGACGTCAGTGTCAACGGGTCGACAGCGACGGTCGATCTGACTCGCGAGGTCGGGTCGGCAAGCGGCGGAACGTTCCAAGAAAACGGCGAGTTCAAAGGTCTGGTGTATACGCTGACGGGAATCCCTTCCATCAATGCGGTCCAGATTACGATCGAGGGCCAAACTGTAGGGACCCTCCCGGGGGGACATCTTGAGCTCGATGCACCGCTTCGCCGCTCGGATTGGTAGCGCGTTTGCGATCCTCGTGCTGCTCGCTACGACCGTCGTCCGCGCGGAGACGGTCAGCTACGCGTTCGAACGCTCGTCGATAACCTTCACCCATATCGGGCGCACCCCCAACGGAACGGCGGTCGGTATCGACGATCCGGCGTTTCGTTCGCTGCTCAAATCACTGGGCGCTACCCTCACGTGGCGCACCGGCGAGCGCATGGTGCTAATCACCACCTCCGCGCCGGAAGTGATCGGGTTCGGTGTCGGCAACCCGCAATATAGCGTCGGCGCGGTCACCGCGCAAGCCCGCTTCGCCGCGTACATGAACGGAAGTGAAGTCTATCTTCCATTCGATGACGTGTTGCACGCGCTCGGCGTTTCGGCGCAGGACGGGGTGCTCGAACGGCTGCTCACCTCGCTCGACGTTCAAGGCTACGGCGTGCAAGCGGTCCTCGTCGCCCACGGCGGCGGCATCCTTCATCCGCGGGTGGTCACGGATGCGCCGGATCGCGTCGTGTACGAGTTTGACGGCGTCGGCACGACGCTTGCGGCGCAGCGCACGGTCAATGCCGGTGGCATCCGTTCGGTCGAAATTACCTCGTCGGGGAGCGCGCGTGATCCCAAGACGGTCGTGACGATCGATCTTTTGCCCGGGACGCGGCACGATGCGCCGCAATCGGGCAGCGGCGAGTTCGAGGTGGCCTTCGGCGCCAACGGCAGCGCGCCGCCGCTGGTAGAACCGCTCCAACAATCGGTCGCGGCGGCATCGCAATCCGCAGCCGCAACGCCCTCGCCGCCGCCGAGCGACATGACAAACGCCGCCGCGACACCCTCGTCCAGTCCGTCGCCGCAGGCAACGGGCAACGCGACGGTCACTGCGGTGAGCGTGCAAGCCGGCAATGATGGCAGCCAAACCGTTGCGATCGCCGTGACCGGCGATGCCACCTATGAATGGCATCGTTTGCGCGCTCCCGACAACCGCTTCTGGATCGATATCGAAAATGCGCAGCTCGCCGGCGGGCCGCAGGATCAGGCCGAGGTCAACCCGCTCATCGCGCTACGCGTGCGGCAGATCGATCCGCAGACCGTACGGATCGCGCTCTCGCTCGCCGGCGATAACGCACTTGACGTCTCACCGGCGGCGACGGGAATCACCGTGAACGTCGGTACCGGTATGCTCGCCGACACTGCGCCGCGCGGCGGCACGGGCTCGATCGGCGCGGTTGTTTCGGCGAGTGAGCCGCAGACGCTCGTGACGCCCGTGCCGGCCGACGAATACGGCGCGACGGGCGGCGATCAAACGAACTGGAAATTCGGGCCGCAAAGCTACGTACCGACCAATCCCAAGCTGATCGTGCTCGATCCAGGTCACGGCGGCAGCGATCGCGGCTCGATGCACGGCGACTTGCAGGAAGCAATCCTTAATCTCGATCTGGCCAAACGCGTGCAGGCGATTCTCGTTGCGCGTGGCTGGCAAGTCAAGATGACGCGGACGATCGATCACGACGTCGACCCGACGCCGCGGAGCACGCAAGAGGCGATCGGCATCGGCCACGACAACGCCGACGCCTACGCTCTCCAGGCGCGCGACGACATCGCGAACGAGGCTGGTGCGCGGCTCTTTGTCAGCATTCACTGCAACGCCTATCTGAACAGCGGGCCGAACGGTGCGACGGTCTATTATTCGAAGCCGATGGACGAGCCGCTGGCGCAGATCATGGATCGCGATATTGCAATGAGCGATCTCGGCGTCAAGGACGACGGGACCGTGAAAAGCCATTTGTACGTGACCTTGCATGCGAATATGCCGGCGGTTCTGATCGAGACCGCGTTTCTTTCTAATCCTACCGATTATGCGAAGCTCGCATCCTCGCAATGGCGTCAACAGATGGCCCAAGCCATCGCCGACGGCATCGACAAGTACGCCCAACAAAATCCCGTCACGAGCAGCGCGCAGTAGTGATCGGACTGTTTGACTCGGGGCTGGGCGGCCTTACCGTCATTCGACGTGTGCGCGAACGTCTGCCGGACGTGGATCTGCTGTACTATGCCGACCAAGCGCACGTGCCGTACGGCGGGCGCGCGCCTGACGATCTCTTTGCTTTGCTGCAGAACAATCTGGCGTGGCTCGATGAACGCGGTGTCGAAGCAATCGTCATGGCTTGTAACACCTCGTGCGCGATCGCCGACGTGTATGGCTGGCCCAAGACGCGCGCCGAGGTCTTCGATCTCCTCGATTCAGCCACGATTGCGCTCCAGCGCTCGGGAGCGCGGCGCATCGGCGTGGTGGCGACCGAGGCGACGGTGCGCTCGGGAGCCTATGGCCGGCGCATTCGAAATGCGATTGGGCAAAGTGAAGTGTGGGAAGTTCCCGCGCCCGAGCTCGTCCCGCTGGTCGAAGCGGGTCAGCAGGGCGGTGAAGAGGCTCGTGATGCCGTTGCGCGCGCGTGCGCGGCGCTTCCGCCCGATCTGGACGCGGTGGTCTACGGCTGCACGCACTATCCAGTGTTGGCGCAGCATTTTCGCGCTTTGCTTAGCGATCGCGTGGAATTGATCGATCCGGCCTTCGTGCAAGCGACGCGTTTGGCCGAATTTCTTGCCCTCGACGAAACTCCGGTCGGATCCGGAACGACGCGTTATGTGACTAGCGGCGATCCGCAACGCTTCCGCGAGAGCGTTGCGCAAATCATGGAAGAACAAACCCCCGTCGTTCTGGAGTACTAACGATGCGACGGCCGGCCTTCGACATTCGGCCTCACTAAGCGCCTCGCGTCTCGCACAAAGGCTACATTGTCAGGGTGCTCGCCACTCGGCTAACCCGTTCAGCCGAACATCGAAGGCCGGCCGTCGCGTCAGTCCCTCGACTACGTTCGCTTCGCTCTCTACGCTCGGGATGACAAGGATTACGAAAACAATGCGCGGCGTTGGCGTTCGAGTTCGACCGTCGAGCTGAGTGCCGCTCGGCTGTCCTGCGCGTGCGATTCGACCAGTGCGGCCATCTGCGAATAATCGCCGAACATCGCGTACGCTCGCCGCGCCTCGTCGTTGGCCGCATCTTGGGCTTGCTCGAGCGTGAACTGGGCGGAGCTGGCAAACTGTTCGATACGACCGAAGGCCTCTTGCGCCATGCGCGCCTGGCGGGCGCTATGCTCGGCTTTTGCTACCCCGCTTTCGATCGCTACGCCCGCGGATTTGCCTCGCGCTTCGAGATCGCTCAATACTTTGCGAATATTTACCGTCGACGCCTTGGTCTTGTCGGCGAGGCCGCGCACCTCGCCCGCGACGACGTTAAAGCCCTTGCCGTGATCGCCCGCGCGTGCTGCTTCGATTGCCGCGTTGAGGGCGAGGAGATTCGTCTTGTCCGACACCGAGCGCACCAAGTTGATAATGTTGAAAATCTGGTGCATCGACTTGGCGAATTGATCGAGCGCATTGCGGCTCTGCACCGCCATCGACGAAAGGACGTTGATCGTGTCGATCAGTTCGCCAACGGTATCGCGCATGATCCGAACCTGTGGCGCGACCTGTTCGAAGCGATCGCCCAGACCCAAAAAATCCTTGGCGAGCTGCTCGTTCGAGCCGCTCAGGGTCATCGATTGCTGTGAAAGCGCATTGAGGCTAGCGATCTGCGAGCGGGACTGTGTACCGATCGTGTCACCCGTGGCGCGCACCGAGCTGACCGAGCGGTCGATCGATTCCACGATGTCGTTGAGCGTGAATCCGTGGGTCGATACGTGGGCGCCGAGATTGACCCGCGGCCGCCAGGTATCGAGGTTCCGATTGAGCAGCAAGCGGAAGATGTCGGTAGGGAAGAGCGGCTCCATGCGCTCCCAGACAAAGCGCGAGGTCTTGACGAAATCCTCGCGTTCATCGGGTTGCAGATCGTGCACTTCGAGATGTTTGCGCAGCTCGGCCAGCGCGTGCTGGTCGTCATCGCCGGAGACACGCCGATGATACACGGTTGCTTCCTTAAAGGCTTGCTGGACGATCTCGCGGTCTTGCGCCGGAAGCGAACGCCAACGCTCGATATTGCCCAGTACGATCTGCGTGTTGTAGGTGTGAGCGGTCAGCGAGAGATAGCGCTGCACCTCGTGGAGCCGCGCCCCCAGCGTGTTGGGAAGCGGATTTTCCTGGGCGTCGACTTCGTGGTTCTGCAGCGAACGATAGACGTCGCCGAAGGGGATAACCTTCGGCGACGCGCCGAGCGCGTGCATCAGCGCGAGATAGACCACCGAGTCCTGGATGCGCACGCGCATCTTGCGCATGTCCGACGGTCGCCGAATCGGATGCAAGCTATTGGTGAAATGCCGCATTCCGTTTTCGAAAAACGCGAGCCCGTGCAACCCGAACGATTCAAACGACTCCAGGATATTCATGCCGAGCGGACCATCGAGCAGACGGTGTGCCGACTCGCGATCCGGAAAAACGAACGGTAGATCGAGCAATTGCGAGAGCGGAACCAGCGCACCGGCGACGTAGGTCGTCACGCTCACCATGTCGATCTCGCCGGAACGCACGCGCAGCAGTGCTTCCATCTCGTTGCCGCCGGTGAACGGAATCTCTAGCTCGAAGCGCAAGCGCCCTTCCGAGAGTTCCAGCGCGCGTTGCGCGACCAGCTCCCACGCGCGCGACGGAGGATAACCCGGCGGCAAGAGCGTCGCGATTTTGATCGTCGTGTGATCGCTCTTGGATGCCGTGCGCGAGCGCGAGATGTACTCGATCTCGGCACCGTAGTAGGCCAAACGTTGCGTCGCGAAGGCGGATTCAAGCGCTTCACGGCCCTGCGCCGCTGCGACGTTGGCGAGGCCGTCGGTTGACTTGCGCATCTGCTCGGCCGCATGGCTGTGATCGCGGCCGCTGATGACCGCGCGGTCGATCGTTACCGAGAGATCGGCAGCAAGTTCGGCGATCTCGGCGAGCGAGCTGCGCGCGACGTCGGCTAGCGGAGTCGACGCGGCCGAACGCTCGGCATTGGCGCGCACCGCTTGAATCGTGGCTTCGGCTTCGCGCTGAATCTCGACGACGAGCGTCTTGATCGCCGTGGTGGACTCGTTGGTCGTCTTTGCGAGCCGGCCGACTTCGCCGGCGACAACGGCAAAACCCAAGCCGTGTTGTCCGGCGCGCGCGGCTTCGATTGCCGCGTTGAGCGCCAGCAACTGCGTTTCATCACTGACGTCTTCGACGAATTCGGTCATTCGGCCGATCTCGCTCATGAGGCGGCCGAAGTCGTCCATCGCGGTGGCGGTGTCGGCGGAGAGTTCGGCAAGCTGCTGGACCGAGGTGAGGAGATTCTCGACGACCTCAAACGAGTTGCCCAAGTCCGCGGCGGCGGCGCGCGCCGAGGACTGCGCGCTCTGCAGCCGTTCGGCGGTTTCGCGCGAGGCGGACGCGAGCGTTCCGGCGGTGTCGGAGAGCGCAACCATCAAGGTGGTTTGCTCTTGCGCCGTTGCGGCGATGGCCTCCGAGGCCTGACGGACCGCATCGACCGCGGTTGCTATGCTTGCGTTGAAGCGGTCGAAGAGCTCGTCCTCGCGAGTTGAGATCATGATTTGGGGCTATTCGCCGGACCGAGGAACCACCCATATGCGGCGTAGCCGCGATAATGCGGCTGTGACCCGTAGCTGCGTCCGATCGAAAAGAGCAGCCCGTGCGTCGCTCCGAGCGTGTGGATATAGCCGATGCCGATATCCGACTGCTGGTAATCGTCGTGCGGCGTGGTCCGGGTGACTTCCATGCCAATAGTATCGTCCGGGCTCAGCGGATACGTAGCGGCCAAGCCTGCCTGCCAATCGCCATTTCCAGTGTCATTCCGGTCGAAATCAAAACCGCCCCCGCCGAAGATCGTCACCTTGCCGACCGTCTTCTGCGCCCACACCGGCAAGAACAGCGTGCCGTGACCCTGGCCGACGCCGAGAGCACCGGTCGCAAAGGTCACTTGCGGGTAGAAGGAGACCTGCGGCGAGTGCGCCGTTTCTTGAATGAAACGCGTCTTGAGACCCATCTCGAAATCTTCGAAGCCGTAGGCACTCGCGGTCTGCGGCGCCGTCTGCTGCGCATCCCCAAAATGGATCGAGAATTGCACGTTGGGCATGAGGCCGTAGTTCACTTCCAAGAACGGCAGTTCCGAGGTCCCGACGCCGACGTCTTGGTGCGTCGCCACGCCCGAATAGATCTCGTAGTTGCGGTAGTCCGTCGGGACGGGATCGTCGGTGTCAAACGGGGGCCCGGCGAGCGCATGGATGGGCAGCGCTGCGGCGCCCAGCGCGAGCAGTCGCGCGAGCAATCGAGGGAAGAGTTTCATACGGCTAGATGTTAGATGGCGACCGTTGCACCGACATGAAAAATTTGAAAGAAGAGGATCGTCGAGACGGTTGCAAGCGCGGCGCCGGCGATCACTTGCGCGAGCGTGTGGGCTTTAAGGTAGACGCGCGCCCAGCACACCATGGGAATCAAAATGAGGAAAGGTAGCGTCTGATTGCCGTAAAGGAGCGTCAGCGCGACCAGCGGTGCGGTGATGCCGATCGCATGCGTGCTGATCTTCCAATAGCGGGTGATGTACTGCACGATCAGTGTCGAGAGGGTGTAGGCGGCCATCGCGGCGATCATCATGCGTGGAGCGTGCGTCACCCACAGCGCTATCGTGCCCAAAAGATAGAAGACCACGAACGCGCCGAAGACGGCCTCGCGTTCCTGGCGCACCGACATGTCGAGGTCGGAGACGCGGTCGCTGCCGTAGAGCCAGAAGACGTAGAGCATCGGTCCGATCGACGTGAAAAAGGTTGAAAGGAAAAGCAGCCACCAGAAATCGACGGTTCCACGGGCGCTGGCATGCGCGAGGATGACAAAAAGCGCAAGTGCGGTTAGGAATGGATTGAAGATCGTCGAGAGGATGCGGGCGAGATCTCGCCAGGCCTTCCGGTTCTTGATCGGGACGATTTCTTGGAGGGGGTCGTGCATCTCAGCCTTGCTTGGGCCCTCCTGGCCGGAATCCCCTTGGGGACCGGCGAACTTGAGCCGCTCAATTATGGTCATCGAACGCATCGAATCCCCGGCCGACGTCAAGGCACTCTCGCGCGACGAACTCGACGTCCTGGCCCGCGAAATTCGCGATATGCTGGTCGTCACGTGCTCGCGCAACGGTGGACATCTAGCGCCGAACTTGGGCGTGGTCGAACTGACGATCGCGTTGCATCGCGTGCTCGATCTTCCCAGCGATAAACTGGTCTGGGACGTTTCGCACCAAGCCTACGTGCACAAGATCCTGAGCGGGCGGCGCGACAGGTTTCACACCCTGCGCAAAGGCGGAGGCATCTCGGGGTTCTCGATGCGCAGCGAATCGCCGTACGATCAGTTCGGCGCGGGACATGCGTCGACGTCGGTCTCGGCAGCCTACGGCATGGCCGTGGCACGCGATTTGGCGGGCAGCGACTCAACGGTTATCGCGGTTCTTGGCGACGGCGCGCTCACGGGTGGTCTTGCGTATGAGGCCCTCAATAATGCGGGGCAGCTCAATTCGAACTTCATCGTGATCCTCAACGACAACGAGATGTCGATCGCTCCCAACGTCGGCTCGATCGCCTCGTATCTCTCGGTGCTGCGCAGCAAGCCGTTTGCGAACTTCGTACGCGAGCGGGCCAAGGGCGTTTTCGAACACTTGCCGTTCGGCGGCGCGGCGCGCAAGGCGTTTGCGAGCGCCGAGATGGGCGCGATGCGCTTCGTCGCGCCTTCCGAAAAAGCGGCGGTGATTTTCGAGGAGCTGGGCTTCCGCTATATGGGACCAGTCGACGGCCACAACATCGACACGATGATCGATGCGCTCGAAACCGCCAAAAGCTTCGATCGTCCGGTATTGCTGCACGTGCGTACGCTCAAAGGCAAGGGCTACGAACCAGCCGAGAAGGATTCCCGGACGTTTCACGGCGTCTCGGTCTTCGACGTCGAGAACGGCAAGCTCGAAATCAAGCCGGATGCGCGACCGACGTTCTCCGACGTCTTTGCCGGCGCGCTGATCGAGCTTGCGCAGACCAACCCGAAAGTGATCGCGATTACCGCGGCCATGCCCGACGGCACCAAGCTCTCCAAATTCGCCAAGGCGTTCCCCGAACGGTTCTTCGACGTCGGCATTGCCGAAGCGCATGCGGTTTGCATGGCTGCCGGCGCGGCGACCAATGGATTGCAACCGGTCTGCGCGATCTACTCAACGTTCTTACAGCGCGCGTACGACCAGGTCGTGCACGACGTGTGCGTGCAAAATCTCCCGGTCGTGTTCTGCATGGATCGCGCAGGTTTCGTGGGCGACGACGGCCCGACGCACATGGGGCTGTACGACATCGCGTATCTGCGCACGCTCCCGAACATGTCGGTGATGGCGCCGCGTAACGAAGACGAAGTGCTGCCGATGTTGGCCCACGCCCTTTCGCGCAATGCGCCGGTCGCAATCCGCTACCCGCGTGGTTCGACCAGCGGCCGCCATCGCGATCCGGTCGCGCCGATCGAACACGGACGTGCCGAAGTCCTGCGCAGGGGGAGCGGTGTCGCGATCCTCGCATTGGGCAATACGGTCGACGTAGCGCTCGATGCCTACGATTTGCTCGCCAGCGGCGAGTTTGGCCGTTCCGACCGGCTCCCGACGGTGGTCAACGCCCGTTTTGCCAAGCCGATCGACGAAGCGCTCCTGGGAGAGCTAGCCCAGGACCATGAGCTGATTCTTACGCTGGAAGAACATTCGCTCGCAGGCGGCTTCGGGTCGGCGGTCGTAGAGAGGGTGTCGGATTTGGGCCTTTCGGTCCGGGTGCAGCGCGTCGGCGTCGCAGACGTTCTCGTGCATCACGACACCCAGCCCAGTCAACGCGCGCTCTTTGGGCTCACCGCGCAAGCAATCGCGGAGCGGCTCGCGCGCGCGCTCGACCCACGTCAGGAGGTACACCGTTGACCTTTTTGTTCGCCGCTGCCGCGAAAGCGCTTCCCGCCGCCGCGAAAGCAGCCGCTCCACCCGCGCAAACTATCCAACTTCCGCCACCGACGGTGATGCCGCAGACCGCGTTGCAGGCGCACGCTGCGTGGCTGACGCACGGGATCGCCGGCATTTTCGTCATTGCGGCTGTGGCGCTCGTAGTGCTGCTCGCCGTGCAAACGACCAAACAAGAGGGTCTCTCAGGGACGATCGGCGGCCGCGTCGAGTCGGCATACGGCCGGATGGGTGCCGAGGAACAGCTTAAGCGCGTCACCGGCTTTGCCGCGGTCGTGTTCGTTCTGTCGGGCTTCATTCTCTCACTAACGGGGATCTAAACCGCTGTCATCGCTGCTCGATGTCCGCAACCTCCGTACGACCTTTCGTACGGAGGATGGTCCCGTAACGGCCGTCAACGGCCTGTCGTTTTCACTCCAAGCCGGCGAAACGCTCGGCATTGTCGGCGAATCGGGGTCCGGGAAGTCGGTGACGGCGCTCTCGATCATGCGCCTGCTATCGCGCAACGCGAGCGTGACCAGCGACGGAATGATCTTCGAGGGCGAAGATCTCACTGCGAAGACCGAAGCCCAGATGCGCAAGATTCGTGGTCACAAAATCGCGATGATCTTCCAAGACCCGATGACGAGTTTGAATCCGGTGCTCACCGTCGGCGAGCAGATCGCGGAAGCCGTGAGGTTGCATTTGGGCTATTCGCGTGCCGATTCGCGCGCGAAGGCGATCGACATGCTGCGCAAAGTGCGCATCTCCGAGCCGGAACGGCGCATCGACGACTATCCGCACCAGTTTTCAGGCGGTATGCGCCAGCGCGTGATGATCGCGATGGCCCTCTCGTGCAATCCGCAAGTGCTCATCGCCGACGAACCGACGACCGCGCTCGATGTCACGATCCAAGCGCAAATTCTCGAGCTCATGAACGAGATGCAGGCCGAGACCGGCGCTGCGATCATCATGATTACCCACGATCTTGGCGTCGTGGCCGAAGTCTGCAAGAACGTGCTGGTGATGTACGGCGGCAACTTGGTCGAATACGGAACGGTCGATCAGATCTTCCACGAACCCAAGATGCCGTACACCCAAGGATTGCTTGCGTCGCTCCCGCGATTGGACGATCCCATGCAGCGGCGTCTGCAACCGATCAAAGGGCAGCCGCCCAATCTTCTTAATTTGCCCAAGGGCTGCGCCTTTGCGCCGCGCTGCGACGCGCGCATGCCGATTTGCGCCGAGCCGGTCCCGCTGTATGCGTTTGAGGGCGAACATGAGGCGCGCTGCTGGCTCTATGATGGAAAGGTCCCATGTCGCTAGTCGAGGTGCGCGACCTCGCGAAATACTTTCCGATTCACGCCGGGCTGCTCTCGCGGCACGTTGCCGACGTCAAGGCTGTGGACGGTGTCAGCTTCGATATCGACGCCGGTGAAACGCTGGGCTTGGTCGGTGAATCCGGGTCGGGGAAGACGACGATCGGGCGGATGCTGCTCCATCTGCTGCCGGCGACGAAGGGCTCGATTCGCTACGACGGCGCCGAGATCACGACGATGCGCGCCGGCGACATCCGGCGGCTGCGCCGTCAGATTCAGATCATCTTCCAGGACCCCTACGCGTCGCTCAACCCGCGCATGACGATCGGCGAGATCATCGGCGAGCCGCTGCGAATCCACGGCATCGCGACCGGAAAGGCCGCGCAGGAGCGAGTCCAAGAGTTGTTGCGGCTGGTCGGCCTACGCCCATACAGCGCCAATCGCTATCCGCACGAGTTCTCGGGTGGGCAACGCCAGCGCATCGGCATCGCGCGCGCGCTCGCAGTTGACCCCAAGTTCATCGTCTGCGACGAGCCGGTTTCCGCTCTCGACGTCTCGATTCAAGCGCAGGTGATCAACCTGCTCGAGGATCTGCAGCGCCAGCTTGGACTGACCTATCTGTTTATCGCGCACGATCTCTCGGTGGTGCGACACATTTCGACCCGCGTCGCCGTCATGTACGTCGGTAAGATCGTCGAGCTCAGCTCGCGCGATACGCTCTACGAGCGGCCGTTGCATCCGTACACGCAGGCGCTGCTCTCGGCAATTCCCATTCCGGATCCGTCCGCCGAGCGCCGGCGTAAGCGCATCGTGCTCAGCGGCGATATCCCGTCCCCGGTCAATCCGCCATCGGGCTGTCGCTTTCATACGCGTTGCCCCGTGGCTTTTGAACGCTGCAAAGTCGAAGATCCGGCGTTCAAAGACTACGGCGGCGGACATTTCACCGCTTGTCACTGGGTCGAGGAACATCAAGGCGCGGCTCCGCCGCTGGTGAATGGCCCGGTTGTACTAAACCGCTCTTAATTCCGGGATAAGGCGCACACGCTATGCTCGTCGTGTGATCGTTGCGCAAATCTCGGATCTGCACATTCGACGCCGCGGGCACGTGCTGCACCACATGCCCAATACGGCCGACTATCTCAGCCGCACGATCGCCCGCTTACATGCGATGCAGCCTCGACCGGATGTCGTCCTCGCAACCGGCGACCTCACCGAACGAGGTTCGCCGCACGAGTATCGACGATTGCGGTCGATCCTCGGGCGGCTCGAGATTCCGCACTTTTTGATTCCGGGAAACCACGATGATCGCGAATCGCTCCGCCGAGCCTTTCGCGATCATCGTTACTTACGGACCTTTGAGCGTCATGCAAGCTTTGCGATCGACGCGTGGCCGCTGCGCATTATCGGGCTGGATTCCACGCAGCCGGGACGCAGCGGCGGATGGCTGGATGACGAGCGACTCGCGTGGCTCGACGCGGAACTGCGCGCCCACCCCCGCCAGCCCACGATCCTCGCGATGCATCATCCGCCGTTCCGCACTGGGGTCCCGGCGATGGACGCCTACGGCTTTGTGAATGCCGAGGGTCTCGGCGCGATTGTCCGAGCGCACCCGCAGATCGCGCGGATCATCGCCGGGCATCTACACACCGTGCTGATGCGGCCCTGGAATGGAACGATCGCGTGTACCGCGCCGAGCACGTCATCGCAGTTTGTACTCGGACGTTCGCGCCTGGGAATCGGCGTTGAATCCGCCGGGTTTTTGGCGCACGAGTGGAGCTTCAATGCCGACGTGCATACGTTCATCGTCCGCCTCGACGGCGGTGTGGAACAGCAAATCGCATAAGCTGAGAAAAAAAATCAGGCGGACGATGTCGTCCGCCTTCATTAAAGCTAGGGTGATGAGCGCATCAAAACGCTAGGCTTTTTTCTTCCGGGTCTTCTTGCGTCCGCCGGCCTTTTTACGTCCAGCGGTCTTCTTGCGTCCGGCTGCCTTTTTCTTGCGTCCGCCGGCCTTTTTCTTGCGTCCGCCGGCTTTCTTGCGCGTGCCGGCCTTTTTCTTACGTCCGCCGGCCTTTTTGCGTCCGGCCTTCTTACGCGTCGCTTTCTTGCGTCCGCCGGCTGCCTTCTTACGCGTCGCTTTCTTGCGTCCGCCGGTAGCCTTCTTTCGCGTCGCTTTCTTGCGTCCGCCGGCAGCCTTTTTGGCCGCCCCGGCCTTTTTACGGCGAGCCTTTTTCCGCGGCTTCTTCGCCTCGGCCATCGTCTCGCCGTTCATCATGGTATCGGAGTCCATTCATTCCTCCTCGTCCCCCGGGGGGACGAACAGCGTTATTTGGACAGCGCACGAACTGCGCTTTAAGCGCAACTATAAAGGATTTTGACGCATGATGCAAATCGCGCACGCACGCACGCGCGTACGCGTACGCGTGCGCGTGCGCGTAGGCCCCAAAGGTTTGCCCAGGTCTTGACCCCGGGAGTATACTTAGCCCCGTGAAAAAGCCCCTGATCATCGTGGAGTCGCCGACCAAGGCGCGCACGATCAAGAAGTTTCTCCCGCCGCGGTACGTGGTCAAGGCGTCGGTCGGCCACGTGCGCGATCTGCCTAAGAGCACACTGGGTGTGGACGTGGAACACGATTTCGCGCCCAAATATCTCACGATCAAGGGCAAGGGCGATGTGATCAAAGAGCTCAAGAGCGCCGTAAAAGGTGCAAGCGAAGTCTACCTCGCGACGGACCCCGACCGCGAAGGTGAGGCGATTGCATGGCACCTCGCCGAGCTGCTCAAACTCCAAGACCCCAAGCGGATCGAGCTCCACGAGATCACCAAAGACGCGGCGCTCGCCGCGATCAAATCGCCCCATCACATCGACATGGATCGCGTGAACGCGCAGCAGGCGCGGCGCATTCTGGACCGGCTGGTCGGCTATAAGATTTCACCCCTGCTCTGGGCCAAGGTTCGCGGCGGCCTCTCGGCGGGCCGCGTGCAGTCGGTTGCCGTGCGGCTGATCGTTGACCGCGAGCGCGAAATCAACGCATTCAATCCACGCGAATACTGGACCGTGACCGCGCAACTGGCGACCGAACGCGATCCGGCCATCGTTTTCCCGGCGGATCTGGTCGCGCATCGTGGCGAGAAGCTCGAGATCACCAACCAAGAGCAAGCGGATGGGGTGATGCGCGCGCTCGAAGGCGCGTCGTTTTCGGTCGCGACGGTCAAGCGCCGCGAGGTACGCCGCAATGCCCCCGCGCCGTTCACGACCTCGACCCTGCAGCAAGAGGCCTCGCGCAAACTGCGCCTGCGGGTCCGGCGCACCATGCAACTCGCGCAAGCCCTCTATGAAGGCGTCGATCTGGGCGGGGCCGACGGCACGCAAGGTTTGATCACGTATATGCGCACAGACTCGACCCGCATTGCCGATTCGGCGCGCGACTCTGCCCGAGAATTCGTGACCGCGACCTACGGCGCCGAATTTCACGGCGGAGCGACGTACAAGGTTCGTGAAGGCGCGCAGGATGCTCACGAGGCGATTCGTCCGACGAGCGTCTTTCGGACGCCGGACAGCGTCGCACACGTGCTCAAACGCGACGAGCTCCGACTGTACACGCTGATCTGGGAGCGCTTCGTTGCTTCGCAGATGGCGCCCGCGGTCTTGGATCAAACAACCGTCGATATCAGTGCGGCCGACTACACGTTCCGCGCAACCGGCAGCATCGTCAAGTTCGCCGGCTTCACCCGCGTATATGAAGAAGGCAAAGACGAGGATGCGCAAAACGGCGAGGCGGCGGCCAAGACCAACGGCGCGCCCAAGGGCAAGACGCGGGTGCGTTTGCCTGAACTGCACGAGCGCGACGCGCTCGACCGCCGTGCGCTCGAACCCAAGCAGCATTTCACCGAGCCCCCGCCGCGTTACACCGAAGCGACATTGGTCAAGGCGCTTGAAGAGAACGGCATTGGACGCCCGTCGACCTACTCGACGATCGTCGATACGATTCAAGCTCGTGGGTATGTGACGCAAGAAGATCGGCGTTTCGCGCCGACCGAGATCGGCATCGCCGTCAACGATCTGCTGGCCGAGCACTTCAAAGACATCGTCGATCTCAAATTCACCGCCGGCATGGAGGGCGATCTCGATAAGGTCGCGGAGGGCAATGCCGATTGGGTCGGCATTCT
>Ga0302180_10001046_pt1 | contig 22385 bp, 15 predicted proteins | sample I_Palsa_E3_2_FD_200575 | JGI IMG/M metagenome (GOLD analysis project Ga0302180, IMG submission 200575) | Peat permafrost microbial communities from Stordalen Mire near Abisko, Sweden - I_Palsa_E3_2 | ecosystem: Environmental > Terrestrial > Soil > Palsa > Peat permafrost | place: Sweden... | reverse complement strand
GTGGTGTCGTACGGCCGGGGCGAGCCATCCAGGAATGGGAGTGCGATTTGATCTATCAACCCAGCCAGAAGAAACCTTTATCGTAACAGTCAGTGAGGTAAAAACGAGATTGCTATCCGAGCGACCCACGTGAGTTCTACGAAGGAAAGTCTGAGCAACGCTGTTACCCGTCCCCAGCAAAAGATGCCGGCGAGGGAAGTGCTCTTGCTTTGCTGCTCGTTGCTATCCCTGGTGGCATCCTGCATTCTTTGGTCCCCGCACAAACAAGCTTGGATGGACGAGATCTTCACGTGGAAAGAGGTGAGTGACCCCTCGCTGTGGCATCTTTACTATGCCATCCAACATGGCGCTGACGGCGGAATGCCCGTTTTCTACACGACGGCATGGCTCTGGGCAAAGACGTTCGGCACCGGCGTTCTGACACTTCGCTTGTACTCCTGCCTTACCATGTGCGCGGCCTTGGTGGTCACGTGGAGAACCTTACGCCGCTTTTACGGTATGCGGGCCACGGCATTTGGTGTGCTGGCGTTTTGGGGCACTTCGGGTCTGTTGCTCAATCAGAATGTGGAAGCGCGCTTCTACGGTCTCTTCATACTGACGGTCGCGTTTTCCGTCGACGTTTATTCGCGACTCGTCATGCAAACGGCGCCAAAGCTCCGGCTGCTGATCCTGTCCTTTCTCTCGCAAGCGGCCCTGGTGTTGACCCACGTCTTGGGCATCATTTATGGCGGGTTGGTCCTGCTGGCATTAATCGTGACTGATGGAGCGACGCATCGGTTCCGGCCGCGCGTCTACCTTGCGCATGCGGCTGGTTGGCTGGCGCTTCTTGTCTGGATTCCTGCGATCCGAACTTCCCGGGCGGCGGGCAAACCTGTCGGCTGGATCATGATGCCAACGTTTAAAACCTTGGTCGCCACTTACCTTTTTGAGGTTTTCGAACCTTGGATTGGGCTGCTTCAGCGTCATTCCCAGGCAGCAACATTCCAAATGGTTCGGCATGCGACGGAGTGGATCATCCTTATCCCCTTTGCCCTGATCGTTGTGCTTGGGCTGCGACGACTTGTGGAATCGCAACAACCAAGAAGCGCTCTCCTCTTGGTCGGGTACTTTCTAGTTGCAATGCCGGTAGTGTTGTTTGTGCTGTCTCACCTCATCGTTCCCGTTTTCGTTGCCCGGTATCTACTGCCCTGCGGTGTGGGAGTGGCGATCATCCTGGCAGATTTTGCGGATGCGCGCGGCGCAGACAGTCAGGCTTCGTCACGTTGGGTGTGGGGATCGATCCTATCGTTACTTGTGATTTCTCCTGTGGCCACGGTGCTCGCCTTGCCACCGCTTGAGGTGAGCCGGCAATATCTCGACGTGCAGCGACTGGACCAGGCCGCTACTGCCGATCGTCCGGTCGTAGCAGGTTGGCAGGAGGATTTCTCAAAACTTATGCGCTTCTCCCATGATCCGGCACGCTACTATTTCTTGCTGGACTGGCCGGCAGCGGTCGCGGGACCAAGGGGGTTCGTCCTCGACTACCATCTCATGAAGGCCTACCGGGATAATGGCTACTACGCGAAGAACATTCGAGACAGCCAGGCCTTTCTTTGCTCCCATCCTGATTTCCTGGTGCTGGATGTCGAAGGACACAGCTGGTTCGATATGACCATCAGGAAAATGCCGCAATTCGAATGGAGGGTCGTCGACGCCTTCGAGACGCCGGAGGCTAAGAGAACCCTGATCGCTGTGCACAAGAAATCAAATTTGCCTTTCTGCGAGTAGTGGAAGCGCTGCGTAGCTTCGACTGCTAAATCGATAAATTCGAATTTTGCAACGCGACAAAACTGCTAAATCCAGCATCTACACGGTGTGTCCGTCAACAGCACGCCGCTGATCCAGATCAATCCTCAATTCGTCGCCTGTCTACGAGCTGGACCAGGCGGCGGCACAGACCGTTTTGCCAGGCGATGCCGTCGCATACACCGCACTTAGTTCGCTTAGTTCGCTTAGTTCGCACATTTCTGCACAAGGCGCGGGAAAATGCCGACGAGCACCAAGGGGGGACAGCAGCCCGCAAAGGGCAAGGTGTCCAAATTAATTAATTAAAAAATTTGGCCACCTTCATGAAACAAAGGACTTACCAGCCAGGCAAGCCCGCAGGAGCGCCACGAATGACCCGCTGAAGCCATGCTACAAGCTCATTGACTTGCTCTCGACCAACGAACGCGCCCGGGCGACGAAGTCTTCCAACGGCATTCCGCCCTGGTCGCCCTGACTGCGGACACGCAGGCTCACGGCTCCCGTCTCGGCTTCTTTGTCGCCGACGACGAGGATGTAGGGCAACTTCTGCAAGGTGAAGTCGCGGATCTTGGCACCCATTTTTTCGTTGCGGTGATCGACTTCCACCCGCAGGGCGGCGTTCTGTAACGCTGACTGTATCTTTTCTGCGTAGGGCAGATGGCGCTCGCTGATGGGCACAATGCCGACCTGGACCGGCGCCAGCCAGAGCGGAAAGGCTCCGGCGTAGTGCTCTATCAGCACCCCGAAAAAGCGCTCCACCGAACCGAAGAGGGCCCGATGCACCATCACCGGTTGATGACGCTCGCCGTCTTCGCCCACGTACTCCATCTCAAAACGGGCCGGCATGTTGAAATCGAATTGTACTGTCGACAGTTGCCATAACCGCCCAAGGACGTCCACCAGCTTGATGTCGATCTTGGGACCATAGAAGGCGGCTTCGCCACGGACCGTTTTGTAGGGAATGCCTTTACGGCCAAGCGCACGCTCCAGCGACCCAATAGCCAGGGCCCAGTTTTCATCCGAGCCAGTGTAGCTCTTGCGGTCTTTCGGATCCCAGGTGGAGAGCTCTACCTGGAAATCCTTGAAGCCGAAAATGGTGAGCACCAGCTGCGCAAACTCAATGCAGCCCACGATCTCGTCTTCAATCTGCGCCGGGGAACAGAAGATGTGCGCATCGTCCTGAGTGAAGCCGCGCACGCGCAGCAACCCATGCATGGTGCCGGAACGCTCGTAACGATAAACATTGCCCAGCTCCGCATAGCGCACAGGCAGATCCCGGTAGCTCTTGGGAGAGTTTTTGTAGATGAGGATATGGAAAGGGCAGTTCATCGGCTTCAGCCGGTAATCTGCGTCGTCCAGCTCCATCGGGGTGAACATGTTCTGCGAGTAAAAGCCTTCGTGGCCGCTGATCTGCCATAGATCGCGACGGGCTACGTGCGGAGTGTAGACCAGGGAGTAGCCGCGCCTGAGACACTCGTCGCGCATCCACTCTTCCATGATCTTGCGCACCATGGCGCCCTTAGGGTGCCAGAAGATGAGTCCAGGGCCGGCAACTTCCTGGATGGAGAAAAGGTCGAGCTGCTTGCCCAGAACGCGATGATCGCGTTTGGCTGCTTCCTCCAGGCGGGCAAAGTGCTGCTCCATTTCTTTGCTGGAGAAAAAGGCGGTGCCGTAGATGCGCTGCAGCTGAGGATTCTTTTCGTCGCCCAGCCAGTAGGCTCCGGCCAGGTTGGTTACTTTGTAAGCTTTCACCCGGCCAGTCGAGGGCACGTGGGGACCGCGGCAGAAATCTTCAAAGGCGCCGTTGCGGTAGAAGGAGATTTGCTCGCCCGGCTTGGTGAAGCGCTCGACAAAGTAGGCCTTCATAAAATCGTTGCCGGCCTTGAAGCGGTCGAGGCTCTGGTCACGCGGTTCCCACTCACGCACGAAGGGTTCGTTGCGGGCGACGACCTCTGCCATTTTGGCTTCGATGGCTTTGAGGTCTTCTGGGGTGAAGGGCGTGGGCCGGTAGAAGTCGTAGAAGAAGCCGGCATCGGTGGCCGGACCGTGGCCCAGCTTGGTTTCAGGAAAAAGCTCGAGAACCGCGGTCGCCATGACGTGCGCGGCAGAGTGGCGGACGACCTTGAGGGCGTCGGCGTCTTTCTCGGTGAGGAGTTGTAACGACATGTCTTCGTTTAATGGCGTCGTCAGGTCGACCAGGCGCTCGGCATCCGCTTGCTCGGCGGCGTACATGCCGGCTTCGGCGGACGCTTCCTGTGTGGCGTCGAGACTCGGGTCGTTGGTGTTCCCAGACCCGTTTGAAGACCCGTTCGCGGGACGTATGCGGGCGATGACGGCGGCGGCCGCCAACCTCGGCGAGATGCTATTGGCTACGTCGAGGGGAGTTGCTCCGGCGGGAAATTCTTTGATGGAGCCGTCGGGGAGTTGAACCTTTATCGAGTCTGCGTTCGCTGTCATTTTACCGGTGGGAGCTAAAGTTCAAGGATATGTGTCTGGCGAGGGGCGGGCAAGTCAAGCTTGTGTGGTTCGCCGACTACACCAACGCGGAGTGAGTCATGGCCTCGAGAACGGACAGAGGCGAGGATTCCGGAGTGACCAGGGCAGAGTGCTCGACCAGGAAGGTTTGCTCCAGGGCATATTGGCCGGAAAGAACAGCGTGCGGAACCATGTCGGTATAGACCATCCAGCTGGAACCCGGAGGGAATTGCAGGGATTCCTTGTGGCAGTTTGCCTGGAAAGATGGATTTTCCTTCAGGAAGTTGTGGAAACGCATCATGAAGTCGTCATAAGGGGAGCGCTTCAGGCTGGGAATGGCACGCCCCAGTCCGGCAGTGTTGGCCAGCGAGCGAAAGGCCCGCGTCGCAGGACTGCCTGGCGCGGGTAGCGGAAGCTCTGACGGCGCATACCTGGGCGCGAGCACGGAAAAAGGTTCGCCCACCACCCAGTCGCGCGTGCGCGTGGGGTTGATGTTGTTAAAGAAGCGCAGGATGCGCGCTCCCCGCGTAGGCCGCGTGGGGAAGGCGTCGGTGTGCAAGAGGTCGTTGCGGCGGCGCAGGGGCAGGTCCCGGTCCTCTTCCTCCTGCGGCCGGAAGCTGGCATAGTCCAGCCGCCAGCGTCCCTGGTAGGGGGATAAGAAGCGCGTAAGAAAGCGAGTCACTTCTTTTGAGTATTGGCGCATGATCGCTTGCAGACGCACGAGATCTGCGGTGCTGGTAGTGCCGGCATCCAGGCCGCTGACCGTGTCAAGGTTAGGTTTGTAGGCGATGTTCTTGTGCAACGCGCTGCCGGTTTGCTGCTGGCCGAGCAGGAAAGACAAATCCTCAGGGCGGAAGGGAATGGGCGATTGCGGGAAAAAAAGAATTTCACCCGCTTCCAACCGCTCACACCAGGCTCGCGCGCGGGCTTCGGGGACTTCGCCAGATAGTTCAGATAGCTCGATGGTGACCAGGGTCATGGGGGCGGGCGTTAGCCTCCGGAAACCTTGCGGCGGAGCCACAGTGTGCCGAAGAAGATGAGACTTGCGGCCAGAACTACGCATGCGGCAGGGAACGAAATGTATTTGTAGCTGGCGGAGAGGTCCACCTGGTGGCCCATCCCGTTGTAGATCATGAGGCCGAAGATGGCCAGGAACGTGAACCCGAAAAAGCTTATGAAACCCACGGTAAAGGCCATGAGAACACTGGTGAAGAAGCCGAAATCGCCCACTGGGATGCCGAAGAACCTGGCGCCCGCGTGCGGGGCCCGAACCTGCTCAAGGTTCTGCTGCTGCGCATTCATAATTGGCCTCGAAAGGGGAAGTGCTCACCCTTCCACTCAGCTAGAATACTAGGTTATGGCTGAAGTCGCCCAAATGGAGTTGTTACCGGCATCGCTCGTGGCGCAACAGACGCCCGTGCGGCAGTCGGAGAATGGCTTGTCCTACGCCATTTTCGCGGATACGCACATCACCGAACAGGAGCTGGCGCCGATTGTGCAGGCAGTGCCGAAAACCATCGCCGCAGCGCTTGCCCGGCATGCGTACTACTTTGTGCCGCTGACCATTGGAGAGACGGATGAGACGATGGTGGCGCCCGGCTACACCATCGACCTGGGCGATCGCGCCATGTGCCACCGCAACGTGCAATTTGACGGCTCCGACTGCATCTTCATCTCCACCCGGTTGATGCAGGACAGATTCGCGCTGGCGTTCGAGTTCTTTATCAACGTGGGGCACCACTTTGTGGAAGCGGCTGGAGTGCCGCAAAGCTTTTGCGACCTGGCCTGGTCGCAGGCGGTGGCCGACGTGCGCGGCGAAACCAGCCAGGACAGCTACGAGAGCCGGCGCCGGGCGCTGGATCGTGGGCGTAATGAAAGCCCAGGGGCGCGTATGGCGGAGCGGACTTTGTCCCGCATCGACCAGCCGGGCCGCGGAGTGGAAAAAGGCCGGGTCGACGAGAGGGCGAAGAGCAGTTTCTTCGAATCAGCGTTCTCTGACGCGCTGGCGATTTATATGTTGTCCCTTACGCTCGACTTTAATTACACCGACCTGCGGGAACGCGAATATCCGCTGCTGGCCGCGCCGGCACTGGCCGAGCGTCTGCGCCACGTAGCTGGACTGTTTCCACCCAACGCGGGGTACGATTTTCAAATCTCCTACCGCCATAAGTTTTAAGCCGCTATGATTGCGCACCTGCGAGGGCGGCTCCTGGCGAAGCATCCGCAGCAGGCGATTATCGAAGCCGGCGGAGTGGGCTACGACGTCGTCATCAGCGTAACCACGTTTAGCGCTCTCCCGGCCGAGGGGAGCGAGGTATCCCTCTTCATCCATACCCACGTGCGCGAAGATACGCTAGCGCTTTACGGTTTTGTTGACCGGGAGCAAAAGCGTGTATTTGAGCGGTTGATCACGGTGAGCGGTGTGGGGCCCAAGCTTGCGGTTACCATCCAGAGCGGTTTGAGCACAGAGCGCTTGGTGGGCGCGATTCGGGGGCAGGACCATGCCACGCTTTCGCAGATTCCCGGCATCGGCAAACGGCTTGCAGAACGGCTGGTGGTGGATCTGAAAGACAAGCTCGAGGATATGGCGGCCGCGCCGCACCCGGTGGAGACCGGTCCATCCACAGACGACGTGCTATCGGCCCTGGTGAACCTGGGGTACCAGCGTCCGCTGGCGCAGAAAGCCATTGCTGCCGCAGTGGCTAAGGACAGGACAGTCGCAGACAGTTTTGAGACGCTTTTTCGCTCGGCCCTGGCGGGCATGCGCAACTAGCCTTAGACGCCGGCTGGTAGTTTTTTCCCGGCAGAAGGTAGTTTGAGGAGATTTGCACAATTTTCCAATGTGCCAGGCGCCATAAGTTACTGATTCGACAACACCGCTTAAGCAAGATATTTGGCACGCCAGATGCTACATGTTGGGCGTAAGGCAAATGCAACAATGTGCAACTGTTTTCCCCCGGACAGTTGCCAGGTTTGTGGCTCACCGATGTGACGCCGCGGAGAAGATGCTCACACCAGGGAGGTGTGGGCATCTTCTTTTTGCGTTGAACCTTTACTCAGACGCGGGCTTCATTTGTGCTTGAGCCCCACACCCAATGGCTTTAGGAGTTTCCGCATCGTCCTCGGACCTTGCGCCAGTCTTGTGCAGGACGTCGTGCTGAAACTTCTGCAATTCAGGAAACGAGTAGTGAGTACAAAGATTGAGTTCCCAGGCGTCGGCGGTGCGCTTGGAAATGACATACATACGGATGGTTTCGTCGGGGCGGGCGGGCGAGTCGCTTTCTCGAATAATCGAAAAACTGTAGTAGCCGGGAATGAAGCCGGCATCGGTACGGGTGTCCATCGAGTTCATCACGATCGTGCGATCATCCACCGTGATGTTGTCGTGTTTGGCGACGATAAGCACAACCTGGCGAGCCTGGTCGAACTCAATCTCATGCACACGCGCACGCGCGCACAGTGTTGCGGCCGCAAGAAAAGAGAAAAAGAAGGCAAGTTGTCTCATGTATGTGGGCAGCCGGACAGCTTTGTCAGATTGAGGGAGGCAAGCAAAGTCTATTGCACAACCATCGAAACACGATCTGTTGTGGGCATGCAAGTCCATTACTTTTGTACTTCAAATTGAAAGTTTCGAGTGTATGCTCCGAAGTTACCGGCTGCCGTTACCGGGTAAAACCGGAGCGTCTATCCGCTCAACAGCGGCTTTCGCCGGTATCTGAACTTCTACCTCATTCCATCTCATCATGAACCTTGCCAACATAGACGTCGTCAGCGAACCATATTTTCGTGAAGCCGGGCTGCGATTCCTGCGCAGCCTGAAACGCAACAACCGCCGAGAGTGGTTCGAGGCCCATAAGCCGCAATTCGAGCGCGAGCTGAAGCAGCCCATGCTGGCGGTCATCGAGACCGTGAATAGGGCGATGCAGGACTTTGCCCCCGCCCATATCCGTCCGCCTCAAAAATGTATGATGCGCATTTATCGCGACATACGATTCTCCTCAGACAAGCGGCCCTACAAGAGTCATATCTCCGCCTGGTGGTCGCGTGAAGGATTGGAAAAGACTTCAGGGGGCGGCTATTACATGCATATCTCGCCCGAGGAGGTGCTGGTGGCCGCGGGCGTCTATATGCCGGAGCGGGAGCAGCTCATGGCCATCAGGCAGTACCTGCTCTTACACCATGCGGAAGTGCGGCGACTGCTTACAGACCGCAAGTTACGAACCAAGATGGATTCGTTTACCGGCATGCCGCTCACCCGCGCGCCAAAGGGCTTTCCGAAAGATCACCCGGCGATGGATCTGCTGTTATGCCGGCAGTGGGGTGTGGAAGCGAAGATGCCGGCTGTGGAGGCGCTCAAGAAGGATTTTGCCAAAGAAGTGATTCGCTGTTTCCGTCTGGCAAGCCCTCTGGTGGATGCTCTGAACACACCGTTGCTGATCTCTATTCAGAAAAAGCGCGGGCCGCTGTTTGGCTTCCAACCGGCGAAATTAGGCAAAATATAGGAAAAACGCGCCAAAAACGGAACAATTCTCGGTTTTTCGATTGACAAACGTTTTTGAAAGCCGCATCGTAAACGGCGGTGGGTTCGTTTTTACCCGCATAAACACTGGGTTTCGTGAGGATCGGGACCAAGTTTTCAGCCCGGCCTCGGATGAACGAAAACAGCTTACGACATGGATTCTCAAGGGCGCGGAACACGCGGCCATGGGCCCATGAACATACCAGACGAAAGAAGGACACACTATGGCAACAGGCATGACCAAGACAGCACTGGTCCGGACAATGGCAGAAAAACTTGAGTTGACCAACAAGCAATCCGCAGCATTTCTTGATCTGCTGGCAGAGACGGCAGTGAAGGAAACAAAGAAGAATGGCGTGTTCGTCATCCCTGGGCTCGGCCGTTTAGTGAAGGCAGAGCGGAAGGCACGGATGGGGCGCAATCCCCAGACTGGCGAGACCATCAAGATCAAAGCCAAGACCGTGGTCAAGTTCCGTGTGGCCAAGGCTGCTAAGGACACCATCGCACCGCCAAGAAAGTAGATCCTCTGCTGCGGCCATAGGGCTCACGCTATCCGGGTTAGTAGGGTTGGCGTTAAGACCATGGCCGCACGCGCCGCGATTCAAGAGGGCAGGCGTAGCGCCGCGCCCTCTGTTCCCCGGTTACTCCCTCCTGTTCCAGAGTTCTCACGGCCGGTAAGGCTGCATCTTTGGGCAAGGTCCACGGCTCGCTAACAGACTGCGGAGAAATTCAGGACTGGGCAGGAATTGCAGGGGCTAAAGAGTCTGAGTGAGAACTTTGTTTTGTACAGGCACGACTTTAGTCGGGCCATAACTGTTTGAGAATATGCAGGGCTTTAAAGCCTTGCGTGAGAACTCGACTTACAAAATGAGTCCCAAAGGGACGGCTGAGAGTAGCCGAGGACGCTAGTCCTGGGTAGAGATGACATCCAGGGACAGTCCCGCAGGGACGGCTGAGAATGTCCCAGGACTCCAATCCTGGGCGGATTGTGAGTTCTCACGTAGAGTCGTCAGCCCCTTAGCAATCCCAGGACTGGCGTCCTGGGACATTCTCAGCCGTCCCTGGCGGGACTGTTTCTGGATGTCATCTCTACCCAGGACTAGCGTCCTGGGCTACTCTCAGCCGTCCCTTCGGGACTCAGTTTGTAAGTCGAGTTCTCACGCAGACTCTTTAGCCCTGAGGTACGTCTTTCCTGCCCGGTCCCCCGGTTCTTTCCTCATTCGACACCAAAGTTGTAGTTCCTCGACTCTGCCTGGTAACCGGTTGTACAGATTTCCACCGACCTTGCCGATAAGGTATTTGGAAACATGACCAAGGCCTTGTAACTCACAGTGATCGTTACAATTGTACGGTCCTGTGGAGGTGCGGTGGGCTATGCCTGCGTGGGTTTCGAACGGGCGAGCGCGGTACCGAAGGAATCCATGGAAGTAATGTAAATCGACCGCGTGCCGATACCTTTCCAGAATTGCTACCAATTGGGTATGCATCCTTTGCTAGTGCCTGATATACGATTCGCTCTGTCCTATAGCAGAGAACTTCCACAAGACGAAGCTCGCGCTACAGGTCAGCTACATGCTTTGGATCGGTACTCCCCCGTTGGTATTCCCCACACCGTAAGTGATGACAAATTTGTAAGTGCGATCTGAGGACTCCGTATGAGCCGAAACTCCAGGCTGCTGCCAACCTTACTGGCGATCGCCATCGCCCCGCCGATCACGGCACACGCAGCGGCGCTCCCAACAACGACCACACTTACCCTCTCTTCCCAAGCAGTTCCCTGGCATACGCCCGTAAAACTCACCGCGCAGGTGACATTGACCGCCGGCGGAGCGCCGGTGACCGGGGGCTCCGTTACCTTCTGCGATTTGTCAGGACCTTACACCCGCTGTGAGGATTCAGCCATCGTGGGCAGGGCGCAGTTAACAGCTGCAGGCGCGCAGATCAACATCATTCCTCCCATTACCGCCACCGGCCCCCACAAATATACGGCGATGTTCAGTGGCACCAATGCCGCCGCGTCCAGCACGTCTGCGGCGCAAACCTTGACCGTGACCGGCCTTTATCCCACCACGACTGCGATTGCAGCAACCGGCAACCCCAGCGGCTATCAACTGACAGCGACCGTCGTCGGCTACTCCAACCAGCCGCCGACACTCTCAGGCACTGTGTCTTTTCAAGACACAAGCAACGGCAACTTCGTTCTGGGAACAGCCCCGCTCGGCGCGCCAAGCCCGGCTGTAGAAACCTTCGTCCCGGCCACCGGTTCCCCAATCCCCACCGGCAACCAGCCCGCCGCCGGGGCCAGCGCAGACTTCAACGGTGACGGAATACCAGATTTAGCCATCATGGCCTCGTACTCGAATGCCGTCTACATCCTGCTCGGCAATGGAGACGGCACCTTCAGGGCAGCCAATGGCTCACCCATCAACGGAGTTGGAAGCACTCCTTGTAGCAACCAATACCAGGCTTCAAATTGCTCCATGGCGGTGGGGGATTTTAACAATGACGGTAAGGCCGACCTAGCTGAAACCAGTGACTTCGACAATACCGTGATCATTCTATTGGGCAACGGAGACGGCACCTTCGCACCCCCAGCAACGATCACCGTGGGCAATTTCCCGGAAGCAGTAGAAATCGGGGATTTCAATAACGACGGCATTCAGGATCTGGCGGTCGCGAATGCCAACGACGACACGTTAACCATCCTGCTGGGTAATGGAGACGGCACCTTCACCGCAGTCGCCCCGGTTCCCACAGGCGGATTTCCATTTTATTTGGCGGTCGCAGATTTTAACCACGACGGTGCAGCCGACATAGCCGTATCAAATGAGGCCGATAGCACCGTAAGCGTCCTGCTGGGCAATGGGGACGGCACCTTCACCCAGGCCAACGGCTCCCCCATTCAAAACTTCAACTACAATCCCGCCCAAGTCGTCGCCGCCGACTTCAACGGAGACGGCTATCAGGATCTGGCGGTCGCAGACTTCATTCCCGTCAATCAGAATCCACCCGAGCAAGATCAAAAAAGCGACGTGATCATCATGCTGGGCAATGGCGACGGCACGTTTCGCCAGGGCCCCGGGTCACCGTATACGGTGGGGTTGTACGCCCTTGCCCTGGTTGCCGCAGACTTCAACCAGGATGGCCATACGGATCTCGCCGTCGACAATTATGGCTGGAATGATTATCCCCTCACCCAAACCCTGCAGATCCTGATTGGAGACGTGAATAATGACGGCGGCTTCACGCAAACCTTGCCGACGACCCAACTGGGGAACTCACCGAACGAGCTGATAGCGGCAGACTTCAACGGAGATGGCACCACTGACCTGGCAGTTCCCAACGCGGGCGAGTTTGACACCACCATCCTGCTGAACGAGTTCACACAAACAGCAACCGCCAGTGTTTCGAATATCACCGTTGCCGGCACCGCCACACACTATGTGGACGCCGTTTATGGCGGCAATACTTACTTCGCCAGCAGCACGTCTTTTACCACCCCGCTCGAAGGTTCGCAGGTCAACACCCGCCTGACGCTGACGGCCAATGTGCCGGAGCAGATGTTGACCATGCCGATTATTTTTACCGCTACGCTGGCTTCGCTTTCGAACGAGCCTCCCTTCGCCACCCCAACCGGAACAGTCAGCTTTTATGATCAGAGTCTCGGTGGCGAACTGATTGGAACTGCCGCCATGGGCGCAAACGGGCAGGCGGTCTTTACCCTTGCCACCGCCAGCATCGGTCCGGGCGTACATGTCATTAGCGCCAGCTATGCCGGAGATGCGACCTTCCTGCCTAGCAACTCAAATCAGATAACGGAACAGATCGACGAGCTGATGATCAGCCGGGTGGGCAACAACAACACCACTATCCTGCCCGGCACGACGGTCGTCTATACCCTTCAGGTGACTCCTCAAGTTGCGACCAAGTTCCTCTACTCCGTGAGCTTTACCGCTAGTGGTCTGCCTGCCGGGGCAAGCGCAAGCTTTTCTCCGCCAACCCTGGCAGCAGGCAGCACGACAGCCAAGATCACCATGACGGTGACCACCGCCACCACTTCCCTCAACGCGCCACCGGCCTCGCCTTTCGAGCGTCTGCCACTTGCGTTGGGACTTTTGCTTCCTCTCTTCGGAAGCAAAGCCATGCGCAGGCGGATGCGGAAGATCCCCCCACTGCTTTCAGTGGCTCTGCTTGTGGCGCTCGGCTTGGCCACGGCCGCAGGGCTCAGCGGGTGCTCGGGTGCGGGCCTTTTCGCGGCGAAAAAGGCGTCATACCCGATCACGGTGACAGCAACGGAAGGAACACTTCAGCGTTCAACCACGGTGCCCCTTGCGATCCAGTAGGCGCGGTGTGGGAGAAGGTATGCATAGATCTTTGGCTTTACTGTTTCTAGGAACGATGTTGGGGTTCAACCTACCCCACCTCCATGGCCAAACGCTACCCGGAGGGAGAGACTTCTCCTTGCCGCGTGCGGAGGTTTCGCTCGCCTACAGCCCGACCGAAGCGAATGCCCCGCCGGGCTATTGCAATTGCTTTTTCATGAACGGCTTGAGCGCGGAAGGAAACTTTCGCACCTATCGTGCTTACACTACGGTGGTCGATGTGACCGCGACCCATACCGGCCAGATCCAAAACACTGGTCAGCCGTTCTCAATGCTCATGTTTACCGGCGGAATGCGCTTGAACTTCAGGTTTGGGCAACAGCGGCAGGATGGATATGACCGATACTACAGGTACAAACCCTTTGTCCAGGGATTGGCGGGTTTGGCCCATGGCTTCGATTCGGCTTTTCCCGACAAAGCAGGATTTATTCAACCGACGGCAAATTCCTTCGCCTTTCTGGTGGGCGCGGGATTGGACATAAAGTACAGAAGGCATCTCTCCTTCCGCGCGATCCAGGCCGATTACGGATACACCCGCCTGCCTAACCTTGCCGGCAACGACCAGAACCTGCTCCGCATCTCGACCGGAATTACCATCCACCTCAAATAGTTGCGAGGCCGCGGACACACAACAAATACTTTGCGCGCTTGTGAGTGCGGAGGGATTGAAAGATTTCTGAAGGGTACGGCCTTCAGGCCGTACATAGGAGTTCCGAATTCAATCCGGCTTTAGCCGCTGCGGGCGGCTTCCTGGCGGGAAGAAAGCATCCCTCAGGGGCTAAAGCCCAAATATTCTGGTTGGTTTATGTACGGGCTGAAGCCCGTACCCTTCACCTCATTGAGTGGCAGGATCCATTCTTAGTACCGCCACTTACACCACTCGATGATTTGACGCAATACGCCAGCAGTTAATCAAAAGTTGAAAACCGCTTGTAGAAAGACACTGCGGTTTCCTGCAGTAGAGCCGCCGAAAAAACCTCCGCTGGCCAGCGATTGAGACTTGCCAAAGAAAGAAGACGAGAGGGTGCCATTCGGTGCTCCCAAATTCTCGTGGTTTAGCACGTTGGTTGCGTAGGCGGTGAGCGTAAGGTTGTACCTGCGCGAAGTGGTCTGATCTAAACGGCCGGGGCCTCCACGGCTTCCGCTCAGACCACCGGGGCCTATGCCACCGCCACCGCCTCGGCCACCACCGCCGCCTCCAGGTCCACCGCCTCCGCCTCTCGCGGCGCGACTGCTTTCAACCTTGGGGCCAATTCCGATTACCTTGCTCACACGCATGTTCAAGCTGACATTCGTCGGACCGGTACCAATCCCGTAGGGAATGATCTTTTCGTCCGTGCCGAATGGATCTGTGTCGAGGCAGCCATACCTGGTCTGAACAACATTCGCTTCACTGCAACTCGCCGCGAATGTCGGCCGGGCATTGAACTGGTTATTCCGGGTCAAGTCGCTGCCGACGGTCACGTTGTAGGGGGCGCCCGAGTTATATGCGAAGAAAGGAGTCAGAGAAATGCCCCAGGGCGCAGAAACGTTGCCCAGGATCACAAAACGGTTATGAACATCAAAGCTCGAGCGTCCATAATCGAGCCCCGGATTCTGAGCCACGGAAGGAGTATACGTAACTCCGTTCGTATCCGCTTTGGCAGCGTTGTACGTATAAAAAGTGAAGAAGCTGAAACGGGGATAACTTGCCCTGCCTGAAACGATGATCTGGTTTTGCCGGTAAACTCCTCCCGATTGGTACTGCAGATTGTTCTCCTCCGCGGGGGCCAGTTCGGCAGCGGGATAGATACCCAGGTCCGCAGTGGGAAACTCCGGAGCTCCAATGTTGTTAGTGAAATATTGGTGTACTCCCCGGCCGTAAAGATAGGTCACATTCCCGGTGATTCTTTTGGCCAATTGCCGATCGAGGCCCACAGCCGCCTGCAGATCAGCAGCGGCACGGAAATGCGGATCAACGGTATACAGGGTTTGCGCCGTATTCGAACCTGCGATCTCGACCGGGCTGACCGGAAAGGTCGGATTCGTGACGGTCGAAACCTTTTGATTGATTCCGTTCTGATGGATGGCCTGGATGATGTAGGGCGTGCCCGCATTGGAGCCGAAGCTATTGGGCACGGTAAACCGTTGATAGAACCAGCCGTACCCTGCGCGCAGCACAGTCTTTGGCGCTTTCTTGCGATCGCCGCCACCCAGCGCGTACGCGAAAGACACTCGCGGTGCCCAATCGCTCTTGTCGTTGATACGGTTTTGTGTCTCCCAACGGAGCCCGTAACTAAAAGTTAGGCGCTGGTTCACTCTCCAGTCGTCCTGATAGAACAGTGCCGCGTCGAACAGGATTGCCCGTGCAGTGTATTGATTGATCTGCGTTACCTGGTAAGTCTGTGGGGTCTTGTTCACGTAAGACGTCAAATTACTGAAAGTGTATTGGCCGTTGGTTCCTCCCGTGGTGTAGTCAGCGTCACGATAAGCACGCAGGCGGGTACCAAAATTCAGGGAGTGCTTGCCTTCAGCTGCTGCGAAATAGTTCTGCAGCTCGTAAATATCCTGGTTGTCGCGAACCACTCCACCGTTGTTGCCCCCAGCGTTAAAGGACCCTTGCAGGGTCACCGTGGGCGAATCGTTTACCGCAATGTCCTGGTAGCGAAAGCGGCGATATTGGAAACGGATGTCGTCGACCAGGTTCTTGCTGATGACCCAGCTGTCACTTGCCTGCAGCGTGTTTTCCATGCTTTCCGTATTGGTGGCTTGCGTGGGCAGAGACAGCTGCCCGACTCCGCCATTGGTGTTGACCGAGCGGAAAAATTCGTAGCGAAGCGTCAGGGTATTCGCTTGCCCAAGCTGCAGATCAAGCCGCGGGCTGACATCAATACGCGAGCTTGGATTGGGATAAGCCTCGTTCAGAGAAGCGAGGGTGTCCGGATTAAGCGCATCCACCACGTTCACATTCTGTATATTGCGCCCGAAGACGCTGACAAAGTAAGACGCATTTTTCGAGATGGGACCGCCTACATTGCCCTGGAGGTTGTAGGAGTAATAGGGCGGTTCCGCTGTATGCAGGATCGGATTGCGAGAGTTGAAAGAGGAATCGTTGCCCCGCGCTTCGATCTGGCCGTGCAGCTTATCCGTGCCCGGCTTGGTGAGGATCTCGATCCGGCCATACCCGAGCCGGTCGAACTCAGCGGAGAAGGGGTTCTGATTGATGCGTATCTCACGAATGGAGGACTTGGGCGGAATTTGCCCTCCGGTAAACCCGTCGATATAGACCTCGCCCCCGTTCGGACCAGCCGCCGGGCCGGCCAGTGCCTGGAGTTGGCTTTCCAGTTCATCGGGATCGTCGGAAAGAGCGTCCAGATCCTTTCCTTTCAACACCACGGCGTTAGCATTCTGGTCGGGGCTGGTGTCGACGGTGGGTGCGTCCGCCTCGACCTGGACCTGCTGCTTCTCTGCCTCAATCTGCATGGCAATGTTGAGCGTCTTTGACTGCCCGGGCGCCACGGTGACGGTAGCAGTGAAGGGAGCGAACCCGGGCGTGGTGGCATTCAGTGTATAGTCACCGGCAGCCAGCCCCCGCACCTGGTACGAGCCCGCGGCGTCCGCCGCCGTGGACACCGTTTTTCCTGCAGGCGACGTGACGCTGACCTGTGCCTGGGGGATGACCGCACCGCTGGGATCAAGCACGCGCCCCTGCAGCGTGCCGGTCGGGCCTTGCCCGAGCATCGGCGCGACAAAGGAACCCAGGAGCACTGTCAACAGAATCAAGAAATTCGTCGTTTTGTTCATGCGCACGGATTTTTTGGGGAAGGCCTGCACTGCTCTATAGGATGGACGGCCCCACCCGGCTCTAAGTTTCCCTTGATGGCCCGATCCTCATATAGATGCTTAAATCATGATCCAGGCCGTACCCCGGAATCGTCATCCGTACGGCGCCGGGAAGTGCGGCGCCACCTGCAATCTGGGATTCGCATCGGCGATCTGAACGCAAAATTAATTACGCCTCAGAATAGCGAAATTCTCTTTGATGCCCACCGCCGCGGAGCTAAGCTTGCGGCGACCACAAGAATATACGGAACACTGTTTTGTGGGGTGGGCTCCTATGCGACGCTTTCTTATTTGCCCTGTTTTCTTCTTGCTTGTGCACGCTTTCTCTCTTTGCTGGTCCGAGCGAACCCCGGATGTGGCTAGCACCAGCAAAGGTCTGACGACTAATACGTGCGGTAATAATCCCGGACCGACAAATCCTTATTCGAATCTGAGATTCTCGCTCCCTCAGCTCACCGCAACCACCACCTCCGGAAGGAGCTATGTATCCACGGTCGATATCTACGCATGGGGCGACTATAACTGTGCGCTTTATGTTCCCGGCAACCTTACCAGCGGCGAAGATCCGTCGACCGAAGATACGATTCTTGCCATTACTATCTCGAACGCTGCGGGCCCGGCGCCCGCGGGTTCCTACAGGCTGGTGAACTTTCGCCTCAATAATTATCTTCCTGCTTCGCCGGGCCTGGGCTTTGTGAGCTGTCAAAATAACTCTGCGGGAGTGACGCCTTGCGATAACCAGGCCGAAGATGATTATTCGCCTGTGCCTGAACCCGCGCCCATTGCCGGCGCTGACGGCAACAGCTCCCTCTGGTCGTTCGGAAACATCTTTCAGCTCTCCGGCGTGAACACCGGTTCTACTCCCAATGGACCGCCCATGCAGCTCACGACCACGCCCCCGGAACTTGCGGCTGCGTTGCTGGTTCCGGGGTGTGCGCCCGACCCGGCGACAATGCCCCCGATTAGCTGCATAGGGGCCAACGGTACGCAATATTCGAACGGCTTGTCGCCACAAATAACTTATACGGTAACGATTGAAGATACTTCTTCCGGACAGGTTCTTGTGCTGGGAACGCCCTCGCCGGCGCAAGCCGCGTCCGGGCAAGGCCACGACGTATTTAGCGCGGCATCTTACAATCCCGTAACCATCACCACGAGTGTTTTCGCCAACCAGCTTTTTGATTTGTCGGGTAACTATCCCCAGCTGGACGGGTCAGGAGCGCCGGCCTTCAATGGCTTTGTGGAATCGGCGTTTCCTCCGCCCTGCGCAAACAACTCCGGCATCTGTACCGCGGACGACACCTTCGCAAACGTACCCTTTCATTCGATGTGGTTCGACTTTGTGCCAACGACAAGTAACCCCGTCAGCATCAACACCGCTCACAGCCACTTCGATACCGTCCTCAGCGTCTTCACCGGCGGTGCGGCCAGTCTGCAGGCAGTTGCAAACGGCATCAGTGACGACAACCCCAACGCAACCATCGCACAAGGACCGCGATCGTCGGCCGTTGTCTTCCAGGGCACGAAGGGAGTTACCTATCATATTTTGGTCACTGAGTATCCGGCGGTGGAATCAGTAGACCCAGAGCCTGATCCGGGCTTTGATATATACGAGGCTCCCCTGAGCAACGATCCTATTCTCAACTTCACGCTGACCACTCCGCAGCTCACGGCTAGCCCGGCGACCCTGTCTAATTTCGGTTCCGTGACTCAGGGAATGAGCAGTGGGCCACAGGTGGTTACGCTGGCAGCGGTTTACAGTGCTGCTTCCTCCGGCATCAGCAGCATCAGTCCCAGCATCACCGCTGGTTCGGGGGACTTTCAAATTGCATCGAATAGCTCGTGCCTCTCCTCTCTCGCCGATCAGGCGACCTGCACGCTGAACATCGTGTTCACGCCCAGCGCGGTCGGCGCCAGAAGTGGAACTTTGACCGTAAGCTCGAGTGCTGCAAATAGTCCGCTGACCTTGTCCTTGTCAGGAACGGGGATAAAAGCAGTGCCCATCCTGGGCCTGGGGACCACTTCGCTGGCGTTTGGCAACCAGTTGCTAGGCACCGCGAGCAATACAAATAGCGTGGTCCTCACGAATACGGGCACCGGTCCCCTCACTGTGACTGCCGTGAGCGCCACGGGGGACTTCAACGAGACAACGAATTGTTCTTCTATCGCGATCGGAGCGCTGTGCAGTGTGGCGGTGGGGTTTACTCCGACGCAGACCGGGCCGCGCTCCGGCCAGCTCTCCATCACCGATAACGTGGGCAGCAGCCCGCAGATCATTGCGCTTTCCGGGACCGGAACCGATTTTGCTTTGCAGGCTGCTGCAGGGTCACAGCTTTCAGCCACCATGGCCGCCGGGGCAACGGCTGTTTACAACCTGGCTGTAACTCCGCTCTCGGGGTTTACCGGAATGGTCGCACTCAGCTGCACGGGAGCGCCTGCAGGGAGTTCGTGCACGCCCAGCGCCGCCAGCGTGAACGTGAGTGGCGCCGCGGTGCCGATCACGGTGTCAGTCACCACGGTTGCCGCCACGGTCTCCTATCCCCAGTCTCGGCGGCAGCCCCGAATAGGTCCGCTCGCCGTGCTACCGCTCGGCACGTTCGCGCTGATAGCCGGGAAGAGGCGCAGGAGGCTGATTTCGGGCTTGTTCTCTTTAGTTCTGCTGGTGTCCGTGAGTGCCTTCGTGGGCTGTGGCGGCGGAAATCCAGCAGCGAACGTCGCCAGCCCCACCTCTGCCGCAGGGGGAGGAACAACACAACCCTCGCCTGTGACCAGCATGCTTACGTTGTCAGGGAGTTCAGGAACACAAACCCGGACGGTGAGCCTTACGCTCACCGTCCAGTGACTTCGCCTCCCGCCATACCAGCGGGATCTTGATCGTTTCAGCGTCGCCTAGCGGTGGTATTGGTCCGGGTGGTGGTATTCGTCCGGGTGGTGGTATGCGGCGGCACGATGATCCTCGACGCGAGGGCCTGGCGCCGGCCGGTACGCATTCGCATAGGGATGAACATAGGCGGTACGATTCACCCAGGTGCGGCCCCAGGGGGCTCCGCCGATGATAATGGCGTGCGTACCCCAGGCAAATCCCGGCCTCGACCAGCCATACGGCACGAACGCGGGCCCGATAAACACGCTGGGGGCGAAGTGGATCGAGAGACCCACCACAATTCCTGGGCGAGGCGCGGCAAAAACGACTGCTGGGCTATAGACGGGAACGTAGAGGAAGGCAGGATTTACCGGCTGGATCTCCACATATCCGCCTGTGTTGACCACGTTGTCGTAGGGGGTTGGCCTCAGATAACCGTAGTTATACGCCTGTTGGCGCATTCTCTGGACAGCGTCCATCACATCCGGCCTTTGCACCAGAACCGCATCGCCCAGCGCTTGTGTCCAACCCGGGTCCTGCGCCATCATTTGCAGCACCTGGGGAAACGGCAACAATGCCAACACACTGGGATCCCAGGGCAAATTATCCTGCTGGACCGCATTGGCCAACGCGTCGCCGTTCAGACCCGCATGCTGGTTTGACCAGTTTGCGGCATCTGGAATTTCTGGCGAAAAGGTCGACGCGGTGAGAACCTGCGCCAACAACGGATCTGGATACAGTGCGATTCTGCTGACCAAAGGATCGAGCTGTTGCGGCGCCAGCATGGGTGGCGGTCCTTGCGGAGCTCCCTGCGGCGGCCCTTGAGGCATCTGCGCCGGTGCTTGATCCGAAGTGGGTGGTGGAGGGGGAGGAGGCGGTGTGTACTGACCATACGCCTGCACAGACAAAAGCGTACCCAGCAGAAACAGCGCCGGCACGACGGTAGATGGGGTCTTTACGACGGCCCTCAGCAGGTTTTTTTGACGAGACATAGGCATTGCGGTTTACCTCACTATGACGAAAAAAGGTAAGTACTGCTTGCAGCAAAAGGGCGCACCAACTTCTGCGTACGTGGACCCTGGATGAAAGCAAAAGTTGTGGAAAAGGCTAGCCAAGCCTGCACAGTAGCACAACGCGACAGGACGGATCTGCACGCCTGCTGCCACGAAAGTTGCATCGCGGGAGCGCGGGAATCTTTCAAGTCACGGTGAAAGGCTGTTGCTGAGTGGGTTTCTCAGCTGCGCTTCGCTTCGGTCCTAATGATCAAATGAGGTTTACTGAAGGGACCGCGGGTGATTTGGCCGGCAGGGGCGGAATCAGCCCATCCCACATCTCAAAAGCGAGATGCCCCGAACTTCCTGTACGCAGCTCTGGACAGGAGCGCGTGTGCGCCTTTCATCAAGGAAATTCAGGGAACCCACGAAACTCCACAGGAAATCGGGGATGTGGGCCACCCGTCGACTGTGGCGGTGAAAGCCAAAAGCGCGTTGCAAGTCGTCTGCCCAGGATGTCCCGCAACATCCACACGCTTGGCTCTGCAAGAAAACAATAGCTGCGAGCTCAAGCTTTGAGTGGGTGGCCCAGGTCTCGCTCTTGAGACCTGGGTTTCTCTTCGCAAATGGGTCCCAGACGGTACACCCAACGATCTATCCCCAGGCTAGTCTCCATTGCTCGAGTGAATCGATACACCGCCGTTTACGGTCTGGAAATGGAGTGTAGGGCCGCCCTGGCCGATGTTGGTGTCGATGCTACTGCGATTGATCTTGCCCTGTACGGTGATCGGGAAGCCCACAGAGACACCCCCGTTTACCGTCTCTGCGACCAGGTGTGCGGAATAGTGATCTGGAGCCTTTACGGAAACGCCGCCGTTGGTGGTCTTCGCGACCAGGCCGGTTCCGCGCCATTGATTCCCGTCAAGCCTCACATCCAGGCCGCCATTCACGGTAGTGGCATGCACGTCTCCCCCCAGATCATCAAGAACGAGACCGCCGTTGCTGGTATCGGCATTGATGACGCCATCAATGTTGGTAATGGAGATGCCTCCGTTCTCCGTGTGAAGCTGGGCAGCAAGATGGCGGGGCACGTGTAGACGATAGTTGACATACCAGCTACGGCGAGACAAACCCCACGTCGTTGGTCCGTCGGCGTGGATAGTGCCCGAGGTGACGATCTTCACCTCGCGTACGAGCGACATCGCTTCGTCGCGGTCTGCACCCTGCCCAATGACCCGCGCTTCCAGGGCGATATCCTGGCGCTCTTCGCCAATGACTTCAATCCCGTCATTCTTTCCCGACACACTGAGCTGCCCATTGCTTAATGGCAATGTTGTGCGTCTGAGCTCGCAAACACGGTCCTGATGACCGAGCCAGCCATTGTTGTGGGTATTGCCTTCGTCGCCCTCGCACGGGCCGATCGTGAACGATTGCGCGGAGAGACGGCCTGCAAAGAGCAAAACGAAGAGACATCCGACGACAAATTTGCGCATCAATACCCTCCTAAGTAAGGAAGCTACGAAACTGATACGCAAGGCGGAGCCACT
>Ga0302180_10001032_pt1 | contig 22532 bp, 17 predicted proteins | sample I_Palsa_E3_2_FD_200575 | JGI IMG/M metagenome (GOLD analysis project Ga0302180, IMG submission 200575) | Peat permafrost microbial communities from Stordalen Mire near Abisko, Sweden - I_Palsa_E3_2 | ecosystem: Environmental > Terrestrial > Soil > Palsa > Peat permafrost | place: Sweden... | reverse complement strand
GTTGAGCGGCGCGGTGCGCGAAACTGTGGGCTGAAGCCCACAGCGGCACGCTGAAGCGTGACGCTACAGAGCTTCTGATTCTATAAAGAACTTTCAGGACGTTGTACTAGATGATCTGTCGAAGCGCCTGGATGAAGTGATCCGCCGCCTGGAGCGCATCGAAGCCAAGCTCGGACGATCGCTCGCAGCGCATTACTAAGCTCGAAGAGCGGACTTCCATCGTGCATCACTAGTACGTCCGACAAGTGCGTATCAATCATAATGCACATTCACCAGAGAATATCTCCGCCGTAGGCCCGGACGGCTGCATCCCCGCTGATCAGGACCAGGTTTTCTACTCGTGCCTGCGTGAGCAACAGCCGGTCAAACGGATCCCGGTGCAATATAGGGAGGGAGGCTACCGCCAGTACGTGCGCCATCTCGACCGCCAGGATATTCAGTTGGAGATTGGCGATGTGCGTTCGCAAAAAGAGGACCTGCTGCTCAACCGACAGATCCGTCAGGAGTTTGCCCTTGCCGGCCTTCAGCAGAATCTCCCAGATGCTGACCGTACTCAGAAACAGATCGTTGTTCTGGTCCTCAATCACCTCGCGCGCCGCACGGGAAAGTTTTGCCGATCCGTCGATGACCCATAGGAATACCGAAGTATCCAAGAGGGCCCTCACAGGCCGAGAAACTCGTCTAATTCAGCGTCGGTCATGGGCCGATCGAAATCCGGGCTCATCTTCACTTGGCCGCGGGCCTGATCCAGAATTCGTTTGCCCTTTGCCTTCACGACCGGCACCAGTTTCACGGCGGGGACTCCCCTACGGGATACGATTACCTCCTCTCCCCGGCAAGCGGCTTCCACCAGGCGGGAAAGCTGGGATTTTGCTTCGTGCATATTGACCTTCACGCTTTCTATCTTAGCTAGATCTTAGCTAGATTGCCAAATATGCTGTAACACAAATTGCCACAGCCAACCAGACGTGCCATTGTGGGGTATGCCCACCCGCACCAGCATGAACATTTCGCTCACCCCGGAACTCGAGCACTTCGTCCATGCCCGCGTGGCCTCTGGCCTGTATCAGACTGCCAGCGAGGTGGTTCGCGAAGGCCTCCGGCTGCTCGAAGAACGCGAGCATGCACGCGAGACCGCCCTCGAAGAGTTGCGGGCCAAGATCCGGCGCGGCGTCGAGCAGGCCGACCGGGGAGAGCTGCTGGAGGGAGAAGCTGTGTTTGAGGAGGTCCGACAATTAAGCGCCAGACGCCGGGCCGACACCCGGTGAGCCGGCGGCGGTTTGTTCTCACGCCGGAAGCGCGGGCAGATCTCATCGAGATCTGGAACTACATCGCTCAAGACAGCATCGATGGCGCGGACCAAGTATTAGCGCGGCTCTACGATGCGTTCACGCGCTTGGGACAGACGCCGGCAATGGGCCACCACCGTGAAGACCTGGCCGACTCGCGAGCACCGGCTTCTGGACGGTATACTCCTACGTCGTCGCCTATCGCTCGGAGACTGCACCCGTACAGATCATCGCCGTCGTACACGGTGCGCGGCAATTGGAAGCATTCTTTCAGCAGCGGATTCGCTAGAATTTGGTGCTCTGGGTGTACCCTTGAGTTTTGAACGACGCGACTGCAATTGCCACTTCGACCCCTGTGGTTGTAACGACTCCACAGTCTGACGGTGACAGCCAGTTGATCGGGATCTGGCTGCACGGGCGGAGTCCGCACACCCAGCGGGCTCATGCCGCCGATGTGGCGCGGCTGTGCTCGCGGACGGGAAAGCCCCTGGCCGCCGTCACCTTGCCGGATCTTCAGGACTTTGCGGATTCGGTGGCGGAGCTGTCGCCGGCCAGCCGATACCGGGCCTTGTCGGCGGTGAAGTCGCTGCTGGCGTTCGGGCATCCGGCGGAAAGTCCAGCCCAGCGGCCTGTACCAGCGCCCGCAGTTTATCCATGGTATCGAGCGTACACTTCGGTGTACACGTAGGCTGTGCGAGACCTTAGCATTACCGAATTCCGCCGCCAGTGCCTCTCGCTGCTGGAGAATCTGCCAGAGGAAGGAATTGTCATCACCAAGCACGGCCAGCCAATTGCCCGAGTCGCCCCGGTACATCCGACGCGCAAGGGCGAGCGCGTTGTGCTGCCGCTGCTCAAGGGGAAAGGCCGGCCTGGACCACTGTGCCCCAATACCGAGACGCCCTATGACCTCGTATTTGGTTGATATCAACGTGTGGCTGGCGTTGACGTGGGATCAGCACCCGCAACATGCCCCAGCTGCCGACTGGTATCGCTCCATCGACGACGTTATGCTTTTGTTCTGCCGTTTCACAATGCTCGGATTTCTGCGCCTGCTCACGAATCAGAAAGTAATGGGCGATAGCACAACCAACCTTGCCGGAGCACTCCAGCTGTACGATCGCTGGATGCAGGACCCGCGCGTGGAACTCGCGTCCGAGCCTCGCGGCGCTGAGACTCTGTTCCGGCAGGCCACCGTACCCTTTGCCCTTCAGCCGGCCACAAAAGCGATCGCCGACTGCTATTCGATCGGATTTGCGGAGGCGGCTGGAGCGCATCTCGCCACATTTGATCGAGGCATGGCTGCCACCGCACAATTTCGCCAAGTGCCGGTCGCCTTGCTTGTACCAGAGCCACAATAAAAGGGCCGCTGAAGTTGCCACCGATCCACCCGGGTGAAATCCTGTCGAAGACATGCGGGATGAAACGATCCGCATCCAAGTCCTGGCGCAGGCGAGGCGCTACGACACCCGTACAGATCATCGCCATCGTACACGGCACTCTGGGTGTACGCTTGAGTCTTGAGCGCCGCGACTGCAATTGCCACTTCAACCCCTGTGGTTGTAACGACTCCACATTCTGGCACCGACAGCCAGTTGATCGGAATCTGGCTGCACGGGCGGAGTCCGCACACCCAGCGGGCTTATGCCGCCGATGTGGCGCGGCTGTGCTCGCGGACGGGAAAGCCCCTGGCCGCCATCACCTTGCCGGATCTTCAGGACTTTGCGGATTCGGTGGCGGAGCTGTCGCCGGCCAGCCGATACCGGGCTCTGTCGGCGGTGAAGTCGCTGCTGGCGTTCGGGCATCGCATAGGCTATCTGCCGTTCGATGTGGGCCGGGCGCTGCGGCTTCCGGCCGTGCGGGGGCGGCTGGCTGAGCGCATCCTGTCCGAAGCCGGCATACACCGCATGCTGAGCCTGGAGCCGGGCGAGCGCAACCGAGCCATCCTGACGCTGCTATACGCCTCGGGGGTGCGGGTCAGCGAGCTATGCGGCTTGCGCTGGCGGGACTTGCAGTCGAATGGCGACAGCGCGCAAATCACGGTCTTCGGGAAAGGCGGAAAGACGCGGGCCATCCGCCTGCCCGTCTCGGTTTGGCAGCAGCTCACACGGCTGCGCGGCGAAGACAATGGGGCGCAGCCGCTGTTCCGGTCGCGCAAAAAAGGCGGCGCCCTGACGCCGGTGGGGGTGCTGCGGATCGTGCGGCGGGCGGCGCGGCGCGCGGGCATCGACGTGGCGGTATCGCCGCACTGGCTGCGGCACGCGCATGCCTCGCACGCGCTCGATCGCGGCGCACCTATTCACCTGGTGCAGGCCACCCTCGGGCATGCCAGCATCACTACCACGGGGCGCTACCTTCACGCGAAGCCGACAGATAGCTCCAGCCGGTTTTTGGGGCTTTGATCCAAACGCGCCACGGCCCAATCGTAGAGCTGCCGGTCCTGCTCGACCGAGCGCAACAGCAAGGATCCAACTTCATCGGCGGGATCGATCCAACTCAGGTCGTCGCGGAACTCGCTGGAGGTATTCATCACGGGTACGGGATCCGGCGGAAAGTCCAGCCCGGCAGCCTGTACCAGCGCCCGCAGTTTGTCCATGCTTTCGTCCATTCTGTCGGAGATGCCAACGAAGAAGAAGCCGCTCAATGCGACTTTGGCCGCTTCCAAACGGTCAGCTGCGGGAGGCGCGCTGTGCCGGGCAAAAAAGTTGACATTATAGTTCTCCCGGAAAGGGATGTCCCGATCCTGTGTCAGCAGCCATCGCGCGAATTCACGCAAGGTGAGCCGGCGGGCGTCCGGCGGCACGGCTTCGAGGAGGCTTGCCGAAGTGATCCCCGCATAATGCTTCTGAATATGCGTCATGTAAGAGACCACCTGCTGGACCGGATCGCGCAAAAATGTCACGTACAACATCTCACGGCCGGCCAGCCAGCGCGGGAAGGTACGCACGTGATGAGAACTGAAAGCGCGCGGCGGGGGATCGCGCAACAGGCAGTTTCGCAACGCATCGTCGCTGTACACGAAATACGTATCATCCGTATACAGGCGCATGTGCCGGGGGCCGAAGTACCGCTCCAGCAGAATGCGGAACGACGTGCCCGCGCACTTCGGCACGTGAATATGGGCCAGCAGCGGAACGGATTCGGCTTTTTCCACTGCCTCAACGCCCAGTTCCGCAAAGGCGAAACGCCCGGATTCGAAGCTGACGCGCGCATGGCTATCGCACTCCTCGATAGCCCTCCGAATTTCGGCGGCCGCATCGTCGTTGTCACTCAGCTCGATCGCCAGACAGGCCGGCCTGTTGGTGTTATGCTCCACCAGATTCTTCAGGGTGCCGGCGGCGTAGGGGAAAGCCGAACAAACGATCAAGTCAGCTTTCTCGGGCAGGCAGACGGTTGCCGCGCTCGACGATTCCACGCTAGTGAATTTTCGAAACGGCAGTTGCAATTCCAGGATGGCCTTCTGCAATACTCCGGAGCCCGGCACGATTTCGCAAATATGATGCAACGGGTTGAACCGATAGCGAGCCTGCAGCGCCGCGATAAGGCAATCTGCGTAAGGTCTGACCACGCAGTCCCGCCCCCGTTCAACCGGCTGATCAGTACCGGCGTGCCGCACTTCCACATCGTTGCGGCCCAGTTTCAGATAGGGGCTCGGGTCGAACCGAAAACTCTTACACCCATCCCCGATGCCGGCCTGACACAGATCGTCCCGGAAGGCCGCCGCGCGGATCGTGGCTACCGGCAGCGCGTTGACCAGAATGTCCACAAACACCTGCAGCCCGAAGTCCGACGCGTCGGCGGCCCATCCCGAAATGCAGGTCTCGGTCAGGATATCGACACATCCAATCAAGCTCAAGTTAGTCGACCCTCAGGCTAAAGTCTTCGCACCGGCGCGCCAGGTTGGGGTTATAGTATGGATCGTCGGCGATGTACTCGGCCCATTTTTTCTTCATGAAAGCGTCTTCCGCCGGGTCTGGGATTTTTTCGTTCTCGGTCTTAGTGGCGGATTCGTGGTGATAGAGCTTGGCGTACGGCGTGTATACGTTTCGATAGCCCAGCTCCAGTAGTTTCAAGCAGAGGTCCACATCCTGAAAGGCGACAGCCAGGTTGGTTTCGTCAAATCCTCCGGCCTGGAAGAACTTATCCCGCCCGATCAGAAGACAGGCAGCGGTGACGGCGCTGCAGTTACGAATGAGCTCCGGAAAGTCGAAGTAATGCGGGCGGCCGGCCGCCAGGTTTTTGAAGGCATGACTGCAGTTGCCATAGAGGCCCATGACTACGCCGGCATGCTGGATGGCGTCGTTCGGATACCACAATTGCGCCCCCACCGCACCGACATCCCGGCGCTGGGCGTGCTCCAGCATGGCGGTGAGCCACTCGGCGGAGATCACGGTGATGTCATCGTTCAGGAAGAGAATATACGGAGACTCGCTGGCGCGCGCCGCGGCATTGTTCATCAGGGAGAAGTTAAAGGGCCGGGCGCGCCAGTCCAGATAGGAAACCGGGGCCTTGCGCGCCAGACCGGCAACGTATTCTTCAATGCGCGCGGTCCGGGAGTTATCGATCAGAACGATATCGAAGTTCTTATAAGAGGTCTTCTCCAGTACGTCCTCGAGCGCGGCCCGATACAGATTGCGCTGGCCGTTAGTGGGCACCAGAATCGTAACCCGCGGGTTTCCGGCAATGAGGTAGCGGACTCTATACCGGCATGTTTTGACCACTTCCACCGTGGCACCCGGCACGGCTCTGGCGAGATAGGAAGACAGGGCTCTTTTGCCGTCTATACTGGCGTGCGGCTTGCCGACCGAGGTTTTGGCGGTAGAACCAGCAATGGCTCGCCAGTGATAGAGGACTCGAGGAATTCTCTTGATCTTGCGGGTGTGCTCGACGGCGCGCAGGAGGAATTCGTAATCCTGCGCGCCGTTGTAGCTCTCGTTCAGTCCGCCGAGAAGATCCAGGAGAGAGCGCTTGAGCACCACGAAATGGCAGATGTAGTTACACGAAAGAAACAGATCAGGAGACCAGTCCGGCTTAAAGAAAGCATCATAGCGGCGGCCCTGTTGATCAATCTTGTCTTCGTCGGAGTAGAAAAGATCGATATCCGGATTCTCATTGATGGCCTTGACTGCCTCCCATAGCGCGAAGTCGGCCAACTCATCGTCATGGTCGAGAAAAGCTACGTACTCTCCCGTGCCGATGCCGAGGGCTGCATTGGTCGCGCCGGAAACCCCCAGGTTTTCCGGCAAAGCTTTGACGCGGATTCGGGGATCGCGCCGCGAGTGTTCCTGTAACAGAGCGGCGATCGCAGGATCGCGGGACGCGTCGTCGGCCAGGCATAGCTCCCAGTGCGGGTAAATCTGGTCTGTCACTGACTGGAGACAGCGGGTAAGTATGGAGATAGGAGTCTTATACAACGGGACGGCTATGCTAATGCAGGGGCGGAGGGCAAACTTATCGACGTCCGCTCGCATGCGGCGCTTTTCTTCGGCGGCCGGCTCGTGGCGGGAAATCCAGAGGTCGTAACCCGGCGACGAATTCCAGTCGACCATAACGTTGCAGACCAGCTCCTGGGCCTGGCCGCTATGCGCGACAGCCGTAATGCGCACGGTACAGGGGCCTTCCGGCAAGCCGGTAGTATCCCAGAAGAACCGGTAGCCGGAGTAATCCGAGTCCGCAATTTGCTTGTGTTTGCGGCCCACGTCCTGGCGGAGGATGCCGTAAGAGGCCGTGGCTGGGGGGCCCTCGTTGAACTGGATCAAGACGCGCTCGATGCCGGACCTGGCCAGTGCCCATCCTCGAATCTCGACCACATCGCACACGGGTACGATGCCGAGCGTACCGGGGTAATCGCATACCAGCGCCATAAACTCACCAGTTGCCGCGGCCGGCTGCCGGGACCACGGTGTGCCGTTCCGCGGCAGGGCCGGACTTCGATGATTCGACCGACGGCCGGCCATGCGCAATGCCAGTCCGCCCAGGCCACTGAGCGTTTTCCAGATGCGGCTGTCGTAGATTGCCTGAATCGCACGCTTATTTGTGACCAGGCCGAGTTCGAGCTGGCGCATACGGTCATCCAGGCGCGCGGTCTGACTGGCCAGCGTCTCGACGGTCCTCTGGAGACTGGCGCTCTGCGCCGGCAGGCTGTGCCTGTCTTTATCGACGGCCGCCAGTCCGTTACGGGCAATGTTCAAGAAGGGCTGGCAGAAGGCCAGTACGGCCTGCAGGTCGGCGCGCTTCTCGGGAGAGCCGAAAGAAGCGCGCAGCGCCTGGAGGTCGGCGGGGTGGCGGCGCTTCGAGAGCACATAGCCGGCGCGATAGGCGGGCGCGGCCCAATCCTGCGCGGCATAGACCTGGTTGAAACGCCCATTCAGCTCCTGGACGAACTCCATACCGGGCATACGCAGGCTATGGTAGGTCAGCATCATCAACAGCCAAACATCGGTGTTGGACTGCTCGAAGCCTATCCAGGGATAGGGTCCGCCGTTGAGCAAGCCGTCGATCCAGGAGCGATCCGGCAGGCCGAATTGACGGTGCTCGAGCAGAGCGGGGACCGGGTCGTTCAGCACGGCACTGGTGTACTCAACCAGGGTCGACTCGGCCCAGCGGTTAATCGGGGAGTCGACCGGGAACGCCACATACAGGCCATCCCGGGTAACCCGCAGCAGCTCGGCCAGGAACGCCGGCCTATCTTCACCGGGGAGATGTTCGAGAGTATCCAGAGAGCAGACCAAGTCGAAGCTCTCATCCGGAAAGGGCAGCGCGAGGCCGGTGGCCTGTATGTAATTTTTCAATGCGGCCTGAGGATATACGTCCACGACCGCTACGCTGGCGTCCGGAATGACGGTTCCGGCGATCGAGGAGAAGCCCGGCCAAAAGGCAGGCGTACGACCACCTACGTCCAAGACGCGATAGGTCGACTCCCGCGGCCGGAAGACCTTCTCGATGGACTCCAGCAGAATGTACCGTTCGTAGAAATCAAATGCCAGTTCTCTGAGGCAATTGGCGTCCATAAAGGCAAACGCAATGGTGGTAAGGCCGTGGCTTCTGAAGGATTCAGTCTAGCTCAATTCCCGGCGCCCGGCGCGATTTCGCAGTCGTGCTATACTCGGAGGGTTTCCGACGCGGTCTTTATCATGTGGCGTGGCGACCCCGTTTTCCTCTTATCCAACCTGATCGCGAAAGACTTTAAGATTCGTTATCGCAACATGTCTCTGGGGGTGTTGTGGTCGCTCTTGAATCCCATAGTGATGATGGGCGTACTTACTTTTGTCTTTACCAAGATACTTATTAATCCTATGCCGCATTTTCCGTTGTTTGTGATGTGCGGCCTGGTACCGTTCAATTTCTTCACTGTCGCATGGCTATCCGGAACAACTTCGCTGGTGGATAATGCCAGTCTCATCAAGCGCGTTCCCGCTCCGCGCGAAATCATTCCGCTGGCGGCGGTGCTTTCCAACTGTCTGCATCTGTTTATTCAGATCGGTCTTTTGATTGCTCTCGTGTTTCTGTTCGGGATGACTCCCAACCGTTATTGGATCTGGCTGCCGGCGATCTGGGGCCTGGAAGTGGTCTTTGTATGCGGACTGTCCCTGATCACCTCGGCGCTCAACGTGTACGTTCGGGATATGCGCTATTTCGTCGAGTCGGCTAACACGCTGTTGTTCTGGCTGGTGCCCGTAGTGTACTCATTTGCGATCATCCCGGCGGCCTACAAAGAGGTTTACCAGCTCAATCCAGTGGCTGCCCTGGTTATGGCCATGCGGGATATTTTGCTCGACGGAGTTCCGCCCGCCACAACGTTGATGGTAAAGCTGGCCGGGATTTCGGTGGTGATGCTGGGAACGGGCATACTCGTATTTCGCCGTTTGACGCCGCGATTTTACGATCATTTATGAACGGTCATGAGCGTGATTGAATTTCAAAACGTCTCAAAGAGTTATCACCGGCATGCCGGGCAGATGCTGTTGCGGAACCACTTGACGCAGTTCTTCCGGCGCGAGCGGTTGGAGCGCTTCTTTGCGCTGAAGCGCGTGTCGTTTACGCTGGACAAGGGCGAAAGCCTGGCGGTGATCGGTAGCAACGGCGCGGGCAAGAGCACGCTGCTGGGGCTGGTGGCGGGTCTCTCCAAACCGGACGAAGGCTCGGTGCAGGTGAACGGGCAGGTGGCCGCGCTGCTGGAATTGGGATCGGGCTTTCATTACGATCTCACCGGACGGGAGAACGTGCGGTTGAATGCCGCGCTGCTGGGGCTATCGCGCAAGCGGGCCAATCAGGCGTTCGAGGCAATCGTGGAATTCTCGGGGATCGGCGAATTCATCGACGAGCCCTTGCGAACATACTCCACGGGTATGGTCATGCGGCTGGCGTTTGCGGTGGCGGTCCACACGGATTTCCAAGTGCTGCTGATCGACGAGGTGCTGGCCGTGGGCGATACGGCGTTCCAGACCAAGTGTTTTGAGAAGTTACACGAATTTCGAAACTCCGGGAAGACCCTGCTGTGCGTATCCCATGCCTCGGGTGTGGTTCAGCAGCTATGCGACCGGGCGCTATGGCTGGACCATGGCGAGTTGATCATGAGCGGCTCGGTGGCCGAAGTGTCGGCGGCCTATGTGGGGCGCCAGACTACCACTGCGTAATCGAAAGTGAAGGACCATCTGGGCGGAAACGGCCATCCGCTACATCGGGCGATTCTGGAATTGCAGCAGTTGCTGCGCCGCGCGGATTTCGGCGCCGCGCGCGACGACCTGCGGGCGCTGGCCGGCTTTCTGGAAGAAGCCCTGGCGCGGATGGAAGCGGATGAGAAGCAGTCCGTCCGGCGTTATGCCGAACTGGAGCGGCGGTTGCTGGCCATCGAAAACAGCCGCTTCCTCCGGACGCTACAATTGCCGGGGCGGATTTTTGGAGATTGGAAAGGCCGCTTCGGACATTTACTTTTGCATTCCGCCTGGCACCCGCTCTATCTGAAGCTGGTGAATCCGCACTCTACGGTGGACCGCTACCGGCTATGGGTGGAAAGCGAGCAGCCGCCAGCCGCGCGAAAGCTCTCGCGGCAACCGCTCATCAGCATAATACTGCCGGTTTCGAATCCGCGCAGGGACTGGCTGGAAGCCGCGGTCTCCTCGCTCGCGCGGCAAACCTACGGCTGCTGGCAACTGTGCGTTTGCGACGACGCTTCGGAGCACCCCTGGGTGGCCGACTATTTTGCCGGTCAAAGCGCAAGCGAGCCGCGCATACGGTTTGTACGGTCGAGCGAGCGCTTGGGGATTTCGGGTGCTTCGAACCGTGCGGCGGAACTGGCCGCGGGGGATTACGCGGGCTTCCTGGATCAGGATGACGTGCTGGCGCCGCACGCGCTGTACTCGGTGGCCGAAGCCGTCCAGGACGGGCTGCCCGATCTGCTTTACAGCGACGAAGATTATCTGGACGGCCAGGGCCGCAGGGTGCAGCCGATCTTCAAGCCCGCCTTTTCTCCGGATCTGCTGCGCTGCGGCATGTATCTGGGCCATCTGCTGGTGATGCGGACGGCCAAGGTGCGCGAGTTGGGCTGGTTTCGCCCGGCATACGACGGCAGCCAGGATTATGATCTGGCGCTGCGCATGACGGAGCGGCCGGCGGCGGTGCGGCACATTCCGCGAGTGCTCTATCATTGGCGGCGGCACCGGGATTCGACGGCTCACGACGCTGCGGCCAAGCCTTATACGCAAGCCGCTGGGTTACGGGCCCTGACGGAAGCCGTCGACCGGCGGGATGCGCGGGCCACGGTCGCAGCAGGCGCCTTCCCCAATACCTATCGCGTCCGCTGGCCGGCGCCGGCGGGCCTCAAGGCCAGTCTGGTGATTTGCTCCCGAAACGCAAGGCTGCTGAAACGGTGCCTGGAAGCGATTGCGCGGCACACCGCGCATGCCAACCGGGAGATTGTAATCGTGCGGCACCTGACCGGGGACCTGGAGGCCATGGACCGGCTACTGGACGGCTGCGACTGCATACAAGTGCCGTATGCGGGGCCGTTCCATTTCGCCGCCATGAACAATCTGGGCGCGCGCCAGGCCACGGGGGAGGTCCTGGTGTTCATGAACGACGATGTCGAGCCGCTCGATCCGGAATGGCTCGATGCCATGCTGGCGCACGCCAACCGGCGGGAAGTGGGAGCAGTGGGAGCGAGGTTATTATACGGTTCGGGCGCCATACAACATGCGGGCATGGTCATAGGAATTATGGAAGGCGCCGGACATTTGCACCGCCATACATTCGGCTCCCCATATTGGAACTGGCTGCCGTTCACGCGCAATGTTTCCGCGGTAACCGGCGCTTGCCTGGCGATGCGCGCGAGCGTTTTCGAGGAGTTGGGCGGCTTCGACGAATCGTTCCCCGTGAATTACAACGACGTGGACCTTTGCCTGCGCGCGCGCCAGGCGGGCTACGACGTGGTCGTGGAGCCGGCGGCGGTATTGCGCCACGATGAGTGCCAGTCCCGTCAGGCGGGCGTACGCCTGGAAGAGCGCTATGCCTTCGAGCAGCGGTGGTCCGCCTGCCTCGAGCGGGGCGATCCGTTTTACAGTCCGCATCTCAACCGCACGCGAGAGGATGCGGGACTGGAGCTGCCGGATGTGGCGGAACCGGCGCTGTGGCGTTAGTCCGCATATATACTGTTACCGGAGGATTGCATCATGGAACTATATTCTCGCCTGGCATGCATTATCGTGGCCGTAGTTGTCAGCGGCGCTCCCTGCCTGCGCGCCGGCGAAATTCCCATCGACCTCAGCGGGCTGGCTAATGAGCCTTGGACATACGTAGGTCCAAATGATTTCTTAATCATAAACGGAAGCACGTTTCCAACCGGCGCCCAGAACTTCGGAGGTGTTCCGTTTGCGATTCCGTCCGGCCCCAACAACTATTGGGCCGCAGCGGCAGCGGCGAACTTTGGATCCGGCACGGTCAGCCTCACCATTCCGGTGGACGTCTCCGGCGTTACTTCCGTTTTCACTTTGCTCAATACCATGTGGGGCTGGGCCGGTCCGAACGCCTATCTGTTTATCACTTTCACTGGTAGTAACGGCGCGACTGAGACTGTACCGCTGGTGGGGAACGTGAATGTACGCGATTACAACAACGACGGCAATACCAACACGATCGATAACACCTCCACGACGCAGGTCTGGGATAACGGGCTAGGCCAGCGCCTGGACCGCCAGGAATACATCCTGCCAGCGGCCTTTGCCAGCCAGACGCTCGCCAGCGTAACAATTACCGATACCGGAAACGAGGGTGAGGGCACCAACGGGAGCCGCGCAGTCCTGGCTGCCCTCACCGTCAGTACGTGCGATGCTTACGTTTCGGAAGGAATCACGTTTTCCAGCGGGCCAATCGTTTACTATCCGGATCTTAAACTATACGTGCAGCACTTAGAAGTGACTAATGGACGCACAACAGCTCTCGCGGGTCCTTTGTTTCTGATCTTGGAAAACCTGCCAGCCGGGGTCAGTGTGGTGAACGGATCGGCGCCCTCGACATGCTTCGCGCCGATTGGCAGCCCGACTCTGGTTGCGCTTCCCAGAGGATCGTCGCTTGCCCCGAATACTTCGCTGAATGCTACGCTGGTGTTTCGCGATCCCTCCGGAACTGCCATTACATACACGCCTTTGGCTGTCCAGTAGCACTCTACCCGAAGAAGGGACAGGCCAGGAGGCCTGTCCTGCCTGAGTGACAGTTATTTGGAGAGTACACAGACCGACTGGCCGAAGCTGGCCTTGCCTTCAATTACGCACCCCTCATCCGACGTGAGCGGCTCACTTACAGCGATGTGCGGCACATCGCCATCGAAGAAAGCATCGACCCGGAATCCGGCGTGGCCGGCCCAACACTCAATGGCGTCCCGGCCGATGAATTGATTATGGGGCTGGCCGGCGCCATGGGAGCGTGCGTCGACCATCGCCGTGAAAACAGTCCAGGTACAGTAGACGCGGAATTCCAGAAAGGAGAATACCACTTTCCCTCCTGGTTTTAAGACACGGTGGGCTTCCAGAAGATAACGGTAGGAGTCTTCATGGAGTAAGTGCGTAAAGACGCTGAAGAAGCAGACCATGTCGGCTGCGCCATCGGCTTCAGGAATGGATATATCGTTCACCAGGGCAAAGCGCCAGCTGGGATTGGGACAAAGGGACCGCGCGTAGGCGAGCAGATCCGGAACTACATCGGTCCCCAGGTAACGCTCCATGGTGAGCGTGTGGGACAGGCGTCCCGAGCCGCAACCAACGTCGATCAGGTAGTCGGAATTGCGGAGACCCGCGTCCACCAGAACCTGGCGCATAAGTACGCCGAAGGAGTGGAACTGGCCTCCCACGGCCAGAGACATGGCGGTCTCTTCGGAATGCTGACTCCGAAGGCGCTCGGTGAACTCTCTATAGGTTCGCGCGGAATCGGAGAGCACTGGCTCGTTCGCCATGTAACTCAGTATACGACCGTCACGGCCAGGGTACCCAGGTCGCGGGTGGCGCCTTGCCTGGAGCGTGCTTGAATTTCCAGCTCGTGCGGTCCTGGCTTCATGCCGGTGACATCGAAATCCAGCTGCCAGCCGGCCTGGGACGCACCTGGAAACACGGGAAAGGCTTTCTGCACGTCGGGCCGGCTGACACCGAGCGTAGCAAATCCGGCGAGAGTCCGGTCCATGTAGACGGCCACCGATTCAATTTCCGATTCCGACAGCGCCCACCCGCGGAGGGTTGAGCGGCCGCGAAGCGTGTCTCCGGTGTGGGGACTATCGACCACGCCGAAAGGAAGCAGCGAATAAGAGGCGCGCGCTCTTGCGGAGCTGCCCTTCCAGAGGGCCAGCGCGATGACCGCCACGAGAATGAAGAATACCAGGAGCAGCGATCTCATGCCTCTTTCAGGGCTCCTTTTTGCCCGGATCCGGCGGTGCTTCCGCATTTGGGACCGGGTAGAACTCCACGTCCGGCGCAGTGGCAGGCGCCGCCTGGGTGGAAGCCCAAATACCTGCAATATAAGCCGCCGTTCCGGGCCCCACGGAAGACACCGGATCGAAGCGCAGCATGGTTCCGTGCTCGTCTTCCCAAAAAAGGTTTTGGCTCACGTTCAGATAAACATCCAACCATTGGTGCGCCACAGGGACGATGCCGTTAATGCCCCGGCCGTCGACTTGTTTTCCAAAGAACGCATCGATCCTGTCGGCCTTCTGAAACCATGCGCGCACCACCATCGTACGAAACTGCCCGAGAGCGGGGCCGATATCAAAAAGCAGTTGGGGATCATCGGTTGAGGGAGTTACCTCGATCCAGCTACGGTGCGCTTGTAACCGCGCGTTAGTGGGTTGAGGCAGCCGGTCTCTTGGGAGCCACACTGGAGTAAGCCAGGCCTTGGGAAACGGGCACCGCGGCGACTCGGGCATTTGGGCGGCGCTGACGGGCAATCGGGACCAGTCGATGGATATGCCGGCAGCGAACTCACTCGGCTTATCGGTATGGAAGCGGATGGATAAGAGTTGCCCGGTCGATTGACGCACTACGTTTTGAGAAAATAGCGGTCGCAAATCCTGCAAGTCTTGCGGAAACGGCCGGATCAGGAAACCCGCGGCCAGATTGCGCGGCACACATCGCCAGCGTAGTTTCTTGCCGGAGCGATAGGTAACTTCGGCATAGACCGGGGCGGAGCGAAATAAAAGAGTGGTCAACTTACCGTAAAGGCTGGACCGGAGGTGCGGGCCCATGACCAACATGCCATCGGCTTGTGGCACGAGCACGTCTTCGTCCCAGCGCGCCACGGAAGAACCCAGCTGAGCCAGAGGCGCATACCGGGAGGCTTTCCGATGTTGCAATAGAAACCAGTCGGCAGCCGCCCGTTTCAGATCATACCGGTCCAGCAGAGCACGCCAGGACAGCGGGGTTTCGAGGAAAGGATGACGGTAATCGATGGTCGCGAAATTCAGAATCGCAAAATCCGCGGCGCGGTTGCTTTCCAGGTGTGCCGCGTCGAGCCGGTCGAGAGCCGGGGTATAAGCGCTATAAGACTGGAACACAGGCCTCGGGCGCCAGGTCCAATTATTTGCCCGCACGATATCGACCTCCCATGGAATAGCATCCACCGTGGCATTTCCAATGAGCCGGCTCATACGATCGGGCAAGCGCAGTTTCGAGCGGTTGAGGTCGTCAGCAGCGCCGACTCCGGCCCAGGTGGAAGGCCAGCGCCAGTAAGCGGCCAATGACGCGTATGCCTGGCGGAGCTGTAAGCGTGACTTAATATCGGAGTCAAATCCGGGATACGCTTCAACCGAGATAGCATACGCCATGACCACGGAGAACAGTTGCAGAGTCACAATCAAGCGGCGATCCCGGCTCGCTCTGGCGCAAACCAACAGGAACAGCAGGCCCACCGCGAATTTTATGTGGAACGACGGCGCGTGCCCCGGACCCTGCCGTACCATGGCGTGTTTAAACACGAAGAATGCGACTATCAGCGCGGGAGCGGCTCCGGGCCACAACGATCGTAAATCGGTGGCCACCAGCAAGACCAGGAATGTAACGGCGATAGTAGCGCAGGCCAAAGTAACTTGCCACAAAGGGCCGGGCAGTCCCATAGCTTCCGAGTAACCCGAAAGAATCTCCCAACCGGTTCGCAGATATGCGACTAAGCCCGAGAGACTACCTGTCGATGCCGCGAACAATATCACGAGCGACAGAGGCAAGATGAACAGCGCGGCGAGAAGCTGCCCTCTGGTTCGGCGGGCAAGCGGCCTATCCTGAAAAGCTATAGTGGCGAGCAACACGAGAAAGAGCGCGACGCCCTCGATTCCCTGATTCATCTTCATCAGACAGCCGAGGCCGGTCATAAAGCCGAGCACGGATAATTCGGCGTAGCGCCAGTGAGAGCGATCCGCCAGCGGGACCAGCGCCAGTACGGTAACAGCGAGTATCGCCTGATTTTCTTCTGGCAGAGCATCCAGAACCACTCCCAGCCCGAGTATCAGGGCGGTCCAAAAGGCAGCTGCTTTCGACCGCATGATCCATAGGAGGCGAGCTAACGCCGCAAAGGAGAGCAGGTACAGTCCCAGCCGAAAAATCAGCGCGAGCATGGGCGTACCGCTCACTGGCTCCGGATAGAGAAGATATCCAAGCGGTCCGTAGGTGAAGATGACGTCGCGGCCTGGAACCATGCCGCGGACATGCTCCAGGTTTAGGCCAAGCATCCAACTGGCATCCAGACCGGTGCCAGACGACTTAGGCGGTTCCGGCAGGCTAATGAGGGCCACATAGATAAGTGTTAAGACCAGCAGCCATACCGGCAGTGTGGATGCTCGTGGTCCCATGCGCAGAGGTTCCAGCATATCATTTAGGCATCATGCGGGCAGGGAGCACCGGGGATGATTCGTATTACAATAGGGGGCTCTGTGCTGGTGCCTCTTCTCCGCGATCCAAACCTAAAGGTTGTTTCGGCATACACGTACTGGCGGCTTGCGATTTCTGCATGACGCAAAAGCGGGACAGCGCGCCGTTGGTCCTGACCGCGGCCTTCATACTTCTTGTTCTTGGGCTGAATATCCAGCTTTTCACACGGCCTATTGTCGAGTTCTCGGATTATGCCGCCAATTCTTTGCTGGTGCAACAGGCCAAGCATTTCACGTTATTGACCGGGCACTACTCGCGCATGCGGTTCCATCACCCCGGCCCCGCTTTCCTGTACCTGTTCGCGCTGGGCGAGTTTCTGTTCTATGACCTGCTGCATGTGGTCCCGGCCCCTTACAACGGCCAACTTCTGATCGCTATCATTTTCAACGGAGTCATGCTCTCGGCCGCGCTGTGCGTGTTCCGGCGGCACGTGAAGTTATCGGTTCCCCTGGCGCTACTGGTGACCCTGGTAGTTAGTATTATCGGCATTGGCGGCCGGTCGCCGATGCTGGTTTCTACCTGGATGCCGGACGTCCTGCTGTTCCCTTTTCTGCTTTTTGCCGTGAGCGCCGCTTCCGTGCTGGCCGGCGAGACCCGCGATCTGCGGTATCTGGCCTTTTCCGGAATGCTCCTGATTCATGCCCACTTTGCTCAGTTCCTGGTTGTGGGGGCCATCGGCGGAGCCACGGTTGGATACATTCTGGTGCGGGCGCAACGGCAAGGCCGGTTGCACACTTTCTTCTCGGCGCGGTGGCGCGATTTCGCCTGGGCGGCTGCGATCGTATTTGTGTTTGCCCTTCCTCCCTTGCTTGAAATCGCTCTGAATCGGCCGAACAACCTGGACGCAGTATTGGCGTACCAGCAGCGAACGGGCGCTATGCGGAACACCGTAGGAATGGCCATTGGTTATTTTGCCTGCTTCCTCCTTTTTGTGAGCCGACCCGAAGTTGCCTTGACGAAGGGACCGGCAGGCATTCTGGCCATAGGTTTATCGCGTCCCGTGGTGGTCGCGTACTGGGTAGTGCTGGCGCTGCTCTTCCTTCTTGCCATGGCTGCCTGGCGCAAGACGGCGAAGCAGCAGCGCTCACCGTTCCTCAAGTCTCTGGTGTGGGTCGGGGCCGGAATTGTACTGCTGTTTCTCTATTGGGGTACGCGAATTATTGGTGAATTTTACGCGTTTAACGGTAACTTCATATACGCTCTTCATCTGTTGGTCTGGTTTGGCCTACTGGCTGTGATCGAGCCTTTGTTGGACTGGCGCGCGGCCCGCATACTGAACGTCCTGGCAGTAGTTGCTCTAATGGCTTTAGGCATTCTGGAACGGAAGGTGCTGCGTTCGGCGATGGAAAGCCGACCGGATATCCTTCAGGCAGCCACGGCTGTGCCGCTCTCACCATTCGGGCAGCTGGCTATCACCTTCGATCGTGACGACTGGCAATGGGCAGTCGGAGTGGCAAATTCCATGAAGAGGATGGGCAAACCGTTCTGTGTGAGCCCGGGCTGGGGCTTCATGTTTTCGAGGGACAATGTCTGCCCGGATATGCTGATGGCTGACGACCTACGGCTGGCGACTGCAGTAGCCGACTGCACGCCCCCATGCCGATATGTTTATCGCAGCCCGGTTTTCTCCCTCACCCACTATCCGGCCCAGCAGTTGACTCTGCCAGTGGATATAGGCGTGCACGAATCGCTGGGGCTGGACAGATCGGGATTCAACGATGCCGAGGGACCACACGTATGGTTGCAGAAGCACGCCGCGATCCGGTTTCGACTGGCCCCGGAACGCTCGCCTGCGTCGTGCTTTCGCATCGCGCTTACAGGTTTTGCCTATCCCGCCAGGCCTACGCAACTCAGCGTGAACGGGCGCATTCTTGGAACGCTATCGAAAGACGTGGTCGACACAGCCTTATTCGTGGTGCCTCGGGAAGCTATTCATCCCGGCGAGGTGAATCGCATCTCCCTGGATACGGAGAAGGCCGGCCCCGTAGGCGGAGATCCACGCGAGATCGGCTTCGGTTTTGAAAGTCTGGATCTGCGCGCGGCGGCCCCGGACGAGAGTTGCGTGGTTGACCCGGCCACCCAGCCCGAGTACGGCTCGATCAGCGTAGACTGGGCGCCCAGTTGCTACGGAGTGGAGGGAACGCCGCCCCACCAATGGCGCTGGTGCGGTCCCGACAGCCTGGTGGTAATCCACAACTCTTCCTCCAAACCCACACGCCTGACGCTGAGCGCAGACCTTTCCACCGGGCAGCAAAAGGCTGCTCCGCTGAAGATTCGTTCCCCATTTTTTGAGGATACCGTGGCCGTCAGCAGCCATCGGCTGGCTTACACCCGGACATTTATGGCGCCGCCAGGCGACTCTACGATTGTCTTTACCTGTCTTGCCCCCAGGACTGGCGGTGGAAGAGACCCAAGGAACCTGGTCCTCCGTTTTGAGGATTTCCGCCTGGAAGAGGCAAGCGCATTCCGGCGGAGTGCAACGCCATTGCCCTAGTCTGTTACGGGTGCCCCCTAACTGTGGGCTAAAGCCCACAGCGGCACGCTGAAGCGTGCGCTACAGCAGTCCTGTGTTGCCGGTCATTGTACCGGGACCAACTGCCACTGCTGATTGGCGCCTCCGAGGTAATCCCATTGTTGGATCGGCAAGCCACTGCCGGTGGCCTCATTTCCGCCCCGGACATCCAGGGCTTTGCCGCTGAGCTTAGAAACAATCTTGTAGGCGCTGCCGCCTATCGGGATCACTTGCCATTGCTGGTTAGCCCCTCCCACGTAATCCCACAGCCGGATCGGGGCGCCATTACCAGTTGCTTCGGCTCCGTCCTGCACCTCAAGAACCCTACCATTGAGCCTCGACACAATTTTGTCATAGGTGTTATCGATGGCGATCAACTGCCACTGCTGATTGGCGCTGCCGACGTTATCCCATTGTTGGACCAAAGTGCCATTATCCCCGGCGGTGGTGCCACGGGCTTCGATCACCTTATCGCTAAGTCTCGAAACGATGGCGAAAAAGCCATTGGCCTTGAACTTGAGGAGAGTCTCCGAAACACTCTGGACCAGATCGCGCCGCATGTAAAACCGCTGCCCGTATGCATCCAGCACGTGTACGTAGTTGACTTGGACAAATGCATTGATTTCCGGAAGCACTTCAAAGCCGTAGGCATTCCGATTCGCGAATCCGCCATGGGAGGTGTCAATCGCATCGAGGAACAATTCCGGGGGATGACGTTGCAGGCCGCGAAGGTAGGCCGCCCGATAGTATGCCGTGATTTCCGGGGGCGGGAAGAACAAATTGGACATGTTGATATCAACCGTTGCGGTGACCCGGCCGGCCCCCAGATAAGGCCGGGCATTCCACCCCCATACCGAAATTTCCCCTGCCGGCCGGACCAAAGAATCGATCAGCCCGCTCTCCGGAGCACGAACGGTGCCAGGCACGCTGGCGAAGGCGATGGCATCCGGGGAGCCCACCTGAAAGAGCTGGCAAACCAGGGTCAAAGTCGCAAAAATGAGCAGGAAAGGCAGCGGAGACCGGCGCCCGGGAGATGGCTCCTGCTGGTCAACACCTGAAGGCTCGGCCTCCGGGGCCGGGGAACCGGCCACCACCGGCCACGCCATGGCTATAGTGAGAGGAAATATAAAGAGTAGAAGGTAGTGCCCGTATAGCCGGTGCGGCGTATAGACCGCCACCGCAGCCGAGGCCAGCAGCGCAGCCGCCAGGAAACCGAACCACCGTACCGGCGACGGATGCCTATCTCCGTTCCGGCACAGCAGGAGAAAAGATCCGGGCAGAAGCAGCATCGAAAGCACCATGGCATAGCTGACCATGGCGTTGCCGGCGGCGTGCAACAGAGCATCGGTGGCAACGGCTACAATGCCGCTCACCACACCCATTTCCAGAAAGAGCGCCTGATCGGATATCAGCGCCCGCCGCATCCTTTGATAAGCATACGCCGCCAAAACGGCCAGCAGGTTGACCAGCAGGAGGGGAATCTCAGCAACACCAACCACCAAACCGGCAAAACGCGACAACTCCGCGGTAAGAGCCCCATGCGATTCCACATAGCGGTAATTAGCCACTAGATATTCCATCCAGAAGTCGTGCCATACCCCCGCTGCCGCGCATATGACCGCATTCAGCAGCAGTAATGGCGCCAGCCCCGCTGCGAATAGAACGGAAGGCCGCCAGAACCGTTCAGCATGGCCGCTTTGGTGTATGTAAGCGATCGCCACCAGGGCTACGCAGCCGAGAATGGGAACGGTCTGCATCTTTGCCAGAAACGCGGCGGCGGTAAGCAGGCCCAGTCCGGCCAGACCCCACTCGTACGACCGAGGGCTGCGAAAAATCCGCACGCAAACATAAAGTGCCAGGGAAAGAAGTAGAAAGGAGACATGCTCGGAGCTGTAGTGCAGGAAGTCGTTGTGCTTCAGGCAGGCAAAAGCTCCCGCCGCCGGAAGAATCGCGATGCGTGCAACGCCATCGTCGGTAAGTAAGGCCAATGTGCGGTATATGGTGTATACGCTGGCCAGAATAATACAAAGAGCAATCACGCGTGCCGAAGCATAGTCGGGTGAGATACCGAACAGCGCGGGGAGCATTAGCGGAAAGATGTTAATCGGTCCGGTAGTACCGCAGTCAACGGCACGGAAAAACACCGGATCCCGGAATAACTTGTGCGCCGCGGCGATGAACAGCGTTTCATCGGGATTTATTTCGTTAATAAGCAGAATGGGGAAACGGCAAACGATGAGACTCGCCGCAATGCCGGTAAATAGAAGCAGGCGTGAGCCAAGTACTTTGTGCACCCATACCAGCGGCCGACTCAGGGAAGAGCGGGCCATGTAATTCAGTAATGCCAAACTTGCGGGAATAAACAGAGCAATAAGACAGTAGCTTGACCAGGCCTGCTGGGCCTGCTCCGGACTGGGATATTGTTTGACAAACTTACTGAAAAGGCTGTACAAGATCGGCCGTAGAGTACCCGGCGAGTCCAGCGGCTGCGGCACAAACGTCAGAATCCGATAAGCGCAGAAAATCAGGAGCAGCAACGCGGCAGACCCGATCAGGGCTTGCTTCCGGGTGGGCAACGGCGGCAGTCCCTTTCTTAGAGGTCGATTGGCGTACTGAAGAGCGGAGTCGTAGTGCGCTACGCCAGCGATACGATTCCTTGGCATTGGTCGATTCTAACCCTAAACGAGGAGAAGACACAATCGCCCCTCCGGAGTGCGTCGGCGCCGGTTAATAAGAGTGCCACGAAAATTCCGGAATTGGACGCGGCTATAGGCAACGCGATCTTAGTAGTGTTACACTTGACTGTCTTCCGGGGCCCGAGACCGAAATTATGGATGGAACGAAGGAAGTAGGTATTACAGAACCTGCTGAACGCCAGCAGGCTCGTCCGGACCTGACTGGCTGTTATTTTTATCACACCATGGACTTGCCGGTCCTTGGCGTCGTCCGCGGGGCTTGGCATATCCGTGATTTTCGACAGTATATCGGCTCAGTCGATCTCAGTGGTAAGACGGTACTGGATGTAGGCACGGCTTCCGGATTCCTGAGTTTCCAAGCGGAGCGCGCGGGTGCCAGTCGAGTGGTGTCTTTCGATGCTGATAGCGTGGAGAGAATGTATCGGCTTCCGTTCGGTGAAAATCTATTCTGGACGGACTTTCCGGCCTGGGTCAAGCACCCCCAGCAGACTTGGCTCGATGGTTTGAAGAAGAGCTACCGCATTGCGCATGATCTGTTGGGATCGAAGGCTCAGACCTGCTACGGCGACATCTTCCATCTGCGCACTTTGTTCCCGGGCACCTTCGATGTAACCATTGCCGGCGCCCTGCTGGAACACATTAA
>Ga0302180_10001027_pt1 | contig 22568 bp, 17 predicted proteins | sample I_Palsa_E3_2_FD_200575 | JGI IMG/M metagenome (GOLD analysis project Ga0302180, IMG submission 200575) | Peat permafrost microbial communities from Stordalen Mire near Abisko, Sweden - I_Palsa_E3_2 | ecosystem: Environmental > Terrestrial > Soil > Palsa > Peat permafrost | place: Sweden... | reverse complement strand
CGCTTACGGATATCAAGAACGCGCGCGCGCTGGCCGTTTTTGGCGACTCGATCACAACCGATCACATCTCGCCCGCCGGAAACATCGCCAAGACCTCGCCCGCTGCGAAATACCTCATGGCGCACGGCATCGAACCGAAGGACTTTAACTCGTATGGAGCGCGTCGCGGGAACCACGAAGTGATGGTGCGCGGCACGTTCGCCAACGTGCGTCTGCGCAATTTACTCGTCCCGGGCGTCGAAGGCGGTGTCACGCGCCATTTGCCGGACGGCGAGGAGATGGCGATCTTCGATGCGGCCATGAAATACAAATCCGAAGGCACGCCGCTGGTCGTGCTCGCCGGCAAGGAGTACGGTTCGGGATCGTCACGCGACTGGGCGGCGAAAGGCCCGTACCTTCTCGGCATCAAGGCAGTCATCGCCGAATCGTTCGAACGCATTCACCGCAGTAACCTGATCGGCATGGGCATTCTTCCGCTGCAGTTCGAGGGCGGTGCGGATCGCTCGACCTACGCGTTGACCGGTGAAGAGGTCTATGAGATCACCGGCGTTGCGAAGGGGATCACACCGCGTATGCACGTCCACGTGCGCGCGAGCGACCCGAACACCGGCAAGTCGGTCGAGTTCAAGGCGCTGCTGCGCATCGATACGCCCGACGAGGCGGAGTACTATCGCCACGGCGGCATTTTGCAATACGTCCTGCGTCAGCTGCACTCGAAAACCTCAAACTAGCGCGTGCAGCGTACCGATCGCGATGAACGCCTGACCCGCCGGATCGAGTCGTTCTCGGATCTGGTCATCGGGTTTAGTCTCGCGCTCCTCGCGCTCACGCTCTCGATTCCGCCGCACATCGTGGATCTGTTGACGAATCCCTGGTGGCTGATCGCCTACTTTTGGACGTTTGCGATTGTCGCCGGCATCTGGTATAGCCATCAGCGGCTCTTCACACACTTCTTCTGGCCCGAAACCTTTTCGATCGTTCTGAACTTCGTATTGCTTTCAATGGTCGGCTTGCTGGTCTATTTCGTGCAGGTGTTCGTGCACTACCGCACGGCGTTCGACCAGGTCTGGGCGTTCGTTGCCTATTTTGCAGTGCTGGGCATCGCTTTTATCGCGCTGGGTACGCTGTATCTGCATGGAGCGCGGCGCCGCTGGACAGCGATCGATGCGGAAGACCGCTACGTTGGCTTCCGTCAAGCGCTGCGCGGCTTCGTTGGCGGCGCCTTTATGCTGGCGGGTGCGCTCGTCGTCGCGCTGCGTCCCGTAAAGAGCATGGACGAGTTGTGGCCGGTCGCAATCTTCGTTTTCGCTGGGTTTTTCGTCGCACGCTTCGCAGCCCGTCTTCTCAAGGCACGCATCGTCCAATGATAGCGCTGCTCCTCGCTGCAGTAACCTCGACCGCCCCGATCGACGCGGCAATCACCAAAATGCTTGACGAGCAACACGTCACCGGCGCGGCTGTCGGCGTCTACCAAAACGGCGCGCTCATCGATCTCAAAACATACGGATTGCGCGACGTCGCGAAGAACCTTCCCGTCGACGCGGGCACCCGCTTCGAGATCGGATCGGTCACCAAACAGTTTACGGCTGCGGCAATTCTGCAGTTGCAAGAGCAAGGCAAACTCTCGATCGACGATCCCGTCGCAAAGTATCTCCCCGCGTTTCCCCACGCGAGTGAGATCACGCTGCGTCAGTTGCTCAACCAAGTGTCGGGACTGCCGAATTACACCAGTCTGCCCGATATCGCCGCGGCGATGGCGACGATACCCGACGCTACCGGCAAGATCGTCGCCTACGTCAACAAACCGCTCAACTTCACGCCTGGTACCAAGTGGGAGTACAGCAATACCAACTACTGGGTTCTGGGCAAAGTGGTCTCGCGCGTGTCGGGCATGAGCTACGAAGACTACGTTCGCGAGCACATTTTCAAGCCGGCCGGAATGCTCCACTCCGGCTTCGTGAGCGACGAGTCGAGTTTTGATGACTTTGCGATCCCGTATTGGCAAGGGCCCAAAAACGACGGGCCGACACAACCGGCACCGACGATGCTCGAGTCGTGGCCCGGCGCCGCCGGCGCAATCGTTTCGACGGTCGGCGATCTCGCGGCTTGGGATACAGCGCTTGCGAGCGGCAAAGTGATCAGCCACGACAGTTTTGCGCTGATGTCGTCGCCGGGGCGTCTCGCCAACGGCAAACTCACCGACTACGGCATGGGACTTGAAGTCGGATCGCACGAGGGCCATGCGCGCATCGGACATGGCGGCGGAACGCCCGGCTCCCTCACGATGAACGCGACCTATCCCAACGACCACCTGGACATCATCGTTCTGGAGAACAACTTGCGCGGGCAACCCGGCGCGATCGAGTCTGCGGTGCTCGAGACGATGTACCCCGATGCGCTCGCCGCCGCGCGCAAGCCAGCGCTGGGCGAGGATCTGTCCGTGCGGCCCCACATCGTGCATCTGCTCGACGGACTTCTCAAGGGTACGCTCGCGCAAAGCGAGCTATCTCCGCAGATGCAGAAGCTTCTAACGCCCGAGATGCTGAAACAGAGCGCCGCGTACTTTAGTACGTTCGGCGCTCCGACAGCGATCGTTTTCAAAAGCAAGGACGATACCAGCTTTGAAGCGACCTGGTACGTCTACCGGATCGAGTTTGCGCAGGGCGAGGTCCGCAATTTCGAGGTCCAGCTCGACAACAAGACCGGCGTCGTCGACGCAATGCAAATCGTTCCCGCCGGCTAGCGAACGCTCAGACTTTGCGTTGATGCAGCACGAAAGTGTTGCCGTCGGGATCGAGGCACCATTGCTGAAAACACGGCGGCAGGTCGCGTAAGTCGCCGGTGAGTTTGCCGCCGAGTTCGGTCACGCGCGATGTCAGTGCTGCCGCGTCGGGTACGGCGAAGAGCACGGTTCCCGACGGCACGTGTTCTGCACCGGGGATCTTGCCGATCCCGAATGCGCTGCCGTCGTCGAGAATCCATTCGGCGCCGTGTTCGTTCTCCCAGGTCGTCTCCTTGACGTCGAGGAGCCCTTTGTAAAACGCCGCCGCGCGCGGAACGTCATTTACCGAGAAGTAGATCGCATCGATGCCCGTCGCTTTGCTATTCATACGTGCCTGCGTTTGTGCAATGCAAACGTATTGCCTTCAAGATCGCTGCACCACACCATCGTGCACACCGGTGTTTCAACCGCTTCGCTGTGAACGTGTGCGCCGACGCCGCGAACGCGTTCGAGCGCGGCGTGAAGATCGTGCACCGCGAACATCGCTCCCCCGGTCTGGTACCAGTCGCCGTTGGGCAGTTTGGAGAGCGCGAACGTGGATCCGTCGGTGAACTCGTATTCGACCCAGGTGTCGCCGCGCGTCGCGGGGACCATGCCGAGCACGTCCTCGTAAAAGCCGCGGGCCCGAGAGAGGTCCTTGGCCAGATAACAAACGCAGTCCATACCCCGAACCGCGATCGATTGATCGGTCGTCATGAGCAAATCGTAGCAGCCGTACTTGACATCCACTGTCAGGTTTGCGAGCCTGGGTCCATGAAATCCGATCGGCTGATTTCGCTGCTCTTGCTTTTACAGTCGGCCCAGCGGCGCACCGCCCGTGACTTGGCCCAAAAGCTCGAGGTCTCGGAACGCACGATCTATCGCGACGTCGATGCACTCTCCGCTTCGGGGGTGCCGGTCTATACCGAACGCGGTCCCGAGGGCGGGATTGCGCTCGCCGACGGCTACCGCAAAGCCCTCACCCACTTTGCCGAGGACGAGGTGCGCGCGCTCTTTATCTCGGGATCGGCGATTCTCGCGGATCTTGGGCTCGGCGCCAATTTGGATCGAGCGCTCGAGAAGTTGCGCGGCGGATTCTCCGACGTGCAACGCAAGGCGGCTGAAAAGGCGCGCGGACGGATTCACATCGATCAGCGGCGCTGGTATCAGAGTGATCCGCCGGTGGAACGTCTCGCGCTGCTGCGCCGAGCCGTGTGGGAAGATCGATGCTTGGACGTCGCATACGAGGATCGCAACCGGTCGAGAACGGCGCGTGCCGTCGATCCCTACGGCCTGGTCTCAAAAGCCGGCGTGTGGTACTTGGTGGCGCGGACGGCCGAGGGCTACCGCAGTTTCCGCGTCGATCGCATGCGCGACGTCAGCGAGCGGCGCGAGCACTTTGAGCGCGACCCCGCCTTCGACCTCGATGCGCATTGGCGCGAAAGCGCGTCGAAACTGCGTGACGGACTTCCGCGCTTCGCGGTGGTCCTCCGAGCGGATGCCGATGCAGCCGAGATGATCGTGGGCTTTTGGCCGTCGGAGTGGATCGAGCGCGACGGCGAACGTCTGCTGCGCGTCGAGTTTTCAAGCGAAGGCGCGGCCATCGGCCAAATGGTGAGTTGGGGAGTTCACGTCGATCTGATCGACCCGCTCTCGCTTTGCGAACCGATCCTTGCGCGCGCGCGCGCCCTGTGCGCGCGCTACGAGCCGCTGCTGAACCGGTAGCCGTTCTTTCCCGCGGCTTTTGCGGCGTAGACGGCCTCATCGGCATGTCGCATCAATGTCGTGGCATCGATCGACCCGATCGTAAACGCGACGCCGATCGACGCGGAGAGCCCCTGCGCGCGCAGCCCAGTCACGATGCGTTCCATGAGGGCCGTTGCCGATGCACGATCGGTGCGCGGCAGAACGAGCGAGAATTCGTCCCCCGCAAAGCGCGCGGCTAGATCGATCTCGCGCGTAGAGGAGCGCAGGATCTGCGCGATCGTGACCAGCGCGGCGTCGCCGCCGGCGTGGCCCCGCGTATCGTTGATCGCTTTAAAATCGTCGATGTCGAGCATCGCAAACGCCAGCATCTCGCCGGTGCGCCGCACGGTTCGCATTTCGGCCTCGAGCCGCTCCATGAGCGCGCGGCGATTGAAGAGTCCGGTGAGTGGATCGTGCATCGCGAGTCGCTCGAGCTCGATTGCCAGGCGCATGCGCTCTAGTGCAAACGCGGCATGCGTTGCCAGCTCCTGCATCGAGGAAAGCGTCCAGGGCGAGGCGCTGCGATCGTTGGATCCGTCGGCGTACAAGAGATAACCCTCGCCGCGCTGCGGACGCACGGCGGCCGCAACATATCGCCGTCGCGTGTCAAAGAGGGGCGCGTCGGCGTCGTCGGCCCAGCCGGTAGCCAAATCGCTGTCGCGCGCACTGATGCGGCGCAGGCTCGAGTGTTCGGGAAGCGTGCCTCCGTACTCGGATTCGCTCACCTGCTCGCCATCGAGTTCGTAGACGGCGCTCACGTCGTGCGTGCTTGCGATGCGAAACCACAGCGTGCGCGCAAACCCTAAGCCCAGCCATGCGCCACGCATCGCGGCAGCGGCCAACGTCGCCTCATCGGGGGCAGCGATGATCTCCACGAACGAGCGCTGGAGGGTTTCGAGGCGCTGCGATTGTTCGAGCAACGCGTCGCGCTCGCGCTCGACGCGGTCGATACGCTCGGTCAGAAACGTGATCGCGTCCGAAGGATCCTGCATCCCCTTTACAATAGCACGCGACGGAAATCTCGCAGAAGCGATGCGACGAAGACCAGGAAGCGCGCCGCTCCGGCGCCGTCGATCACGCGGTGATCGTAGCTCACGCTGATCGGCAAAATCAGCCGCGGAACAAACGCATTTCCGTCCCACACCGGTTTGGTCGCGGCGCGGGTCGCGCCGAGGATCGCGACCTCGGGAGCGTTGACGATCTGCGTAAATTGCGTGCCGCCGATTCCGCCGATCGACGAGATCGTGAACGTGCCGCCCTGCATGTCGCTCATGCCAAGCTTCCCGTCGCGCGCCTTCCCTGCGAGCTCGGCGGTCTCACGCGCGATTTCGAGCAGACCTTTTTTGTCCGCGTCTTTGAGCACGGGGACCACGAGACCGTTCGGTGTGTCGGCAGCAAAGCCGATGTTGTAGTACTGCTTGTACACCAGTTCGTCGCCGTCGAGCGAGGTGTTGAAGTCGGGATATTTCTGGAGTGCCGCAACCGACGCTTTGATCAAGAACGCGAGCATCGTCAGCTTCGCACCGCCGCTCTTACTCTGCTCGGCGTTGACCTCGTTGCGGAAGGCCTCGAGATCGGTGACGTCGGCCTCGTCGTAGTTGGTGATATGGGGAATCTGCAGCCAATTGCGGTGCAGGTTCGGCCCGGAGAATTTCTTCACGCGCGGTAGCGCTTTGCGCTCGATCGGTCCGTACTGTGCGAAGTCGACCTTCGGCCACGGCGGGAGGCCGGCAAACGATGCACCGCCCGCCGGAGCGCCTTGCGAAAGCGCCTGTTTGACATAGCCTTGGACGTCTTCACGGGTGACGCGTCCATTCGGTCCGCTACCGCTTACCCCGTGGAGATCGACGCCGAGTTCGCGCGCGAACCGCCGGATCGCAGGACTCGCATGGACAATCCCATTTGTTGCTTTGTCATCCCGAGCGTAGCTCGGTGACGGCGCAGCCGGCACCGGCGTAGTCGAGGGACTGGCTACAGGCTCTTGCGTCGCCGAAGGTTTCGTCTGCTCCTCGACTACGCTGCCCTTCGACTCGCTTCGCTCGGTCTGGGTCGCTACGCTCGGAGTGACAGGTGCAGCCTCCGTTTCGCCCTCGAGCGTGACCAGCACGCTGCCTTTGTTGACTTTGTCGCCGACTTTGACGCCGATGCTTTTGACCACGCCGTCGACGTCGGAGGGCACCTCCATCGACGCCTTGTCGCTTTCGAGCGTCACCAGTGCGTCATTCTTCTTAACGCGATCCCCGGGCTTGACCAAGACTTCGATCACCGGCACGTCTTTGAAGTCGCCCAGATCGGGTACGCGAACGTCGATCGTGCTCATGCTTACACCGTCACCGGATTGGGCTTGCCGGGATCGATCCCGTACTTGGCGATGGCCTTACTCACCACACCGGGTTCGATCGCGCCGTCTTGCGCGAGCGCATTCAGCGCGGAGAGTGTGACGTAGAAACGATCGACCTCAAAGAACTCACGCAGCTTTCGCCGGTAGTCGCTGCGCCCATAGCCGTCGGTTCCCAGCGTGACGTAGCGGCGATCGGTGATATACGGCCGGATCGAGTCGGCGAAGAGACGCACGTAATCGGTCGATGCGATGGCGGGGCCGCTGTGCCCGGCAAGCGCGCTCGTGACGTAGGGAACCTTCGGCTTGGCCTCGGGGTGGAAAAGATTCTCGCGCGCACACGCCACGCCGTCGCGCGCCAGCTCGTTGAAGCTGGTCACGCTCCAGACGTCGCTTGCCACATTCCAATCGTTGGCCAGTAAATCGGCTGCCGCGAGGACTTCGCGCAGGATCGCGCCGCAGCCCATCAACTGCACGCGCGGTTGATTCTTCGACGCTTTTCCTCCGTCGCGCAGCAGATACATCCCGCGCAGGATACCGTCCGCGGCACCCTGGGGCATCGCCGGATGCACGTAATTTTCATTGAGCAGCGTGATGTAGTAGTAGCCGTCTTCTTGTTCGGTCAGCATCCGGCGCAGGCCGTCTTGAATGATAACGGCGACCTCGTAGCCATACGTCGGATCGTAGCTGCGGCAGTTGGGAATGAAGGATGCGAAGACTTGGCTGTGGCCGTCTTCGTGCTGGAGTCCTTCGCCGTTGAGTGTCGTGCGGCCCGACGTTCCGCCGAGCAAGAAGCCGCGCGAGCGCGAATCGCCCGCTGCCCACGCCAGATCGCCGACGCGTTGGAAACCGAACATCGAATAGAAGATGTAGAACGGCACCATGGGCAGATCGTGGTTGGAGTACGACGTGCCGGCCGCGATCCACGACGAGATCGCGCCGGCTTCATTGATGCCTTCTTGTAAAATCTGGCCGTGCTTGTCCTCGCGGTACCACATCAGTTGCTCGGCGTCTTGCGGATGGTAGAGCTGTCCGACCGACGAGTAGATGCCGAGCTGACGGAACATGCCTTCCATGCCGAACGTGCGCGACTCGTCGGCGACGATCGGCACGACGCGCGAGCCGATCGTCGCGTCGCGCGTAATGGTGTTGAGGACACGCACGAAGGCCATCGTCGTCGAAATTTCGCGATCGCCCGTGCTCTGCAACTGCCCATCGAACGCGGCGAGTTCGGGCACGGCCAGCGTCTCTGATTTGCGTCGGCGCTGCGGTAGCGGACCCTGCGCCTTCATGCGCTCCATGAGATAGCGCATTTCCGCGCTGTCCGCGGGCGGCCGGTAAAAGGGAATCTTCGGGATGTCTTCATCGGCGATCGGTACCTGGAAGCGATCGCGAAAGGCGCGGATGTCTTCCATGTCCATCTTTTTAGCCTGATGCGCGATGTTCAGTCCTTCGCCCGCTTCGCCCATCCCGTAGCCTTTGACGGTCTTGGCGATGATCACGGTCGGCTCGCCGGTGTGTTCGACGGCTGCTTTGTACGCGGCGTAGACTTTGAGCGGATCGTGGCCACCGCGCATCAACGCCCAGACGCGATCGTCGCTCCACTCCGCCACCAAGGCCGCTGTCTCGGGATAACGGCCGAAGAATTCGTCGCGCACGTATTTTCCGTTGCGTGATTTATACGTTTGATAATCGCCGTCGACCGTTTCGTTCATCAATTGCACGAGCCGCCCGCTCTTGTCGTTCTCGAGCAGTTCGTCCCATCCGCTGCCCCAAATGACCTTGATGACGTTCCAGCCCGCGCCCTTGAAAACACGCTCGAGTTCCTGAATGATCTTGCCGTTGCCACGCACCGGACCGTCGAGGCGCTGCAGATTGGCGTTGATCACCCAAATGAGGTTGTCGAGCTTCTCGCGCCCGGCGAGCGAGATCGCGCCGAGCGTTTCGGGTTCGTCGGTCTCGCCGTCTCCGACGAACGCCCACACCTTTCGCCCGGTCGTGTCGCGAAAGCCGCGATCGTGCACGTAGCGCATGAAGTGCGCTTGATAGATCGACATGATCGGTCCCAAACCCATCGAGACCGTTGGAAATTGCCAAAATTCCGGCATGAGCCACGGGTGCGGATACGAGGAGATGCCTTTGCCGTCGACTTCTTGGCGGAAGTTTTCGAGTTGCTCTTCGTCGATGCGCCCTTCGAGAAACGCGCGCGCGTAAATGCCGGGCGAACTGTGGCCTTGGAAAAAGACGAGATCGCCGCCGAAATCGTCTGAGGGCGCGCGGAAGAAATGATTTTGTCCGACGTCGTACAGTGTCGCCGCGGACGCGAAGGTTGCGACGTGTCCACCAAGTTCGGAGCTTTCCTTGTTCGCGCGCACGACGGTCGCCATCGCGTTCCAGCGCACGTAGTGGCGAAGTCGCGCCTCTAATTCGCGATCTCCGGGCATCGCCGGTTGCTTATCGCGCGGAATCGTATTGAGGTACGGCGTTTCGAAGCCAAGCGAAATGTGAGCTCCGCCGCGTTGCGCCTCATCGACAAGTTCTTCGAGTAAATCGCGCGCGCGATCCGGGCCCTCGACGGCGACAAGTGCGCGCATCGATTCGAGCCACTCTTGGGTCTCTTGCGGATCCGGATCGTTTCTCATGAGCGACCCCATTCCGCGCGTACAATGAATCCCTTGCTATTGGACCGATCCGATTGTCAGTCCGGTGCGATCCAAAGAATGGCCCCGATCGAGCCAAGTAAGAGCAGCGCGCCGGCGACGGCGGCGCCGGAGAGGGTCTCGCCAAACAGCACAAGCGCCAACACGGCCGCGATCACCGGTTCCAGGAGCGTCGAGAACGAGACGGCCGTCGGCGAGAACCAGCGCAACGCCGCGTTTATGCCGGTGTGACCCAGCAGCTGCGAGACCAGCGCCATCGCGACGATCCCACCCCACGCCGCGTAGCTATTCAAGCCGGGCGGCGGCTGATGTGCGACGAGGGCCGCGACGACAAGGACGATCGCCGCCGTCGTATACGTCGTCGTGACGATCGCGCGCGTGCTCAACTCTGAACGCACGTCGCGCACGAGCAGCAGATACGCCGCAAACGCGGCGCTCCCGCTTAGCGCTAGTGCCGCTCCAAGCGCGGCATGACCGGGATGCGGCGGGAGGCTGTGGTTCGAGCTGGTCACTAGCGCAAGCCCGGCGATGCCGCTAATAAATGCAAGTGGAACGACCAGCGGAAAGCGGCGCCCGCGAGCGACCGCGTCATACAGTGTAGTCCACAGCGGGGACGTCGAAACCAGCAGCGTAGAAATCGCGACGGTCGTGTACTCAAGGGACGCGATCCAGGTTGCGAAATGCAGAGCCAGAGCGACGCCCGCAGCTATGAGAATGGTGCGCTGCGTACGCGAGATCGGCGCCGCACGCTCGCGAAATATCGCGCCGATTCCAAACAGCACTGCTGATGCAAGCGACAAGCGCAGTGCGGCGACCGTCAGCGGTCCCGCGCCACCGAGCGCGTAACGGGCAAAAATAGCGGCGGCACCCACTGCAAGTTGGGCGCCGCCGAGGATCAGGTATCGAAGCAGCGTTGCTTAGTGAGCCGGAGGCGTCGGGAAACCCCCGGGCCGCTGGATCGTTCGCACCGGTGACGGTGAGGTTCTGGTCACGGTGATCGGGACCGAGGTCGTGCTTGGCTGCGGTGTCGGCGTCGCGGTTTGCGTCGGCGTCGGCGCTGTCGATGGCGACGGCGACGGCGACGCGGCCGTATTGCTCACGACTGCAGCGCCCACCGCTACAGCACCCGCGGCTCCCGCAGCAATGGCACCCGTCGCGGCCCCCGCGCCTGCGCCTGCGCCAGCGCCAGCCGCCGCGCTCGAGATGCCAAGCGAACTGGCGTTGACGGGAGCGCCGAGTTCGCTGAACGGCGTAAACATCGACTGCGAGACACCGGTCACCGAAGCGCTCACCGCGCCGGCGGCAGCGGCCGTCGCAACCAGCGATTGACCGGCGGCGAGCGTGAAGACTTGTCCGTTGACCAACGTGACTTGCACGGGCAGCGCCGGATTGCTCAGCGCATACACGTTCACTTGCAAGCCGCCGCTCGGGTTCGCGAAGATGTCGCCGACGGTGCCTCGTACGGCGATCTGCCCGGTCGATGTGGTGAAGTTGTAGTCGGCCTTGGCGCCGGCCGGATGGTTGACTGTGAAGCGCATCTTTCCAACCACGACAAAGCTCGCGTGCGCGATATCCGTCTGGCTGAAGGAAACCATCTGCACGCTTGCGTTTGAACCCATCTCGATTTGCGAGCTATCCGGAAGGGTAATCGTCGCCAGCGAGTTGGGTCCCGTGGCTGCATAGTCGTTGTTGTTCAGCGTCGTACTGGCCTTGGGCGCCAGTGCGCTTGTCGGCGTCTTCTGGGGGCCATACGTGACCGAACCCTTGACGTTTTGCAGCGTCTTGTCGGTGTCGGCCGGCGATGCGACCAGGGGGAGCAGCGCAAGAAGCGCGGTGAAAAACGAAGCGCACAGGGCCTTCATAAGGGTGCTCCATTGGGCAAGGCAAATTGTCTGTAGTCACCCGTTCGATTGGCTGCTTTGTCCCCCTTCAGTCGTTAGGCCCAGTTGGCCGAGTTTGCCCAACTCGGCCGGGCCGAGTTTGCCCAAATGGGCCTTCGGGGGAAGGCGGGACGCAGTGTCGTAGCCTCCCCTCATTGCGGGAGCTCGCGAATCGCGGGCTGAGAGGGTCTTGTAGGCCGACCGCGAGGGCTACAAAAAGTACGCTTCGCATACTTTTTCGTAGCCCGCACTCTCCGGGTAATGCCGGGGTAGGAAGGACGAATCCATGAAGCGGTACATCCAGGGCAGCGATCCGACGATCCGTGTGCCCATGCGCGAGATTGCGCTGACCGACGGCACATCGCACACCGTCTACGATACGAGCGGACCCTATACCGATCCATCGGTGCAGGTCGACGTGCGCAATGGATTGCGCCCGTTACGTGAACGCTGGATCGAGGCGCGGGGCGATACTGTCGTGATCGAGCGGCCTTCGTCGCTGTTTCGTTTTGCGAACGCGCGGTCGATCCGTCGCGCGAAACCCGGTGCCAACGTGACGCAAATGCACTACGCGCGTCGCGGTGAGATCACGCCGGAGATGGAGTTCATCGCGATCCGCGAGGGCGTCGACCCGTCATTCGTGCGCGACGAAGTCGCGCGCGGTCGCGCAATCATTCCTTCCAACGTCAATCATCCCGAGAGCGAGCCGATGATCATCGGTCGCGGATTCCATGTGAAGATCAATGCCAACATCGGCAACTCAGCGGTCACCTCGACGATCGAAGAAGAAGTCGAGAAAATGACCTGGGCGACACGCTGGGGTGCTGACACCGTGATGGATCTCTCGACCGGAAAGAGCATTCATGAAACTCGGGAATGGATTTTGCGCAACGCGCCCGTGCCGATCGGCACCGTCCCAATCTATCAAGCGCTAGAGAAAGTCAACGGGAAAGCCGAAGAGTTGACCTGGGAACTCTATCGCGACACCTTGATCGAACAAGCGGAACAAGGCGTTGATTATTTCACCATTCACGCCGGCGTTTTGCTGCGCTACGTGCCGCTCACCGCGAATCGCATAACCGGTATCGTGTCGCGCGGTGGATCGATTCTCGCAAAGTGGTGTCTGTCGCATCATCAGGAGAACTTTCTCTACACGCACTTCGAAGAGATCTGCGAGATCATGAAGGCCTACGATGTCGCGTTTTCGCTCGGCGACGGATTACGTCCGGGTTGCACCGCCGATGCCAACGACGCCGCGCAATTTGGCGAGCTAGAAACGCTTGGAGAGCTGACGCAGGTCGCGTGGAAGCATGACGTGCAGGTGATGATCGAAGGGCCCGGCCACGTGCCGATGCACTTGATCAAAGAGAACATGGACAAGCAGCTCGAGATCTGCCACGAGGCACCGTTCTATACGCTCGGGCCGCTCGTGACGGACATCGCGCCGGGATACGATCACATCACGAGCGCGATCGGCGCAGCGATGATCGGCTGGTTTGGGACGGCAATGCTGTGCTACGTCACGCCCAAAGAGCACCTTGGGTTGCCCAACAAAAAGGACGTGAAGGACGGCGTGATCGCGTATAAGATCGCAGCGCACGCCGCCGACATGGCCAAAGGACATCCGCGTGCGCGTCACTGGGACGACGTGCTCTCCAAAGCGCGATTCGAATTTCGCTGGGAAGATCAGTTCGAACTTGCTCTCGATCCGGAGACGGCGCGCGAGTTCCACGACGAAACGCTGCCGGCGCCCGGAGCCAAGGTCGCGCATTTCTGCTCAATGTGCGGACCCCATTTCTGTTCGATGAAGATCACGCAGGAAGTTCGTGCATACGCCGAAGCCGGCATGGCCGAAAAGAGCAAAGAGTTCCTCGAAAAAGGCGCAGAAGTGTACGTGTCACCCTGAGAGGGGTGCTCTTCGATCGCGACGGTACGATCGTCGTCGACGTGCCATACAACGGGGATCCCGCGCTCGTGCAACCGGTCGCCGGCGCAAAGGTCGCGCTCGATCGTCTTCGCGCCGCGGGATTACGCGTGGGCGTGCTCACCAATCAGAGTGGTGTCGGCCGCGGAAGAATCAGCGACGCTCAAATGCGCGCCGTGAATGCACGAGTCGAGGAGTTGCTTGGGCCGTTCGATGGCTGGTTCATCTGTCCGCACGCTCCGGATGAAGACTGCGAGTGCCGCAAACCCAAACCCAAACTGATTTTCGACGCGGCGCGCGCCTGGGGAATCGGTCCCCGACAGATCGTCGTGGTTGGCGATAAAGAAAGCGACATGGAGACAGCGCGCAACGCCGGCGCATACGGGATTAGGATCGATGGCGTTTGCGATATCGCGAGCGCCATCGAGAAAATTACGACCGGTCGTTAGTCCAATAGTTGATGTCGGGTGCGTGGTCGGGTGGCGCGGCTGCCGCCCATGCGCTGCTCGGAAGATGGACGGTCGAGCGCAACACGTTCCATGCGCGTAACACCTTGAGCACGTAATGCTGTGTTTCGTAGTACGGCGGAACACCGCCATAGCGTTGCACGGCGAGCGGCCCCGCGTTGTACGCCGCAAAGACCAGTGCGTAGCGGTTCGGATTCGATCCGAATTCCTGGAGCAGGCCGCGCAGATAGCGCGCCGCCCCCTGGAGATTTTCGGCCGGGTCGCGCGGGTTGACGCCCAGCGTCGCCGCTGTGCCCGGCATCAATTGCCCGAGACCAATCGCTCCGGCGTACGAGACGGCGCGGGTATGCCAACTCGATTCAACGGTTACGATCGCGGCCAGCATGTTGGTGTCGACCTTCCAGCGCGCCGCCGTAAGCAGCAAGTGCCGGGCGAGGTCCTTGCTCTGCCACTCGGGCAATTCGGGGTTGTATTGCCGCAGCACCGCGGCATATGCGGCGATGCTCGCCGGCGTCGCCGGGACCGGGCGGGTCGCGGCGTTGGCAACGAGCGGCATCCCGAGTCCTAAAATGAAGCAGAGTCCCGCTAGGAGCGGGGCGCGGCAACGGCTCATGGACGAAAGCGTTTCCCTGGGGGGCGCCGTAATCCCCTGCTGTGAAAAATCGGAAGGCTTGGGGCATCGGCGCGATCGCGCTCTTCCTCCTCTTATGTGCGGGCATCGCGATCTCGCAGTGGTACGCCATCAACGTTAACGTCCCGCGCTACCAGGCACAGCTCGACAAGCAAAAGCGCTGAAGTCGCCATTCTGATGGGACTTTGATGCGCGACGCGCAGGAGTTGGCCCGCTTTACTCGGACCGCATACGTCGCTATGTCTAATCGCACACTTGCTGCAGTTTTCTGTGGCCTTACCCTCGGCGTGTTCGCCGCGCTTCCCGCAGCTGCAACCGCGGCCGCGCCGGCGGCTTCACCCTCGGCCTCGCCGACACCGACCCCCTCGCCAACCCCGGGGCCGCCGTACGGCAACATGAACTGGCGCGAGATCGGCCCCGCGACCGCCGGCGGTCGCGTGGCAGCCGTGGCAGGTTCAGCGACGGATCCGAAGCTGTATTACATCGGTAGCGGCGGAGGCGGCGTCTGGAAGAGCTCCAACAGCGGTCAGACCTGGAATGCGGTTTTCGCCAAAGAGGCGGTCGCGGCAATTGGCGCGGTGACCATCGATCCGACCGACAACGACACGGTCTGGGTCGGCACCGGTGAGGACAATCCCCGCAACGACGTCAGCTACGGCAACGGCGTCTACAAGACGACCGACGGCGGGGATCACTGGACCAATATGGGTCTGGCCGCGACCAAACAGATTTCGCGTATCGCGGTCGATCCGCGCAATCACAATCACGTCGTCGTTGCAGCCCAAGGCGATCTCTTCAACGACGGTCCCGACCGCGGCGTGTACGTGACCGATGACGGCGGCAAGACCTGGGAGAAGACGCTGTACACCGGTCCCGAGACGGGCGCATCGGATCTCGCGATGGACCCGCAGCATCCGAACGTGCTCTACGCGGGCATGTGGCAATTTCAGCGCCGCCCGTGGACGTTCGTCAGCGGTGGCGATACCGACGGCCTTTACAAATCGACCGACGGCGGTAACACATGGAAGCGGCTGACCGGCAACGGGCTTCCGACCGATACGACCGGGCGCATCGGACTCGCGATTGCGCCAAGCAACGGCAACCGTGTCTACGCGCTGATCGAATCCAAGCAAGGCATCTTGTGGCGCAGCGATGACGGCGGCGATCACTGGACGATGGTCTCGAAGAACACGCTGGTCGATCAACGTCCATTCTACTTCACGCACATCGCGGTCGACCCGAAGAATCCCGACATCGTCTACGGCGTGTCGGAGGCGCTCTCGAAATCGACCGACGGCGGCAAAACGTTCAAAGCAATCGCCGACGGCGTGCACGTGGATTATCACGCTATATGGATTGCGCCCAACGATCCCGCCCGCATCATGGTCGGGGAAGACGGCGGCTATGCGCTCTCGCTCGACGACGGCGATAACTGGTTCTTCTCGGCGAACCTGCCGATCGCGCAAGTCTATCGCGTCGGCCTTTCAAACGAAAATCCGTACTGGGTGTGCGGTGGCCTGCAAGACAACAACGGCTGGTGCGCGCCGAGCAACTCGCAAGATCCATCCGGCATTCAAAACAAGGCGTGGATCGCGGTCGCGGGCGGCGACGGCGAATGGACCGTGCCCGACCCGGTCGATCCAAACTACATTTGGGCCGACTCCGAAAACGGCGCAGTGACGGTCATCAACAAGGTTACGAGAGATGGTTGGTTCATCGAACCCTACCTGCAAACCGCGATCGAGAGTTTCGACACGCGCGTTGCCAAAGTGCGTTGGAATTGGGAAACGCCCATCGCGTTTGCGCCGTGGGACGGCCACATCGGCTGGGTCGCCGGCAACGTGCTTTTTCAGACGACGGATCGTGGTCTGCACTGGAAGATCATCAGCCCGGACCTCACGCGCAACGTCAAAGAGCATCAAGCGCCGTCGGGCGGTCCGATCACGCACGACGTGTCGGGCGCCGAAGAGAGCGACACGATTCTCGATATCGAGGGCTCGAGGCTGCACAAGGGCGAGATCTGGGTCGGCACCGATGACGGTGTGATTCAACTCACGCTCGACGACGGCAAGAACTGGCGCAACGTAACGCCGCCCAATGCGCCCGAGTACGGACGCTTTGCTTCGATCTCTCCGTCGCCGTTGCGCGATGGGACGGCGTATGCCGTCAACGACGGTCACTATACCGGTGACAACAAGCCGTACGTCTTCGTCACGCACGACTTCGGAAGGCATTGGAGCTCGATCACCAGTGGTCTGCCTCAAGCGGAATGGGCCCGTTCGATCGGAGCGGATATCCGCAATCCGAATCTCGTCTATCTAGGAACCGAAGAGGGCTTCTGGATCTCCTATGATGGGGGCTCTTCGTGGAAGGCGTTCAAGAACAATCTGCCGACGGTTTCGGTGCACGACATCCGCATGCAGCAGCAATTCGACGATCTGGTGATCGCGACGCACGGGCGCTCGATCTACATCATGGACGACATGACGCCGATCCAGCAGCTTCAAACTGCGACCGCGGCCGGGACCTACATGTTCCCGATAAGCATCTCGTATCAATACAACACCCGTGAAGACGACGAGGGAACCTACACTAATTACGCCGCGCCGAATCCCCCGACCGGCGCGATCATCGACTACTATCTCGATGCGGAGCAGAAGACGCCACCGACGCTGCAGATCATCGATCGCACGGGCGCGATCGTTCGCACCTACAAAGGCACGCATGAAGTCGAGAAAAAACAAGAACCCTACGTGCCCAATAAAGTTGGACTCAACCGATTCGTGTGGGATTGGGCGATCGACGGCCCGGTCAAGTGGACCGGCGCGGCGAAAAAAACCTACCAGGGACCGGAAGACGGACCGTTGGTTCCGCCGGGTCAGTACATCGCGCAGCTAACGCTGGGCAATAAGACGTTCACGCGCAGCTTCATCGTCAAGCCCGATCCGCGCACGCTTTATACGCAAGCGCAGATCGTGGAATCGTATCAGTTCGCGCGCGTCGGCGAGGCAATGTTCTCGCAGGTCGATACGATGCTCAACAACCTCGACACGGTGAAGAAGTCGATCGACGACGGCATCGCGGCGGCCAAGAAAGCCGGCGATAGCGCGACGCAAAGCAAGCTCGAGTCGATCGAGGCGGCGCGTGCGACCGTGTTCGATCAACTCACGGCAAACTACCAAAACGACGAAGACTCGATCCAGATGCCCGGCAAGGTGCGCGAGGACGTTCAGACGATCATGTTCTTCGGCGGCGCGGTAATTACGCCGGCCATGCGCGACTATGTTCATCGCGTCGAAGGCGACCTCAAGAGCGCAACAGCGAATTACAACGCGTTCGTGGCGACGCAACTTCCGGCGCTGAATCAAGCACTAACTACACTCAAGCTCAAGGCGGTGACCATCCAGTGATCGCGGCATTAGTTCTCGCGGCAGCAACGTCATTCGGCGACCTCTCGATGCGCGTCGTGGGTCCGGCCGTTGCCGGCGGCCGCATCGCGGCGGTCGCCGGTACAGGGCAGAACGACAAACTCTACTACCTTGGCACGGCCGGTGGCGGCGTCTGGAAGTCGGACAACGCCGGCGCGACATGGTCGCCGGTCTTCGATCAGCAAGACGTCTCCGCAATCGGCGCCGTTGCGATCGATCCGACGAATCAACAACACGTGTGGGTGGGAACCGGAGAAACGAATCCGCGCAATGACGTCAGCTATGGTGATGGCCTCTATGAGACAACCGACGGCGGTAAGCACTGGAAGCGTGTTGGTCTCGAAAACGTGTGGAGTATCGCGCGCATTGCGGTCGATCCGAAGGACCCCAAGCACGTCGTCGTCGCCGGCTTCGGCGATCCATTTAAGGATTCGAGCGATCGCGGCGTCTACGTGACGTTCGACGGCGGAAAAACGTGGGAAAAGACGCTCTACGTCGACGACAAGACCGGCGCTAGTGACCTTGCAATGAACCCGAAGGATCCGAGCATCGTGTACGCCGGTATGTGGACGTTTCGTCGCGTACCGTGGACGTTCACGAGCGGCAGCGACGCCGGCGGACTCTATAAGTCGACCGACGGTGGCAAGACCTGGAAAAAACTCAGCGGTAACGGACTGCCGGCCGGAATGACCGGGCGTATCGGTCTTGCCATCGCAGCGAGCGAGCCTTCGCGCGTGTACGCGGTAATCGAAGCCAAGGGCGGCGTGTTGTGGCGCAGCGACGACGCGGGCGCACATTGGAAGATGACTTCGGATGATTCGATCGTCGATCAGCGGCCCTTCTACTTCTCGCATATCGACGTTAATCCGCGCAATCCAGATGACGTCTTCGCCGTCTCGAACGATATGGCCGAGAGCAAAGACGGCGGGAAGAAGTTCGAGCAGATCGCTAAGCCGGTGCACGTCGATTTTCATGCGATGTGGATCGCCCCGAACGATCCCGACCGGCAGATCCTCGGTGCCGACGGCGGGTACGCGATTACGCTGGACGGCGGTAAGAATTGGTCGTTCGCGCAGAATCTGCCGATCGGACAGATCTACCACGTCGGCTATAGCGTCGGCCAAAATCCGTATACGATCTGCGCGGCGCTCCAAGACAACGAAGCGTTCTGTGGACCGTCGAACTCGCTCTCGGGCGACGGCATCCTCAATAGCGATTGGTATAACGTCGTCGGCGGCGACGGCGAGTGGGCGTGGCCCGATCCGTCGGATCCACGTTACATCTGGGCCGACCTCGAGGACGGCGTCACACTCGTCAACGACACCAAGACGCAGACCGCAATCTCGGTGCGTCCGTGGGATGCGATGGGCGGTACGCTCGGGCCGTTTGACTCGCGCGATGCGAAGTATCGCTACAACTGGGATTCGCCGATCAACTTCGCGCCATGGGATCCGCATATCGCGTGGCTCGGGGGCAACGTCGTTTTCCAGAGCACCGATCGCGGCTTGAATTGGACGGTGATCAGTCCCGATCTCACGCGCAACATCAAGGATCACCAATTGCCGGCAGGCGGACCGCTCGCGCAGGACGTGTCGGGCGCCGAGTATTCGGACAATCTGCTCGACATCGAAGGCTCGCCGCTGACCAAGGGCGAGATTTGGACGGGCTCGGATGATGGCGTCATCTCGCTCACGCGTGACGGCGGAGCGAATTGGGTGACGGTCACCCCAAGCGGCGCACCCGAATTTGCGCGCATGGCGAGCATCTCGCCGTCGCCGTTCGATGCGGGGACTGCCTACGCGATCGCCGACAACCACATGCTCGGCGACTACAAGCCCTACATCTACGTAACGCATGACTACGGCAAGACGTGGACGTCGATTGCCGGCGGCATTCCGGCGAACCAGTATGCCCGCTCGATTCACGCGGACTCGAGCAATGCCAACATCGTCTATGCCGGGACCGAGAACGGCTTATGGATCTCGTACGACAAGGGTGCACACTGGCAGAACTTCCGCCTAAACATGCCGCCGGTTGCGGTCTACGACATCCGCATCCAGCCGGAGTTCGACGACCTCATCGTTGGTACTCACGGGCGCGACGTGTGGGTGCTTGATGACCTCACGCCGGTGCAGCAGCTTCCGCAAGCCGAAAAGGCCGGCGTGATGTTGTTCAAGCCGCGCACGGCATATCAATATCATCAGCATTCGAACGGCGACTATGGCGCGTACACGAACTTCTCGGCCGAAAATCCGCCGAGCGGGGCAATCATCAACTACTACCTCGCCGCGCCACAGAAGAAGAATCCGACGCTGCAGATTCTCGATGCAAACGGCAAAGTCGTGCGTTCGATCTCGGGTACGCACAAAGTCGACGGTAAAGATGTTCCCAACGTCCCGAACAAAGCCGGCGTCAACCGCATGACATGGGATCTTCACGAAGCCGGCCCGACGCCGTGGAACGGCGCGGGCGCTGTGCAATTTCGCGGTCCGCGCACGGGACCGATGCTCTTGCCCGGCGTCTACACGGTGCGCTTGCAACTCGACAGCACGACGCTCTCGCAAACGGTGACGGTCAAGCCGGATCCTCGCGACACCTGGACCGCCGCGGACCTCCAGTCCGCCTATGGCTTCGCCGAGAAGTACAACGTGCGCTACAGCAAGATCGACGATGCGCTCAACAACCTCGATGCGATCAAGAAATCGCTCGACAAGGCGAACGCGAGCGATCCCAAGATCGCTGCGGCAAAGACGCAGTGGCAAGACGTCTTCGCGACGCTTACCGCTAACTTCAAGAACGGCGAAGACTCGGTCGAACATCCGGGATCGTTGCGGGAACAGATTCCGCGGACCGGCTTCGGCGCGGAGACACCTCCGACGGCGGCGCAACTCGATTACGCCGCGCGCTGGGATACCGCGTACGACGCGGCGTTTGCCAAGTACAACGGCTACGTGAAGTCGCTTGCCGGACTGAACCTCGACGGCGCTAAACCCGTCACGCCGTAGATGGGATTCGTGCTCGCGTTGCTGCTGGCGGTGCTCCCCGCACCGCCGCAGCACGCGGACTTCGATCACTACACGTTCGCGCTTGCGTGGTTGCCAGGTATGTGCGAGACCGGCCAGGGCCACTGCTTGCCGAATCAACCGAAGTCTCCGCTGATCGGCTTGCACGGCTTGTGGGCGTCGCTGCCGCGCGACCTCGCGGCAGAGGGCATTGTCGATCAGCAGTGGTGGGCAAAAGGCTGCGATTTCTACCAACACAGTGGCGATCCACCCGTTCTCGATCCGAACCTGCTCGCGCGAGTCGAGGCGGTGATGCCCCATTTTGAACATAGCCTACTCACGCATGAATACGACAAACACGTGCAATGCTTCGGATTCGATCCGGCGCAGTTTTTTACGACCGAGCTAGCAATGCGCGACGCCGTTGCTTCGAGCGCGTTCGGATCGTATCTCGAAGCGCAAGCCGGGCACGGCGTAACGCACGCTGAAGTCGTTGCGCAGTTCGCCGCGTCGTTTGCGACCGATCACCCGACCGCCCTGCAACTCCAGTGCGAGAAGAACGATGCGGGCGAGCTCGTGCTTACACAGTTCTGGATCACGATTCATACGGATCAAATCAACGCATTTCCGAAACCGGCATCGCTGATGGACACGCCGACAAATCAAGATACGTGTCCCGCGACGTTCAAGATCCCTGCGTGGTAATCGCGAGTAATTTCTTCACCGTCGCCGGGTGATTGGGCGAGCCGCCGTCGCTGAATCGCACCGCGACGAGGTCTTGCGAGGGAATCACATAGAGCGCTTGGCCGCCCGATCCGCTTGCATAAAAGAGATCCGGCGGAAGTTTCGGGCCGCTTAGCCACCAGGCGAGTCCGTAGCGCGCATTGCGCTCCGATCCAATGAATGCGTCGGCGTAGCGTTCGCGGTGCGCGAGCACGTACGTACCGTACGCGAGCCAGTCATGCGCGCGTAGAAACGCGCCGGTGGGTAACGGGTGCGTTCCGTCCTTGAGCGTGCGCCAGGATGCGATCGTGACACCCGCGCGCTCGAGCACGCGTTCGCGCAGATAGTCGTGCGGCGTCATGTTTCGGGGACGTAGCCGCTCGGCGAAGAACGCACCGAAAACCTGGAGCGGGATGCCGCCATAGGTGAACGTACTGCCGGGAGCGTTTTTCGGGATGACCTCGAGCGCGTGTTCGAATGTCGGCACGGCACTCCCCAAGCCGCCGAAGCCATATCCGGCGGTCAGGTTCAAAAGCATGCGCACGGTGATGCCGTCCTTGACTCGTTCATCGAGGTCGAGCAAACCCTCGGCGCGCGCTTCGAGTGCCGCGATACCCCAAAAACTCTTCGTTCCGCTATACAGCGCGTGCGGCATCGATGCGTTAAAATCGGTGCTGTAAGATTCGTGGACGATGGTGCCGCCTCGGGATACAACCAGGGCTTGTTGCATGGCGGGGCCTTCGCCGTGACTCCGCGAAAGCGCTCGCGGTGAGGCCGTTCGTTTTTCTGGTCGCATCTGTTGCCGCGCTCGGTGGATTGCTCTTCGGCTATGACACCGGAGTGATCTCGGGCGCGATTCTATTCATCTCGCGTGATTTTGCGCTAGCGACGCAATTGCAAGAACTGACGATCAGCGTCGTGTTGGTCGGCTGCATCGTTGGGTCCGCGGTGGCCGGGACGACCGCGGATCGGATCGGACGACGCGTGACCTTACTGGCGGCCGGCGTT
>Ga0302180_10001019_pt1 | contig 22631 bp, 15 predicted proteins | sample I_Palsa_E3_2_FD_200575 | JGI IMG/M metagenome (GOLD analysis project Ga0302180, IMG submission 200575) | Peat permafrost microbial communities from Stordalen Mire near Abisko, Sweden - I_Palsa_E3_2 | ecosystem: Environmental > Terrestrial > Soil > Palsa > Peat permafrost | place: Sweden... | reverse complement strand
CGAGGAGCAGGCTGCGGTCAGTGGCCGGCCTCCGTTGCTCGTGGCGCTTGCAGCCCCGACCGGCAAAGCCGCAGCCCGGATGGCCGAAGCGGTGCACGCGGAGGGCCGCATGCTCGACGTGGACGAGGAGGTCCGAGCGCGGCTGCTTACCTTTGGTGCCTCCACGGTGCACCGGCTCTTGGGCCGCCATCCTGCGAGCGCCAACCGCTTCCGTCACAACCGGGACAACCCGTTGCCCCACGATGTGGTGATCGTGGACGAAACCTCGATGATGTCCTTGCCTCTGATGGCCCGCCTATTGGAGGCTGTCCGGGAAGATGCCCGCCTCGTCCTGTTGGGGGACCAGGAACAATTGGCGTCGGTGGAGGCCGGTGCTGTCCTTGGCGATATCGTCGGCCCCGCAGCCGCCGGCCTCGCGGCGAGCTCGGTTGCCGGCCCAGTCGGCGAGTGCATCACCGTCCTCAAGACAAATCACCGCTTCCGAGGCCCTCTCGCTGAGCTGGCAAACGCCGTGCGTGCCGGTAACGAGGATGCTGTGCTGGCTGCACTGTCCGCTGGCGGGCCCGAGGGCTCAGCGCGCACGGCGGGGCCCGAGCCACCCTCCAGTACCCGTTGGCTTGACATCGACGTCGCGAGCGCTGACGATGCGGCTCTCGAGCCCGTCCGCTCCTCCGTCTGCGTCTCGGGCTGGCTCCTCGCCGAGGCGGGGCGGCGCGGCGACGGTCCTGGTGCCCTCGAGGTTCTCGGACAGCTCCGGCTGCTGTGCGCCCACCGGGCGGGGCCGGCGGGTGCCAGCACGTGGAACGCCCACGTGGAGCGGTGGCTCGCCGAGGGCCTCGCCAGCCCCGAGGGCGGCTGGTACGCCGGCAGGCCGGTGATCGTCACCCAGAACGATTACAGCCTCGGGCTATTTAACGGCGACACCGGCGTGGTCATCGCGCGACCCGGCGGAGGGCTCACGGTCGCCTTCAGGCGGGGAGGCGAAATCGTAACGGTCAGCCCGTCGCGGTTGGCGGCAGTCGAGACCGCCTTTGCCATGACCGCGCACAGAGCGCAAGGGTCGGAGTTCGACGAGGTCGTGGTGCTGCTGCCCCCCGCATCGTCCCGGATCCTCACACGGGAGCTTCTGTACACAGCGGTGACGCGCGCTCGGCGAAGCGTTGTGCTGGTGGGCACCGAGGCCTCGGTGAGGGCCGCTGTCGGCCGTCCGATCGGGCGCGCCTCCGGTCTGACAGCCCGGCTCTGGTCCGGCTACCGTGCGTGAAATGGCAAACGCCGCCAAGGTCACCCGGCCCGCCGAGCTGCCCAGGTTGAGCGAAGGATGGGCACGCCTGCGGGAAGATACATCGCTGCGTGGCCGTGACTGGAGCAAGGCAGCCGGCGACCTCACAGACAGCTGGCTGGTCCAGGTCTTCGATTGGGCGGTCAGCGCTGGGGAAACGGGTGCTGGTCGCGGGCGGCGCACCCGCCGGCCCCGCGCAACCGGGGACGACCCCTCCAAGGGCTTGGCGCTCTTGGCGGTCGGGAGCCTCGGGCGCGGCGACTTGGCCCCTGGGAGCGACCTCGACCTGCTGCTCGTGCACGATGGTCGGCCGGACGTGGTGGAGTTGGCCGACCGGCTCTGGTACCCGATCTGGGACGACCCGATGCCGCTCGACCACAGCGTCCGGACCCTTTCTCAGATCGGCCAAGCTGCCGAGTCGGACCTTCGGGTGGCCGCGGGCCTACTGGACGCGCGGCCCTTGGCGGGAGATGCCGAGCTGGGTACGAGGGCGGTCGAACTTGGCAGGCGCCTCTGGGAGAAGCGGGTCGGCAAGTGGCTGCCCGAGGTGATCGAGTCTCGGGCGCGCGTTCAAGAGGACCAAGGTGACGTCGCTTTCTTGCTCGAGCCGCAGCTTCAGGAGGGCCGCGGCGGGCTGCGCGACGTGCAGCTGCTCGGCCTAATGGCAACGGTGACCCCAGTCTTGGCCTCTGTGGCTGCTGACGATCGGCTGGCGAGCGCTGGCGATTTCCTTCACGCGGTCCGGGTCGAACTGCAACGGCCGAACGGGCGTCGCACCGAGCGCTTGACACTCGAGGACCAGGACAGGGTCGCCGAGGCCTTGGGCTTGGCGGGCCGCGAGGACGTAGCCCGCGGTGTCGCGCGAGCCGGGCGCGCTGTTGCGTGGCTCACCGAGGACGCTTGGCGGAGGGCCCGGTCATGGCTTGCCGGCCCGCGCGGCCGGGGAGGCTCGGCGGACAAGGTGCTCGGCCCGGGCCTCGTCCTGCGCGACGACGAAGTCGTAGTGCCCTTGTCTGTCCCGGTTGCCGAGGACCCCACGATCGCCCTCAGGGCGGCATCCGCGTCTGCCGAGCTCGGGGTGCCTCTTTCCCGGGCAACGATGGCGCGCCTGTCGGAGGAGGTGCAAGCCCCGCCGAGCCCTTGGACCGAGGACATCACGCGAGCGTTCCTCGGGCTCCTCTCGGTGGGCCATGCCAGTACCCACGCCATCGAGACGCTCGACCAGCTCGAGGTCTGGGAGCGCTACCTGCCTGAATGGGCCCGGGTCCGTAATATGCCGCAGTTCAACCCGTACCACCGCTGGACGGTCGACCGGCACCTACTGGAGACCGTAGCAAACGCCGCCGCCCACCAGAGGGACGTGCACCGGCCGGATCTGCTCCTTCTGGGAGCCCTCCTCCATGACATCGGGAAAGGGACGCGCGTCGACCATTCGCAGGCCGGCGAAGCCATTACGGCGAGGGTCGGCGAGCGGCTGGGCCTATCTACTGATGACAGGTGGATCCTGCAGCGGCTCGTCCGCCTGCACCTCCTGCTGCCGGAGATAGCCACGCGGCGCGACCTCGACGACCCTGCCACCGTCAACATCGTGGCAGAAACAGTGGGCAACGAGACGACCCTGGAGCTTCTCAGGGGTATTGCTGTGGCGGACGGGGAGGCCACAGGCCCGGCAGCGTGGACGCCGTGGAAAGCCCGGCTTGTCGACCAGCTGGTCGAGCGAGCGAGCGCCGTCTTAGCGGGACGGCCTGTGCCAGCAGGCCCGCCGTTCCCTTCGGAAGAGCAGCGCCAGTTGATGGCCTCCGGAGGGCTTCAGATCTTGCCATACCAGCGTGAGCTGGTGATAGTGGCCGCCGACCGGCCCGGGCTTTTCAGCGATGTCACAGGGGTCCTGGCGCTCTACGGGATCGGGGTGCTCGAGGCGCGCATCCACAGTGAACGCGGACAAGCCCTGGAGGTCTTCACCTTGGACCTGCCCGAGCATGCCGACCCGCGCTGGGAGCGTGTCGTGCGCGACATTAAAGGAGCGCTCGAAAATCGCTTCAGCGTCGGCGAAGCGCTCGCGCGGCGGCCTTCGGCCAAGTCCCGGCGCGCGCTCGCGCTGCCGAGCCCTGAAGTACGGGTGATCATCGACAACGATGCCGCGACGAGCGCCACGGTCGTGGAGGTGCGCGCTCCGGACGCCGTAGGAGTGCTCCACAAGGTAACCGCAGCCGTCGCGGCGCAGGGCCTCGACATCGGTTCGGCAAGGGTGACCACGCTCGGCAACGCCGTGGTGGACACCTTCTACGTGCGATCGGGCGGGCGGAAGTTGAAGGGGAACGAAGCGGCGGAACGGCTTCGTGCGGCCATCGAGGACGCGCTCCAGGCGACCTCGTCCGAGCAGCACCCGCAATAGAGTTGCGACTTGGGCGATGCCGGAGGGCTCGTGCTAGCCTTGCTTGATGCCGACCGGTGTCAGCCTCAAGGGCTCGGGCGATGATACCCCGCCCAGCATAAGCCTGTGGCACCGATTGCTCCCAAGGTGGTCGCGCTCCAGCAGCGGACAACCAAAGCCGCGCTTGGCCGATCGGCTGCGCAATGCTGCCCTGAAACCCGAGGACCCTGACAAGGCTGCTAGGTCTAGGGGTGCTTACGACCTGACCGGCGAAGAGCTGGAGATCGAGGCCAGGCAGGCCAACGACAAAGAGCGGGCGATTGGCATATTTGTGGGCCCTTTGGCGACTCTGATCGCCTTCCTGGTCACTCACGACCTTGTGGTCCACGACCCGCCGGCTCGGCTCAACGGAGCCATCGACAAGTTACACGTGAACGTGTCGACCTATTACGACCTGTTCGCTGTACTGATCGCCCTGTCCGTGCTGATGACCGTTATGGCCCTATGGCGGAAGCGCCTCTACCTGGGCCTCGCGGTCGCCATGTACGGGCTGGCCATATTCAATCTTCACTACTGGGGCTTCGGTGTGCCCTTCGTCATGGTGGGCGCCTGGTACCTTGTCCGGGCTTACCGGTTGCAGCGCAACCTGAAGTACTCCACAGGCGGCGAGACGTCGGTCATGGCCCGTCCGGCGTCGAACAAGCGCTATAAGAACAAGCGCTATACGCCGCCGCCGGTACCCCAGAAGCGGGGGACGTCTGCGAAGTCCCGACGCCAGCGGAGCCGGCTGAACTGACGGACCGTGAGCCCCTTCGGCGCCCGATAACGTACGAGGTCACTAGGGCCAGTAGTACCATCAGGAGCACGGACGGGAGAAGGAAGATCCTCCATGACGGATGGTCAGTCTCCGCTTGGTGGACGGTTTCGATAAGGCCGGGATCGCTTTCGGCAGTGACCAATCGGAGCGTCGTGCCAGGAGCGCGGAGGGTATCCCCAGGGATCGTGTCGCTATAGCTCCGTCCGTCAAGGACGAATATCCCGCGGCAGGTGTCGCCGGCGGCATTGCTGCCGCTCCCTCCGAGCAACCCGCGGCATCCTGTCACCGTCACATCGACTCCCACTCCGTGCTGGCGAAGAAGGGTGATCTGTGCGTTCTTGTGGACGCCGGCCACGAAGAGGCCAGCCACTGCAAAGCCCAGAGCAGTCAGGCAGAAGGTGACAACCAGGCGAGTGGCCCGGCGGCTATCGACCGCGACGGGAGCCCCTCGCAAAGTCGTGAGAGGCTGTCGAGACACGTCGACCGTACCGCCTCTCGGTGCCTGCTGAGCCGTTGAACTGCTGCTACCCGGGGCCATTCCGGTGATCGTAGCCCGGCGCTGGTCCGATGTTGGTCCCAGTTAACGCGTTGGTAACACGCACGTGACTTGTTGGAAACTCCGGTTTACAATCCTTTGGCTGCCAGGGGGCGAACTTCTGGCCCTGTCGTACCCCGTTGGGGATGGCGTCCGAGCCCCAGCTCGGGCGTCGCGACGTGTGACCGTATGAGAGGAGTCTCGAACCGTGCACATGCTTGCTCTAGCCGGAGCAGTTCCCGTGCCGTACCCCAGTTGGCTGAACACGGGCGACAACACGTGGCAGGTTGCCGCTGCCACGTTCGTCGCGCTACAGAGCATCCCTGGCCTCGCTGTCCTTTATGCAGCGGTCGTCCCGAAGAAGTGGGCGGTGAACGTGATGTCCATGATGTTCTCCGGATTCGCGTTGGTCCTCGTGGCCTGGGTGCTGTGGAGCTACAAGATGGGCTTCGGTGCTACCTCGCTTGGAGATGGCGTGAAGAACGGGGTGCAGACCCAGCTCAGTGGCGTCGGGTTCTTCAAGCACTTCTTCGATAACTTCGTGGGGAGACCGGGCACGGTCACCAGCGCCCTCCAAGAACAGGGCCAGGCGGTGTCCGCGGCAAACACAGTCATCCCCTTCCACTTCCCCACCGATTCGCTCCTCTACTTCCAGTTCGTCTTTGCTGCCATCACGCCTCTGCTGTTCATCGGGAGCGTGCTCGGTCGGATCAAGTTCCTTGCCTGGTGCATCCTGTGCCCAGCGTGGTCGACTTTTGTCTACGGCGTCGACGGGTTCATGCTATGGGGTGGAGGCTACTTCGCACAGGAAGGCGCCCTCGACTTCTCGGGCGGCTTTGTCATCCATATGTCGGCTGGGGTTTCGGGCTTCGTTGCGGCCTGGGTCCTCGGGCCTCGGCTCGCGCGAGACCGAGAACACTTCGTGCCCAACAACCTTCTAATCGCCGCGGTAGGGGCCGGCATCCTGTGGCTCGGCTGGAACGGGTTCAACGGTGGTGACCCTTACTACGCGGGCATCGACATGTCGGCCGCCGTGGTCAACACGAATATCGCGACTGCCGTCGGAGTCCTCGCCTGGATGGGTATGGACGGTTTGTTCTCCAAAGCGAAGCAACCGACCTTCCTGGGTGGCGTTAACGGAATGATCTGCGGGTTAGTCGGGATCACTCCGTGCGCCGGTTGGGTCAACGGCTGGGGTGCCATCTTGGTCGGGTTGATCGATACGGTGATTGTCTGGTGTGCGTGGAACTTCTTGGTCAAGGTGAAGCCGTTCAGCAAGGTCGACGACGCGCTTGGTGTCATATATACCCACGGCATAGCTGGCTTCTTCGGTGGTTTGATGCTGGGTATATTCGGGGACCCGAACATGATCGAGTATGGCTGCGGCACCCTGGACAAGTACGGGCAGGTGGTTAACACCTCAACAGCTCAATACCTCGGCACCACCAAGAGTTGTACACCGTTCTCGGTGCAGGGGCTGATGTACACGGGCTCGTTCCACCAGTTGTGGGAGCAGTTCCGAGCCGCCATATTCGTCATTTTCTGGTCGGCACTCATAACGTTCATACTCATGAAGCTCATCGGGTTGCTCCTGCATGGTGCTGCCTACAAAGACGAGGTGCTCGAGGTTGGCGACATGGCCATCCATGGTGAGGAGGCTTACCCCGACGAGCTCGCCTCAAGAGTCGGTGGCGGTGGTTCGGGAGCTCTCGAGATGGGCAGCATGATGCCTACTCCACCGCCACTAGCTTCTGGTGGGTGAGGCGAGTCACTAAGGGTTCGCACCGAGACAGGTTGGGGTGCCAACTTGTCTCGGTGCCCAGTTGTTCCGATCGAAAGGTGGTATCTAATGATCCTCGTAACCGCGGTTATCAAGCCGCATTCGCTCGATGCTGTCCGAGAGGCCCTGTCCTTTGTGGGCATCGCCGGCATGACGATCACCGAAGTCAAGGGCTTCGGCCGCCAGCGAGGCCATACCGAGGTCTACCGGGGCGCCGAGTACAAAGTCGAGTACGTCCCCAAGGTCAAGATCGAGGTGATCACGGCCGCGGAGATGGCAGACGACGTCGTCGAGGCCATTTCCAAGGCTGCCCGAACCGGCAAGATCGGCGACGGCAAGATCTGGGTCACCTCTGTCGACAGCGTGACCCGGATCCGCACCGGTGAGACCGGGCCTGGAGCCATCTAGGCTCGTTGCTTCATGGCTCGTAGGAGTACACAAAAAAGCGTGGGACCGATAGCCCCCCTTCCACAGTTGGTGGGGGGGGCTGGTTCCCGCAGAGTAGGCGCCAGCGGGCCTTTGCCCGCTCTGCAGATTTCGAGCATTGCCGGTGGCCCCGCGGAGCCGCCGATGCTCGGGCCGGCTGTTATCTCTATCTCCTTCTAGCCTCCTTCTAGCCGGCGACGGAGAACGTCGCTGCACTAAATGACGCTGTGGTAGGCAGTAGCTCCTCCCAGGTATTGCCGGGAGTGAGGTTCATCTTCGCCCCGTCGGGCATCACGAAGGTCGCCGGCTGTGACAGGGACGGCCGTTCCCACATCCCTTTCAGCTCGAAGCCGTCGCGGAACACATAGGCCTCGCCAGTCCCGGTCAGGGTGAGCTCGTTCTCGTGAGCGCCGGTGTCGTCCTCGATATAGGGGGTCGGGTACTCGTTTACCCGGAGCACCACAACGTTGGCGGCAGAGATCTGCACGTCGTCGCCCTGGATCGCCGGGCCTGTGTCGGAGTAGGACCTGAACCAACGCCGCGACCTGACTCCCCAGGTCCATGTGGTCTTGTCCAGGTTTGAGAACCATAGGTGTACCGCGCTCGCCGGCGTGCCGCCGAGCGGCGCCCGACCGTACTGGAAATAAGGCGGCGGCGGCTGCGTGAGCGGGAAGCCGAAAGTCGCCGCTGCGGAGTAGAGCGCCGCCGTCGAAGTCTCGAGGTTGTGCGGTTCGAGGCGGGTGTTGTCGCGCGTGTAAGCGCCGCCCGCCCTGTCTGCGCCGACATCCTCGAGGAGAGACCCAGGGGAGTCGATGGCGTCTATGACAGGCTGGATCGCCCCCGAGTAAGCGAACAGGACCTTGCCCAGCGGCTGCAAGATCTGCACGTCCACGAAGCGGCCTGATCGCACCGGCTCGATCCTGGCGGCATCCTGACACTGGTAGACGGCGATGAAGCGGGTAATCCCGCCTTCGACGGGCTCCTCGAACACGATGTCCGCCTTGTCGAGGCCCCACTGGGGCCGGGCTGCCGGCAGGTTCTCCACCTTGACCGCCAGGGCAGGCCGCTGGGGCACCTTGCCAGAGAGGGGCGGTGCACCCGTGAGAGGACAAACGGGCTTGTGGGGGGCACGCTTCGGCGTGGTAGTGCTCGTTGAGCTCGTGGTAGTGCTGGGGGGCACCGTGCTCGGCGGGGGAAGGGCGGCATTCTTTGAGTGGCCGCACCCGCTGGCCAAGGCGGCCAGGGCGGCCGAGGCAGCGAAAACAGCAGCCACCCGGCGTCCGCCAGGCTGCCATCTCATTTCCACCGAAGTTAGTGGCCTGCCCAGTGCGCTTGGGGCCACCTCGCGGGTGGGCCCGTCTGGCGGCGCGCCCTCAGGACCGACGGGGCCGGTGCTGTCCGGCCGGGCTGGCGGTGTCAGGCTCTCTGGCCTTGCCGGCGGACAGCCTCGGCGGCAGCGGCGATCGCTTCGGGGTCGCCGAGCCAGCGGCCGCCGGGCTGGACGGGTTTGAGGGCCTTGTCCAGTTCGTAGACGATCGGCACACCGGTTGGGATCTCCAGCTTGGCGATATCGGCCCCGCTCATCTGGTCGAGGTGCTTGATCAGCGCTCGGATGCTGTTGCCGTGGGCGGCCACGAGGACGACTTTGCCGCTGAGCAACTGGGGCGCAATGGCATCGAACCAGTACGGGAGCATGCGTACCACGACATCCGCGAGGCACTCGGTGCTCGGCACCACCCCCGGCACGTAACGGGGGTCAGCCGAGACGTCAAAGTTCTGGCCCGCCTCCATAGGCGGCGGGGGTACGTCGTAACTGCGTCGCCACAGCAGGAACTGCTCCTCGCCGTACTTGTCCCGTGTCTCCGCCTTGTCGAGGCCGGTCAAGCCGCCGTAGTGGCGTTCGTTCAGCCGCCAATGCCGGTGCACCGGGATCCACAGCCGCCCGGTTTCCTGCTGAAGGATGTTGAGCGTCCTTATGGCGCGGGTAAGCAGCGAAGTGTGGGCTACGTCGGCCAGCACCCCCTCTTCGGCGAGGAGGCGGCCAGCCTCGTGCGCTTCATCCTCACCTGCTGAGGAGAGGTCGACGTCCCACCATCCCGTGAAGCGGTTCTCGAGGTTCCAGAGGCTCTGGCCGTGACGGACCAGTACGAGTGCCGGCATGGGTTTAAGCCTATCGTCCAGCACCGAAGCCTTCGAACCGGCGTGCCACCGTGCCAGATTTCTTGACAGGTAGGCACTCAAGTTTGCTATCATGTAGTACAGGCGTTCCACAAGGCGCTCAGTAGATGTAGACCACAACGTAGGACCGGGCAAGTGGGGCTCGGCCCGTTCAAGGAGGCTTCTCATGGCTAAGGCTGTCGGTATCGACCTCGGTACCACCAACTCGGTAGTCGCGGTCCTGGAGGGCGGTGAACCGACCGTGATCGCCAACGCCGAAGGTGGCCGGACGACACCCTCGGTAGTCGGCTTCTCCAAGTCAGGTGAGGTCCTGGTGGGCGAGGTCGCCAAGCGCCAGGCCATCACGAACCCGGAACGGACGATCAGGTCTGTCAAGCGCCACATGGGCGACAACTCGTGGCATATAGACATCGACGGGAAGGCCTATAACGCGCAGGAGATCTCTGCGCGCATCTTGCAAAAGCTGAAGAGGGACGCGGAGAGCTATCTCGGCACTCCCGTCACGCAGGCGGTCATCACCGTCCCGGCGTACTTCGACGACGCCCAGCGCACCGCGACCAAAGAGGCTGGCCAGATCGCCGGTCTCGAGGTGCTGCGGATCATAAACGAGCCGACGGCGGCCGCCCTGGCCTATGGCCTGGACAAAGAGGAGCAGGAGCAGACGATCCTCGTGTTCGACCTCGGCGGCGGCACCTTCGACGTGTCGGTGCTCGAGATCAGTGAAGGCATTTTCCAGGTGAAGGCGACGAGCGGCAACACCCATCTGGGCGGCGACGACTGGGACCAGCGGGTAATGGACTGGCTCATCAAGACCTTCAAGGACACAGAGGGCGTTGACCTGTCAAACGACAAGATGGCGCTGCAAAGGCTGAAGGAAGCCGCTGAAAAGGCCAAGATCGAGCTATCGGCGGTGCAGGAGACCACGATAAACCTCCCGTTTATTACCGCTACGAGCGACGGCCCCAAGCACTTGGACGTGAAGCTGACGCGCTCCAAGCTTCAGGAAATGACTGCAGATCTCACCGAGGCCTGCCGCGGCCCCTTCGAGCAAGCGATCAAAGATGCTGGGCTCAGCAAGGACAAGATCGACCACGTCGTCCTCGTGGGTGGTGCGACGCGTATGCCCGCGATCCAAGAACTTGTTCGCAACATGACGGGCAAGGACCCTCACAAGGGCGTCAACCCTGACGAGGTCGTAGCCGTCGGCGCTGCCGTGCAGGCAGGTGTGCTGAAGGGCGAAGTGAAGGACATCTTGCTGCTCGACGTGACGCCGCTTTCGCTCGGCATCGAGACAAAGGGCGGGGTCATGACGAAGTTGATCGAGCGCAACACGACAATCCCGACCAAGAAGAGCGAAGTCTTCACCACTGCGGAGGACATGCAGCCATCGGTACAGGTCCATGTGCTCCAAGGCGAGCGCGAGATGGCGATGTACAACAAGACCCTTGGCAAGTTCGAGCTCGTCGACCTGCCCCCGGCGCCGCGCGGCATCCCCCAGATCGAGGTCACCTTCGACATCGACGCGAACGGGATCGTCCATGTCTCGGCCCGTGACCGTGCAACTGGCAAGGAGCAGTCGATGACCATTACCGGCCAGTCGTCGCTCAACAAGGACGAGATCGACCAAATGGTCCGCGACGCGGAGGCTCACGCTGCCGACGACCGGCGCCGCAAGGAAGAGGCCGAAGTGCGCAACAATGCCGACTCCCTGGTGTACCAGACCGAGAAGATGCTGCGTGACCAGGCCGGCGAGGTCAGCGGTTCGGAGAAAGAGCGCGTGGAGGCAGACCTCAAAACGCTGAAAGATGCAGTCGCGGGGAGCGACCTGGACGCGATAAAAAGCGCGACTGAGCGTTTGGCAGTCGGAGTGCAGGAGCTCGGGAAGCGGATGTACGAGGCCGCCTCCGCCAGTGCCGCTGCTGGCGGTCCTAGTGGCGCCGGTGGTGCGGGAGCCGATGGCGGCTACACCAGCGCGGCCTCGGACAACGGCGCCAGCGACGAAGAGGTAGTAGACGCGGAGATCGTCGACGACGGCGGTCAAGCATGACGAGTGAGGGCGGCGAGGACGTGTACAGCGCCGAGGAAGAGGCAGATAACGGCGAGGGCAGCGGTGAGTACCCGCTGCCCGCGCCGGCTGACCTGGCGCGCCAACGCGACGAGTACCTCGAGTCCTTGCTCCGCCTCCAAGCCGAGTTCGACAACTACCGCAAACGTGTCGACCGCCAGCAACGAGAGATCGTGGAAAATGCCAATGCCGCCCTCGTCAAAAAGCTGCTACCTGTCCTGGACACGGCCGACCTGGCCCTTGCCCATGGCGGTGGCGCAGACGTGAAGCAAGTGGCGAGTGCGCTGTTCGAGATCCTTTCCAAGGAAGGCCTCGAACGCATCGACCCCGAAGGCGAGCACTTCGACCCTGAGCACCACGAGGCGGTAGCCCACGAGCCCGCCGACGGAACGGACGGGCCCGATAAGCCCGAAGTTTGCGAGGTATTGCGGGCGGGTTACATCTGGAAGGGCCGCGCGCTTCGCCCGGCCATGGTGAAAGTGAGGGGCTGAGCGGGTGGCCGTCCAGCGCGAGTGGCTCGAAAAGGATTACTACCAGATCTTGGGCCTCCCCAAGACCGCCTCCGATAAGGAGATCGCGCGCGCCTATCGCAAGCTCGCCAAGCAGTACCACCCCGACGCCCACCCGGGGTCGGAGGAGCGCTTCAAAGAGGTGAACGCCGCCTACGAGGTGCTTGGCGACCAAGCGAAACGCAAGGAGTACGACGAGGTCCGGACCATGAGCCAGCAGGGGTTCGCGGGCAACCCGTTTGCAGGTGCAGGTTCGGGCGCGCCCAGCGAGGGCGGCGCCGGGTTCTCGAACTTCCGGGTGGACGACCTCGGAGACCTTCTTGGCAATATTTTTGGCAGGGCTGGGCGCCGTGGCCGGGCAAGCTCGGGGGCCGTCGGGCCCCAGCGCGGCGACGATGTCGACGCGGAGCTGCACCTGTCTTTTGAAGAAGCGGTCAAAGGGGCGACGACGACGGTCAATGTGATCTCTGAGGCCCCCTGTTCCACGTGCGGGGGCAGTGGTGCCGCGCCCGGTACGGCGCCGCGCGTTTGCCCCGTGTGCGGCGGCAGCGGCGTGATCAACGAAAACCAGGGGATGTTCTCCTTCAGCCACCCGTGTACAGCTTGTGGGGGCACGGGCATGCAGATCGAGGTTCCCTGCCCGACCTGCGGTGGCCGCGGGACGGAGCGGCGCGCCCGCCAGGTAAAAGTGCGCATCCCTCCCGGCGTGGAGGACGGGCAGCGTATCCGGGTCCCGGGCCGAGGAGGTGCCGGCCGCTATGGCGGCCCCGCTGGCGACCTTTACGTCGTAGTGCATATCGCCCCCCACCCGGTGTTCGGCCAGAAGGGCAAGGACCTGACAGTAAAAGTGCCGATCACCTTTGCCGAAGCCGCGCTCGGCACGACGGTGCCGGTGCCGACCCTGAACTCCAAGCCGGTCAACGTGAAGGTCCCTCCCGGGACCCGGTCGGGACGCGTCTTCAGGGTGTCGGGACATGGTGTCCCCAAAGCCGGGAAGCCGGGCGACCTGCTCGTGACTTTCGAGGTCGATGTGCCGGCCAAGCTGTCTGCTGACGAAAAGCGGGCCCTCGAGGCCCTTGCTCGTGCATCGGACGGTGCAGGTCAAAAATTGCGCGAAAAGTTAGGAGTTGAGAGCGAATGAGTTCCGAGGGACAAAACATCGGCCCGGCAGGCAGCGGCGCGGCTCGGGGGGGAGTGCCGCGACGTGGCGGTGCACGAGACCAGGCCATGGCGGTCTATGTGATCTCCGTCGCAGCCGAGCTGGCTGGGGTCCACCCCCAGACGCTGCGGATCTACGAACGGAGAGGCCTTCTCGGCCCCGCTCGTACCCTGGGCGGGAGCAGGCGCTACAGCGACAAGGACATAGAACTGTTGCGGCGTATAGGTGACTTGACGTCCGGGGGCCTCAACCTGGAGGGCGTAAAGCGCGTGATCGAGCTCGAAGCTGAAGTGGCTCGCTTGCGCCAGGAGGTCGCGCAGGCGCGAGCGGAGGCCCGCGCCGCTGTGGACCAGGTGCACCGCCATTACAGGCGGGACCTGGTGCCGCTCGACATGAGCCCGGTCCGCTGGGCCCCGCAACGCTAAAGCGCGAGCGATCAAAAGGAGGCGAGTGCATTGGCGATTGACGCCAACCGTTGGACACAAAAGACTCAAGAGGCTTTCAGCGCTGCGGTGGCCGACGCCCGCGGGCGCAACAACCCTGAGGTAACACCTGACCATTTTTTGCTGGCGCTGCTGAGCCAGGAAGGTACAGCCGTGCTCCCCGTACTGGAGCGCGTTGGCGTGGCCGTGCTCCCGTTGCGCAACCGGCTCGAAGACGCGGTATCGAAGTTGCCGCACAGCTACGGAGGCGAGGGCCCGGGGCTGTCGCGCGAGGCGCGCGAGCTCCTCGAACAGGCCGGCCGCGAACGGAGCTCTCTCGGCGATGAGTACCTCTCGGTCGAGCACATCCTCCTGGCGTCGGCGCAGCGGGTCGGTGCCTCCCACGACGACCTGCTCGAGGCGTTGCGCGAGGTGCGTGGCAGCCACCGCGTGACGAGCCAAAATCCCGAAGAGAGCTACCAGGCATTGGAGAAGTACGGGCGCGACCTCACCGAGGAAGCCCGGCGGGGAAGGCTCGACCCTGTCATCGGTCGTGACGAGGAAATCCGTCGCGTCATCCAGGTCCTCTCGCGGCGCACGAAGAACAACCCAGTCCTGATCGGCGAGCCTGGCGTTGGCAAGACGGCCATCGTTGAGGGCCTTGCGCGCCGCATAGTCGAAGGCGACGTGCCAGAAAGCTTGCGCGGCAAGCGCGTGCTCGCTCTCGACCTCGGCGCCATGGTCGCCGGCGCCAAGTACCGCGGCGAGTTCGAAGAGCGCCTGAAGTCCGTGCTAAAGGAAATTTCCGACGCTGGCGGCGAGGTCATCACCTTTATCGACGAGCTGCACACCATCGTCGGTGCCGGCGCGGCGGAGGGTGCCATGGACGCCGGCAATATGATCAAACCAATGCTGGCTCGCGGGGAGCTGCGCCTGATCGGGGCTACGACCCTCGATGAGTACCGCAAGTACATCGAAAAAGACGCCGCTCTCGAGCGGCGCTTCCAGACCGTTTATGTCGGCGAACCTTCGGTTGAGGACACGATCGCGATATTGCGCGGGCTTAAGGAACGCTACGAGGTGCACCACGGGGTCCGCATCATGGACTCGGCCCTGGTAGCGGCGGCGGTCCTGTCCGACCGCTATATAACTGGGCGTTTCTTACCCGACAAGGCGATCGACCTCGTCGACGAGGCGGCCAGCCGCTTGCGGATCGAGATCGATTCGATGCCGACCGAGATCGATGTCGTGGAGCGGAGGATCCGTCAGCTCGAGATAGAGCGCGTCGCTCTGGCAAAGGAGACCGACGAAGCCTCCAAGGAACGCCTCGCTCGGCTGGACGAAGAACTCGCCAACCTCCACGAGACCTCGGACGGCATGAAAGGGCACTGGCAGGCTGAAAAGGACGCGATTACCGCGATCAACAGCCTCAAGGAGGAAATGGAGGCGCTCCGGGGCGAAGCTGAGCGCTACGAGCGCAACGGCGAGCTGGCCAAGGCGTCCGAGATCCGCTACGGCAGGCTCCCGGACCTCGACCGGCGCATCGACGATGCCACCAAGCGCCTCGAAGAGCTGCAGTCCGGCCAGAAAATGCTCAAGCAGGAAGTGGACGAAGAAGATGTCGCTGAGGTAGTGGCCAAATGGACAGGCGTCCCGGTCAGGCGCTTGCTGGAGGGTGAAGTCGCCAAGCTTGTCAAAATGGAGGATGTCCTCCACGAAAAGGTGGTGGGCCAGGACGAGGCGGTGAGGGCTGTCGCGAACGCCATCCGACGCTCTCGTAGCGGTCTGTCGGACCCCGACCGACCTATCGGCAGTTTTCTTTTCCTTGGCCCCACCGGTGTGGGCAAGACGGAACTGGCGAGAGCGCTGGCCGATTTCCTCTTCGACGACGAAAAGGCCATGGTCCGCATCGACATGTCCGAGTACATGGAAAAGCACTCTGTTGCCCGCCTCGTCGGGGCTCCTCCGGGTTATGTGGGCTACGAGGAGGGGGGCCAGCTCACGGAGGCAGTCCGCCGGCGACCATATTCCGTCGTGCTGCTCGACGAGATCGAAAAGGCCCACCCGGACGTGTTCAATGTCCTCTTGCAGGTCCTTGACGACGGCCGCTTGACCGACGGCCAGGGGCGGACGGTCAATTTCACCAACACGGTGCTCATAATGACCTCGAATTACCGGGGCGACCTGCGCGAGGCGTTCAAACCGGAGTTCTTGAACCGTATCGACGAGATAGTCAATTTCAACGAGCTGACCCAAGCTGACATTGCCCATATCGTGGAGATACAGCTGCACGATCTCGAGCGGCGCCTGGCAACCCGCCGTCTCAGCCTCATCGTCACGGACGCGGCCAAGGACTGGCTTGCACGGGCCGGCTACGACCCGGCCTACGGCGCACGCCCGCTCAAGCGCCTCATACAGCGCACCATCGGGGACCAACTGGCTCTCGCCCTTCTGGAGGGCAAGTACACCGATGGGGACACCGTTACGGTCGACATCGCCGGCCACGATGCTGAGGCCCCTGCGGCGACGAGCCGGGCGCTCGTGGGCGTGGGCCGCGGAGCTGCCGGCGAGGAGGGCGCCCCGGGGGGCGGCCTGGTGCTGCGCTGACCGCCGGACCTGTATGCTCGTGCGTGCCGCCCTTTTCTTAGGAGGAGCACTCGCGTGCCGGCGACTGTGATAGTAGGCACCCAATGGGGTGACGAGGGCAAAGCGAAACTGACCGACCTGCTCGCCAAAGAGATGCAGGTGGTTGTGCGCTACCAGGGCGGCCACAATGCCGGCCACACCGTGGTCGTCGATGGCGAGAGGTTCGCCCTCCAGCTCGTCCCGAGCGGCGTCCTCTACCCCTACATAACTCCAGTGATCGGCAATGGCGTCGTGATCGAGCCCAAGTTCCTGATCGACGAGATGGACTCCTTGGCGCGCCGGGGCGTTGATTGTTCTCGCCTTGTCATATCGGGCAGCGCTCATCTTGTCATGCCCTATCACCAGGAGCTGGATGCCCTCACCGAGCGTTACCTTGGCAAGAACCGCCTGGGCACCACCAAACGAGGCATCGGGCCCGCCTATTCGGACAAGGCAGCTCGTATCGGCCTGCGTGTGCAGGACCTGCTCGACCCGAAGATCTTCCGCCAGAAGCTCGACGTCGTCCTGAAGGAAAAAAACCTCGTCCTGGCAAAGATCTACAACCGCTTGGCGCTTTCGTTTGACGACATCGCCCGGTCCTACCTTGACGACTACGCTCCCCGGCTGGCGCCCCACATCGGCGACACCGTCGGCCTCGTGCACGACACCCTCGCGTCAGGAGGAGGCGTGCTCCTCGAGGGCGCCCAGGCCACTTTCCTCGACTTGGACCACGGGACCTACCCTTTCGTAACTTCCTCCAACCCGGTCGCCGGCGGGGCGTGCACCGGTGCCGGGATCGGCCCCCGCTACATCGACCGCGTTTTGGGGATCGCCAAGGCTTACATCACGCGAGTTGGCGCTGGGCCGTTCCCTACTGAGGTCTTTGGTGAGGTGGGCGACGCTATGGTCGAGAGGGGCCACGAGTTTGGTACCAACACCGGGCGGAGGCGCCGCCCTGGTTGGTTCGACGCCGTAATGATGCGCCATGCTGTGCGACTGAACTCGCTCGACGAACTGGCGATCACCAAGCTCGACGTGCTCGACACGTTCGAAACCGTGAAGGTCTGCGTGGCCTATGAGTCCGCCGGCGCCCGCTACGAGAAGCTGCCCTGGCACCAGTCGGTGCTCCATGAGGTGACACCCATCTACGAGGAGCTTCCCGGTTGGCAGAGTGTGACCTCCGGATCTGCCCGCAAGGAGGACCTGCCCAAAGCAGCGCTCGATTACATCGAGTTCCTGGCGGCCCAGGCCGGCGTGCCCATAACCTACGTCGGAGTCGGGCCGGGGCGCGACGAGATCGTCAGGCTCGGATGAAGGTTTGCATAGTCGGCAGCGGCGCACGCGAGCACGCCCTTGCGGTGGCAATGTCGGAGACCGCGGAGGTGGTGGTGGCCCCCGGCAACCCGGGTATGGTCGGCATCGAGCGGATAGACGCGCCGCCCGAGAGGCTGGAGGCGGACCTGTGGGTCATCGGGCCTGAGGCGCCGCTCGTAGACGGCATTGCAGACCGCGTGAGGGCGCGCGGCGGGCTCTGTTTCGGCCCTGGAGCGGACGGTGCTCGTCTCGAAGGCTCGAAAGCCTGGATGAAAGAACTGCTCGTCGCGGCGCGGGTCCCCACGGCGGGTTACCAGGCCTTCGATGAAGCCGGGCCGGCGCTCCAATACCTCCGCGCCATCCCCGGCCCCTGGGCGATAAAAACCGACGGGCTGGCAGCTGGTAAGGGGGTCCTGGTCACCGACGACCTCCGTGAGGCCATCAATGATGTCGAGTCCAAATTGGCCGGTAAAGCCTTCGGTGATGCTGGCCGCCGGATCGTGATAGAGGAGGCGCTCTCGGGGGAGGAGCTCTCGGTGATGGCGGTGTGCGACGGTCGCCGGGCGTACCCCCTAGCCGCGGCACAGGATTTCAAACGGGTGGGCGATGGCGGCACAGGGCCCAACACGGGTGGGATGGGCGCCTACTCGCCGGTCCCCTTTGCCGGGGACGACCTTGTCGGCGAGGCAATGGAGCGGGCGGTACTGCCCACCCTGCACGCTCTTTTCAGGCGGGGCATCAACTACCGGGGCTGCCTTTACGCCGGCATCATGTTGACCGAAGACGGCCCGAAGGTGCTCGAGTTCAACGTTCGCTTCGGCGACCCTGAGACCGAAGTCGTGTTACCTCGCTGGAGCGGCGACGTCACCGCCACCCTCGCTGCAGCGGCGTCGGGCGCGCTCTCCGACCACCACGCGCCAGCTTTCTCCAACCGTGCAGCGGTCTGTGTCGTGCTCGCCACCCCCGGTTACCCCGAAAACCCAGAGACTGGTGCAAGGATCGAGGGCCTGGACGACGCTCGGGCGGTCCTTGGCGCGCAGGTCTACGCCGCCGGGGTCGACCAGGAGCCCGGCGGGACTGCTCTGGTGACCGCGGGCGGGCGGGTGCTCAACGTTGTCGGGCTCGGCGACGACCTGAAGAGCGCCCGTCGACTTGCTTACAGTGTGGCAGACATGATTTCTTGGCCAGGCATGGTACGCCGTTCCGACATCGCCGAAATACCTGGGGGCCTCTCATGAAGGTAGCCATCCTGATGGGTTCTGCCAGCGACAAAGCCAAGATGGCCCCCGCTGCCGAGATGCTCGAGCAGCTCGGGATCGAAGCCGTGGAGGAAGTCATGTCAGCGCACCGGACGCCCGAGGTTGTGGCGGGTTTCGCCTCCCAGGCGCGGGGCTTGGGTTACGGGGCGATAATTTGTGGCGCCGGCATGGCTGCTCACCTGGCCGGCGCGGTTGCCGCCCGGACAACGCTGCCTGTCATCGGGGTCCCGCTTTCGGGGAGCGCCCTGTCCGGCGTGGACTCGTTGTACGCCACCGTCCAGATGCCCAAGGGCTTCCCCGTCGCCACGGTGGCGATCGATGGCGCGGCCAACGCGGCCCTGCTTGCCGCCGAGATCTTCGCAGTCCACGACCCGGCTGTGGCTGAGCGCCTGGACGCTTACCGCGCTGGGTTCGCGAACCGCTGATAGGGCCCCTTCGCTCCAGAGTTCGGGGTGCCCGCTCCTAGAGAGCGCCCGGCTGCGATCAGGCTGCGATCGCCGGCTCTTAGCGTCCAGCACGTGAGCGCTCGTACCACTACGCCGGAGGGACCTATGGACCGTTGTCTTTTGGCCTGTGCAAGTGAGATGGGACGGCCCGGATCTTCAGCAAGGAGCTGGCGGCCAGTGAAGGCCGCCCTGGCGTTGGTGGCAGCCATGCTCGCCTCCGGCCTCCACAGTGCGACCGGCGACGCTGCCGGGACGCTCCTCGGCTCAAGCAACGTCCCCGTGGCGGCCGGGAGCTCGAGCGCTGCTGGCCCTGCTCCTGTTCTTGGCAACGCCAGGCAGGCCGCGAGCCGGGCCAACGTAGCAGCACCAGGCAAGCCTGCATACGAATCGACCTTCACACCACTGACCGCCCTCCCGGCGCAGGTAAAGGCACCTTCGCTCAAACAGACGGCTGCCTTCGCCGCCCTCAACGCCCTGCTCAGTGCCCAGACGCGCTTTGGCGAGGACGTCATCGGGATGAGCGTCTCGCTCCAGCGGGCCCAAGCCGCCAGCGCCGCCGGCGCACAGTTGTGGTACCTGCGCCAGACGAACGCCAGTGCCGAGTACGCCCGGTTCGCGGCCGGCCTGGTCTCGAGCTTCCCGGCCTTGCAGACGACCATGGCCCGGGCGTTCGTGGCCGACAAGATGAGCCTGACCCTCAGTCCTGCCCAGGTGGCGGCAGCCAAAGCGAAGCTCCGGAACGGCCCGCCAGCGGCCTTCACGCAAGTGCTCCAGGTGGCGGCGGCGCCCTACCAGCACTCCAGCGCCCCCGAGGCGGCCGCATTGAGGGCCGCGATCCTCGGTGCCGCCTCAACCTTGCAAGCCGAGCTGGCACTCCTGCCGTCCAAGACCCTGGTACTGCCGGCGATGCTCGCCTCGAGCTCCATCACGACCCCAGAGGTGCGTTTGGCGGGCGCATTGAGCAGTTATGCCAACAGCATCCTGCAGCCGGTCCCCGTGGTGCCGCCCGCCGCCATGGCCGAGCGGCCCGAGCTCGGAGCGGGCTTCGTCCTCGATGGTGAAACACAGGGAGAAGCGACCGACGCCCTTGAGAACCTGGAGCAAGGTCTCGACGGCCTTTCGGCTGTGGCCAAGCAATTTGGCGGCGAGGCGGGGGCGGGCGCGGCGGAGACGTCGTTCGAACCCCTGGGTGAAGCTTTCGGGTACGCCTTCGCCGCCTCCACTTTCTTCGAGGCCGGTGCTGCTCTTGATGTGGGCGCCGACGGCGATGGGGGCGGGGAAGCTGGTGGTCCCGGCGCTAGTGCCGGCTCTTACGGCGACCCCCACCAAATGACCTTCTCGAGAGCCGAGTACGACTTCCAAGCGGCCGGTGAGTTCACCCTCGTCAAGTCGACCACGGACGACCTCGAGGTCCAGGTCCGCCAGGAGCCCTTCCCGGGCGCCGGCAATATCGCTCTCGACACGGCTACGGCTATGCGTGTCGACGGTACCGTAGTGGAACTTGCTGCAAACGCGTCCGACAACCTGCAGATGTGGGTCAACCGCCAGCCGGTGGCCTATGCGGGCCGCTCACTGGCCGGCGGCGGGAAGATTTCCGTTGGCCCCGACGGGGCCACGGTTACCTGGCCCGACGGGACGGCAGTGTCAGTGTTCTCCATGAGGACCTTTGCTGCCGCCGGGAGGGTGACCTGCAACACCGGCAACGCCATCGACCTGACCGTCGGGGTACCGCCGGCGCGCTTCGGCCACCTCGAGGGCCTGCTCGGGGACCCGGGAGCGCCACCAGACGAGCTCGTGGGTGGCAATGGTGCCAAGTACGACATGAACGCGCTCACCGAGCCATGGGCCAGCGCCCACAACTTTGACGTGCTCTACCACCAGTTCGCCCCGAGTTGGCGGGTCAGCCAGCAGTCCTCGCTGTTTTACTACCCGAAGGGGACGAGCACGACCACCTTCACCAATCTCAATGCCCCGAGCAAGGCGCTCACTGTGCGGTCGATGGCGCCCAAAACGGCCGTCGCCGCGGAAAAGGACTGCAAAGCGGCCGGCATCACCAACAGCTACCTGCTCAACGAGTGCACTTACGACGTGGGTCTCACCAATGGTCGTGGCGTCTGCTTGGCTGCGGCCGATGCTCATGTCCAGGCGACGATCGGAGGCCCCAGCGCCAAGGGCTTGCCCGACAGCAGCGGCTCCCTCCGGGCGCGCAGCAGCGCCCCGACCACAACCGACGCTCCGCGGGGGACGACCATCGGCAGCCCCGTCCCCGGCCCCCAGGGACCTGGCGTCGTCCTCGTCCAGTTCGCCCAGCAGGACAGGTTCGCCGGCGGGGGGTTCGCTGCGGTGTCTGATGGCCAGGGTGACACCTATGTGAGCTGGACCAACTTTGGGAAACGGGGAGGCGTTTTCCTCTGCACCCTGAGGACCGGCTCGTCCAATTGCCTGAACGGCACCCAGGTGCCCGCCTCGACTGAGACGTCGCCCGCCCCCGGGACCGACATCCACTTGCTAGCCGGGCACCGCTCGGTGCGAGTGCTCTGGTTCGATGACAGCGACCGAGGCGCCAGCGTGCAGGAGGCAACCGCTGCGGCTGGAGGCGTACCGTCCCCCAGTCACGCCTTGGAGCCGGGCGCAACGGCCGGCGCCCTCATGGACGCCAGGATCGGCCCCGGCGGCCACCTGTGGACCTTAACCGCAAATGGGGACGGGACCCAATTGCGCCTGGCCAAGGACGGGGTCGTCGTGGCCGGCCCGGCCGTGCCTTGGGCCGTGGGCTATGCCCAATTGGCATTCGCGGCTGGTACGGCCGTGATCGCCGTACAAAAGGCGGGAAGCCTCGCCACACCGGTCGACTATGCGTGGGACGCAGGGGGGAACTGGACGACGTTGCGCCCGCTGTCGGGCACATGGAGCGTTGGCTACGCCCCGGGGCTGACGCAGACGGCGGCCGGTCTGCGCTTGGTCACTGCTACCGCTGACGCTTCTTACAAGCCGGTCGTTTCGCACTGGACGGGCCACGGGTTCTCCGCGGCCTCGCCCATCGGTGACACCAACAACTGCGCTCCCAACAGCGCCCAAACCGGCAGCGACCCGAGCGGGCGGCTCACCGACGTGACCAACGAGTGCGGGGTGATCACCGTCGACAACATGCCCACCGCGTCGCGCGCCGCCATCTTCCGTTTCCCGGCTAGGGGCACAATTGCTGGTAGTGACCCCGAGCTGGCGACGCTGCCGAGCGGGCGGGGCTGGGTGGTCTATGCCCTACAGAACGAGACCGGTTACGACCAGTTGGTGGCCGTCCCGGTCCTGCTGGCGGCGCTGACGAGCAGCGTTGCCACGAGCTCGGTGGCAGGCATAGCCCGTGTTAGTGGGCCCGTGTCTTGCCTGCCGGTGGTGACCACTCCCGTGGCCGTTGCCGCCGCCAGCGCCGGCCATTGGCA
>Ga0302180_10001017_pt1 | contig 22673 bp, 20 predicted proteins | sample I_Palsa_E3_2_FD_200575 | JGI IMG/M metagenome (GOLD analysis project Ga0302180, IMG submission 200575) | Peat permafrost microbial communities from Stordalen Mire near Abisko, Sweden - I_Palsa_E3_2 | ecosystem: Environmental > Terrestrial > Soil > Palsa > Peat permafrost | place: Sweden... | reverse complement strand
TGCCTCCGCACCGGTACAACTGCAGATATCGCCCAACACAACCGGGGCCCCTGTGGACGCACCGGCCGATTGGCCTACGGCACCGGTTGCCACCGTCAAACCGGCTGCTATGACCATCGCGGTCAGAAGCCTCGCACCGAACCAGGCACCCCGTACCCGAGTTGTCTCCATCAGCCTACCCCCATCACGTCCGGTTCTTGCCTGAACACTATTCGTGCGCATTTTCGATTTACCCCTTCTTTCTGGATCTGACCGAGGGAGGGTTCCGTTCCCGGTTAGCGATCGCTAACAACACGAGGGCGCTTGTCGGCACACCCATACCAGACGTCACCAGCACGTGTTCAGTGTCGACCCGTCGCTGAAGAAGTCAACCTGGTCGTGTCGGTGCTCACAGACCTCTTCACCTCTTGTGACAACTGACTGGGCACGGTCGCATCTATCCGAATAGCACCGGGATTTCAGTGGGTGCGCGTTCGTACATGCCGATAATCCGGGGCGGCTCGATTTCGGGATCCAATCGTAGGTTTGGCAGTCGGTCGAACAGAGCGTTGATCGCGACGGTTATCTCGGCTCGAGCGACGTGCATTCCGAGGCAGACGTGGGGGCCGCCACCAAAGCCCAGGGAGGGTTTGAGCGGTCGGTAGATGTCGTATTCGTCGGGGCGTTCCCATCGTGAAGGATCGCGGTTGGCGGCGGCTAGGCAGATATGGAGGACTGACCCTTCCGGCATTTGAACGCCGTAAAATTCGGTGTCGTCGACGACGAACCGGGAGAACATCGGATCTGTTGGCATCCAGCGCAGCGATTCCTCGATGGCGAGGCGCAGTAGCTGCCGATCGGCCATGACCGCTGAGAGGAGGTCCGGCCGTCGGAGCAGGGCGGTGAGGGTTATGCCTATTTGCTTCCAGGTCGTGCCGGACCCAGCGGCGAGAAGCAGGAGGGCGAACGAATAGATTTCCGAGTCGCTCAGCCGGTGAGTTATCCCATTTTCGTCTGTCATCTCGGCCTCCACCAGGACACTGATGAGGTCGTCCTGTGGCACCTCCCGGCGGGCCGCGACGATGGGGGTCAGGATCTTGACGATCTCGGCGGGATTGGTGACGGCTGCTCGGATGTCCAGGGCGCGGTCGACTGGGACTCCGAAACTGCCGGTGATCGTGAGCACGGGGATGGCCGCGCAGAAATCGACATTGAGCTCGGCACGGCCTTCGTGGATGAACCCGTCGATCAGCAGGTGAACCGTTTGCTCGATCCAGTTGTTGATCCACCACTGGGCCTTGGCAGGTACGAACGACGGCTGGACCAGCGATCGGTATCGCCGGTGCGCTGACCCACCCATGAACAGCATGCTGTTGAGCGGGCTCGGCTCCCCGCTGGCGGGATCGACCGGTTCCGGGGAGGAAGCAAAGAGGTCGGGGGAACGGTAGACGTTGTCACAGGCCTCGTAGCTGAAGACCGTGAAATGCGGCCGGTCGGGCTCTGGAAGCCCGTGGAACAGAGCCGGGCCGGCGAATCCGGTCAGCTTGTGGAGAATCCCCGGGTGCACCGGGCCTTCCTCCCTGAGTCGGTGCCAAACTGGATACGGATCGTCCTCATAGGTTCCGCCGAGCAGGGCGTAGTGTCCACCCCGCAGGTCGAACAGCTCTCGCATGCGGACACGATCAAGCTTGCCAAGGTCAGTCACATGGTTCTCCGTCGTGCTGGTTCGTGTAAGGCAATCGCAAACAGCGGTTAAATGCACACTAACAAAGGTTAGGTTGTGATGTCGAGGCGCGCTTGTTAGAGTCCGTGCCCAATGATCGTCACGTTCGATCCCGCTGACGTCAACTTCGCGACCGAGCGAAGCTCGATCTACCGGTGGCTGAGGGACGACCGCCCCGCCTTCTACGACGCGGAGCGGCAGACCTGGCTGCTGAGTCGCTTCGCGGATGTGTATGCCGCCGCCACTGACCCGGCGACGTTCTCCTCCGTGACCGAGGAGGCGGCCGTGATGCTGCCAATGCTCAACCAGCTGGATGCGCCACGCCACACCAAGCTCCGGCGCATGGTGTCTCGCGCCTTTACGCCGGCGGGAATTGCGATGCTCGAAGATTCGATTCGCGTCCTGGCGCGAGATCTTCTCGATCGCCTTCTCGGCTGCGGTGGTGGCGACCTCATTGCCGGATTCGCCGGCCCGTACACATCCACAGTCATCGGCCGGATGATCGGAATCCCCGAGGCCCGCTTGGACGACTTCCGTAATCTCACGGATCAGCTGTTGGTCATGGACGGCGACACGATGGCCACTGCAGCCCAGATCTATGGTGCGTTCGAGCAGCTCCTCTGCGAGCGCCGTGCCGAGCCGAGGGATGACCTCATGACTGCCCTCCTGGAGGTTCAGCGCGATGGCGAGATATCCGACCTGGAGATGCTGGGATTCTGTTTTCTTCTTGTGGCCGGGGGAAACGACACCACCGCTAATCTGATTGCCAACGGCTGGGTACTCCTGCTGGAGCATCCCGACGCGATGGCCATGCTCGCATCCGATCATGGGTTGCTGCCGGGTGCCATCGAAGAGATGCTTCGTCTCAACCCCCCGGCTGAGACCCATGTGCGCAACACGACTTGTCAGGTGTCATTGCATGGGGTGGACATCCCTGAGCAGGCCCGGGTGCAGCTTCTTTGGGGTTCCGCCAATCTCGATGAGCGAGAGTTTGAACGGGCAGAGGAGTTTGACGTCCTGCGGCGGAACGATCGCCATCTCTCCTTCGGCCACGGATCGCATTTCTGCTTGGGATCATCTCTGGCCCGCCTCGAAGCGCGCGTGGCCTTCGAGGCGCTGCTCGACGGGGCCCGAGGTCTGACCCTGGTGGAGCCTCCCGTTCGACTTCGGTCCACTTGGGCTTATGGTTACGAAAGGGTTGAGCTTCGGGTCCAGACGTAACTGCGCCCGCGCTGCTCAGCCTTGCGGACCAACAGACCCGGCCTTATGATGCGTTCTCACAACCTAATATTTGCTTGCAGAAGAGAACACACGTAGACACACGACCGAGGATTGTCCCCGGATCGCCCGCCGCTGGTGAGGAGACGATTGAATGCTCTTTGTACACGAGGTTCATGCGCTGATCGGTGAGAGGGAGTTCGATTTCGAAGACGCACTGAGGGAGGGCGCGGCGAGGTTCGAAGGCGACGACTCTCGGCTGCTCTGGTATCTGTCGTCGACGCACGGATCCGGCGACGCCTACCATGTGGTAACGGTCACCGCCGTCCGTGATGGCGCGGCCTGGGAGCAAATGGCCGAGCGCCTGAGATACGGTGACCTGGCCGAATGGTCCACCCGGCTGGCCAGCATGCGTTACCACGCCTACAGCTCACTGCTGGTCTCCTTGGAGTGGTCCCCTCTGGCCGAGGTGGACCTCGACGAGATGGCCGTCGGCCTGGTTGAGCACGGCTGCGACATGTTCCGTGAGGACACGCTGGAGGGCCCTGGTATCAAGTCCGCCGTCGCAGCGACCGCGGCCGATCGACTCGACGGCGTCCTCGCCGTCGAAGCGGCGTTCGAGACCGCCATGGGCGGAGACGACAACGTGAAGATTCTCTACCGGATCGCCGCACAACAGCGTTGGGAGCCGGCGCTCGCCGTCGACAACGGGTGGCAGGACTGGCCGGGGTCTCTTACCCAGACACTCCCGGAGGGCGCGCGAGCTTCGAGCCGCTTCTTGCGTTCCGCGTCCTGGTCGCCCAGCGCGTAGAAAGGACAGCCGCATGATTCCCGCCCATGAGCAGCTGATCGACTATCTCGACGATCCTCACTTTTGGAAACATTCACGCGGCGAGCTCGAACCGCTCTGGTTGGAAGGCGCAAACCGGCGGCTGTCTGAGCAGCGGGACCGTATCCCGGTACTCGGCCGACTCGCCGAAGACGCCGCCATCAAGGAGATCCGCTCCTTGGATGACCTCGTTCCGCTCCTATTTTCCCACTCCAACTACAAGTCGTACCCCGAAGCGTTCATCGCCAAGGGTCGCTGGGAGCACATGAACCGCTGGCTCGACACCCTTTCATCGGTACGCGTCGAAGGAGTCGACGTCGAGGGAGTGCGCGACCAGGACGACTGGCTCGAACGCCTCCACGCCCACGATCACATGGTTTTCGTTTCTAGCGGCACGACGGGAAAGAACTCGTTCCTGCCGGCTACTCCCTTGGACCGAGACTTCTCGTTGCGCGTGCTCGATGAGATGATGACCTGGACTCACGGAAAACCGAACCAGGACCGGGCCGTGTTCGTGTTGGGCCCGAAGTATGGGCCCAATCGTGCGGCCCTCCACTTACGGAAGCTGGCCGAGGCATGCGGCCGCCCCGAGGCGACGTTCTTCCTGACCGACGAGCCGATGCGCGTGTCCGACTTGAGCCGCATGGCCGAGCTGCGGCGCAAGATCGCGGCCGGGTCAGCGAAGCCCAGCGAGGTCGCGACCTTCGAACGGGACACCGCCGCCCGCCAGGAGGAGATGGCGACCCGCCTCGACGAGATGATCGACAAGCTGCTCGAGCACAGACGGGAGCCCATGATCATCTGCGGGTTCTGGGCCCAGTGCTGGACGATCATGGAACAGGCTCGGGCGCGCGGACTGCGCCCCGGCGAATTCCACCCTGATACCGTGCTCGCCGTCGGGGGTGGCAACAAGGGCGTTTCCATGCCTGAAGACTTCAAGGATCAGATCCTGGCATTCTTCGGCTTGCGGCCCGAGAACGTCCCAAGCGGCGGATACGGCATGTCCGAGCTCTCGGCCCCACTCCACGGGATCGAAGGGCGCTATCGGCCGCTGCCCTGGGTGATACCCCTGATCCTCGACGACAGCGGCGAAGCCCTGATCCATCGGGATGACGGCCTGGCTGAAGGACGCTTCGCCTTCTTGGACTTGGCCCTCGAAGGCCGTTGGGGGGGCGTGGTTACCGGGGATCACGTGGTGGCCGACTTCTCCACGCCCAATGTCAGCATTGTCGCCGACAGCATCACTCGTTACAGCGCTTTCGAAGGCGGCGACGACAAGCTGACCTGCGCCGGAACCATTGATGCCTACGTCCGGGGGGTGATGGAATGACCGGAGCGACCCGCCTGGCGGTTCCCCATATCGTCCGAGGCAGACTGCAAGAACCCGAGCTACTGACCGATGTGATCGACTACGACGGATTCACCACTCCAGGACTCGATCTAGACGACCTGGTCTGGCCCCGCTCCGAAGCGCTTCCGGCCTACGGTCTGTCCCTGAGTGAGATCATCGATTTCCTGGCCGCTGTGGGGCGCCGGCTCGATCTCGATACCAACCCCTATCTCCAGCAGGCGCTGGAAGCGAGTATCGCCTGCAGCTCCCTGGGGCCCCGCATTCTGGCCCAGTCGTACCGGCAACTCGGCCGCAGTTTCGACCCGGCCACCATGTGGTTCATGGTCGACCATGAGATCGGCCGCGACGTGCTGGACGGCTGGAAGGAGGTCACCGACCTCAACGGACGGGCACGACATATCCGCGCGTTCCCGCCGCGTCTTGTTCACGTCCTCGCCGGGAACGCCCCCGGCGTGACCTCGTCAACGATCCTGAGGGGCGCCCTGACCAAGGGCGTGCACCTGCTGAAGCTCCCCTCCAACGACCTCTTCACCGGAACGGCCATGCTCAGGACCATGGCCGAACTCGACCCCGACCACCCGGTGACCCAGTCCTTCTCATGCGTCTATTGGCGCGGAGGCGACCCCGAAGTGGAGGGCGCCTTGTTCCGGTCCCAGTATTTCGATCGGCTTGTGGCCTGGGGAGGGGATGCGGCCATTCGCGGCGCGATCCGTTATGTGGCCCCGGGTTTCGACCTGGTCTCATTCGATCCGAAAGTTTCGATCTCGTTGCTTGGGTGCGAGGCGCTCGCCTCCCCGGAAGCCATGGAGGAGTCGGCCGCGGCGGCGGCGACCGACGCCAGCCTTTTCAACCAGGAGGTGTGCGCGGCGAGCCGGTTCGTCTACGCCGAGGGAGATCGGGCCGACCTGACCCGCTGGTGCGAGATCCTGGTTCGGGAATTGGCCGTCGAGCGCGAGTACGCCGACGCCGTCGTAGCGACTCCGCTTCCCGCTGAGATCAGGGCCGAGATCGACGTGCTTCGCTCCATGGATCCGATATACCAGGTCTTCGGGTCGGACGACGGTTCGGGTCTGGTGATTCTCTCGGACGAGCCCGTCGACTTTCACCCCTCCGCCAAGACGGTCAACGTCGTCTGGGTCCCGTCGCTGCAAGACGCTCTCCAGCACGTCAACGTGGCAACCCAAACCATCGGGATCTACCCGTCGCACCGCTCCACGCAGCTTCGGGACCTGCTAGCGGCCCGAGGAATGCAAAGGCTCGTCCCTCTCGGCGAGGTGATCCAGGTGGCGCCGGGATTCCCCCACGACGGTTTCCTCCCGATGCACCGTTTCGTGAAGTGGCTCGTCGATGACTGCTGAAAAAGGTCTGTTAGTTGGGAAGTCGGTCGTGATCACCGGCGCCGGGTCCGGGGTGGGACGGGCATGTGCCCTATTGTTCGCCCAGCACGGTGCCAGAGTGGTGTGCGCGGACCTGCGCCCAGCTTGGGCCAAAGAGACCATCGGTCTCATCGAGTCCGAGCAGGGAACCGCCCTAGCGGTGACCGGCGACGTGGCAGATGCCGACGACGTCGCTAGGACAGTTCAGACGGCCGTCAGTGAATTCGGCCGGCTCGACATCATGTTCAATAACGCCGGGATCTCCTCCCCACGAATCGGCATGCTCCTAGAGGACCACTCCCAAACGGAGTTCGACCGGCTGGTCGCGGTCAACGGTCGCGGGGTATTCCTCGGCTGTCGCGAGGCGGTGCTGCAGTTCAAACGCCAGGGAGGGGGCGGGACGATCATCAACACCGGTTCGATCGCCGGCCTGGTCAGCTGGGGCAGCGCGGTCTATGGAGCTACCAAGGCTCTCGTGATCCAGTTGACACGGGCACTGGCAATCGAAGCGGCCCCTTATGGCATCCGGGTCAACTGCATCTGCCCGGGAGGCATGGCCACCAATTTTGCTCGTCCGGAGAGAGAGGCGTTTCAGGAGTTGACTGCCGAAAAGATCGAGATGGCAAAGAAGCTACATCCGCTGGGCGGGCTCATCACCCCCGAGGACTGCGCGTGGGCCGCCCTGTACCTGGCATCCGATCAGTCAGCAAACGTGACCGGTATCGCCCTGCCCATAGACGGCGGGTATGTGGCCCGTTAGAGCCCTCAATAACTAGGAGGCGCGTGGTGTTGTTCATTCACGAAGTTCATGCCGTGACCGCCGGAAGGGGCGAGAGGCTGGAGACCCTGCTACGCGAGCAGTGGGCACCTGCCGTTGCCCGCGATGACGGGGCGCGACTGGTTTGGTGCGCCCGGTCGATGCCCGGCGCGATCTCCTTCCCTGAGGTCATTACCTTGACGGCCGTCATCGATGGCGCGGCGTTGGAACGCATGGCGGCGCGGCGAAGAATCGGAGACCTGCGCAAAGAAATGACCGCGCTTACCGACTACCGGGTGGGAGTCACGAGCCGAATCCTCGCGCCGTTGGCGTTCAATCCCCTCGAGATTGAGCTCGATGCGATTCCGCCCGAACCCGAGCCAGTGGACAAACCCAGCGAGATGTATGTCCATGACTTCGTTCCTCCACGACTTGGGATGCAGCGGGCCTACGAAAAGGCCATGCAGCAGGTGTTCATGGCCATGCTCGACATGGAAGGTATCGAGGTCCGTATCTGGGCCGGGCTGGAGACCCTCTGTGGCGGTGGCCCCTCGCCCGAGACCCTGAACATAAGCCGTATCAGCACCGCAGCGGCGGCCATCGGAATGCTCTCCCGGACCGTCTCGCGCGACGACGTCAAGCCCGGCTCCTGGATGTACGAAGGGCTCAAACTGCGCGACACCTGGACCTCGCGGCTGGTGCGGACCGTCCCGTGGTCGCCGATTCGTTGAAGGCCAACACTTGAGGAGAGATGGATGTCATATCGGATAATCCAGTGGGGTACAGGTAACGTCGGGAAGCACGCCCTTCGAGCCATCGTCGAGCGGCCGGACTACGAGCTTGTCGGCCTTCGGGTGTACAACCCCTCCAAAGTGGGGTCGGACGCCGGCGACCTTCTCGAGGCAGAGCCGACCGGTGTGCTCGCCACCGACGACGTCGATGCTCTCCTGGCCTTGGACGCCGACTGCGTGTGTTACACGGCGCTGGGGGGGACCCTGGACGGGGGGGATCGGGCGCTGGACGACATCTGCCGTCTCCTCAGCTCCGGGAAGAACGTGGTGTCCAGCGCGGTGGAGTATTTCGCGTACTTCCGGTCCGGCCTCGAGCTCAAGGGCGCCGCCGGGGCGGAGGAGCGCCTCGCTGCAGCGTGCCGCGACGGCCGAACGACGTTCTTCCACGTGGGGATCAACCCGGGCTACGCCATGGACGCCTGGCCTATGACCATCTCCAGAATGTGCCGCCGGATCGACCATCTCAAAGTCACCGAGATCGTCGACATGAGCCGGTACACGTCCATCCACATGGTGCGCGATGCCATCGGTTTCGGTCTACCGCCGGATGCGTCCAGTCCGGTAGATCAGCACATGAGCGAAGTTTACGAGTCTCCGTTCTATCTGTCTATGCGGATGCTCGCAGATGCCATCGGAGTCGGATTGGAGGAGGTGCGCTACCGTCGAGAGGTGGCCCTGACCGATCGGGAACTCACCATCGCCGCCGGCAGCATCGGCGCCGACACGGTAGCGGCGATGAAGATCAGCCTGGACGGATACGCATACGGCCGCCCGGCCATGACCTTCGAATGGATCTGGCGTGTCTGCGAGGACATCGCGCCGGATTGGCCAACGGGCGACAGCCGGTGGCTGCTTCGTATCGACGGCGACCCCAAGATCAACTCCGAATTTGTACTCGCCACAGATGAGGACCAAGCCCGGGCCACATCACTTGCCGTCGCGACACTACTACTCAACGCCATTCCCACTGTTTGCCAGGCCACGCCCGGGCTGCTGGACAACTTGACCCTACCACCACACGGAGGAGGCTACTTCCTCCCGTGACCGCCGCCGAACGGTTCGTTGGCTCCAGCGTCATCAGCGAGTGCTTTCTCATGACTTCGACACACACACCGCTTTGAGCGCAGCCGCGAACATCGTATGAAAGGGGGTATCTCCACTATGCCTGTCCTTGCTGGTAATCCCTCGGACGACGTGCCGAGCATCCTGGCAGAAGGCCGATCCGGTGTCACGACCATATATATGTCAATGTCGGCCCGACACCCTCACGCTCAAGATGCCGAGTACCTGAGGTGGCACAGTTTCGACTGCCGACCAGAACAACATCGACTCCCACAGTTACGCGCTTCGCTGCGTTTAGTGTCGACACCGGCGTGTCGTGCGGCCCGAGCGAGGAGCGAGGGCATCTATGACTCTGTGGACCATGTGATGACATATTTCTTCGCCGATCCGGCTGGGCTACCAAGCTTCGCGAAGCTCACCGAAGCGTTGCGCTCAGCAGGTCGAAAGCCATACATGGACGGACGTGACGGCTCAGAAGAGATGCGCCTCTTGCCGCAACTTCAAACCGGCCTCTACCGCCTTGATGGGATGGCGGCCGCCCCTCGCATCAAGGTCGGAGCTGACGTACTGCCATGGTGGCCGCTTAGAGGGGCCTACCTTCTCGTCGAGCGTGGCCAATCGCCGGCGCGGGACCTTACTCAGGTTCCCGGTGTGGGCGGGGCATGGTGGGGCCCAACCTTCGAACCCGACGCCGAGTTCTCGGCCCGTGCCAACCAGATGGCGGCCGCGGACCTCGTTACGGACGAACTGCACGTCACCTACTGCTTCTTGGACGACGATCCAGTGGCGGTATCGGAATATCTGCGTCCGGTCCTGGAGAAGAGGTGGGCGGACATCGGGCTGGTGCCGCTCTTGGCGGCGCCGTTCTATCCTGTCGTTGGTTGCGACTTCGATCGCCACCTGCCGTAGTGAGCAACATCCGCTCTCGGATTGATATGCGGATTTCGTCGGCTCCACCAAAGACTTGTTCGAAGATCGATATCAGTCGACTTCCTACCGATTGCCGCTCGTGCTCTGTTGTTCAATTCCCGGATTCGCGTTGTGTTGACGCCCGAGCCCTGACCGGATACGGTAAGGCGAACAAATCTCAGGTTGCGCACCTGATCCATTGCTTTGGGGGAGGTAGCCGTGTCGTATTACAGCAGCGGAGAGCCGATCAAGGTCGGCTATCTGATGGACATCCTGGTTCCGGACGGCTTTCCGGCGGACATCCGGGAGGACTTGATCCGGCCTATTGAACTGGTGTTCGGCGAGGGTCTGAAGCAGGGGCTCATCGACCGACCTGTAGAGATCGTGCGCCGCGACGTCGAAGGTCTACCGAAAGGTACCGTGAGGGCGGTGATCGAAGCGTACGGGGAGCTCGTCGATGCCGGCTGCCTGGCCGTTATCGGACCGTCCATCGCTGACAACTGCATTCCGACGCGCAAGGAGATCGAGCGCCGATTCCGTGTGCCCTCGGTGAGCATGACGGGAAGCGACGATTGGTTGGGGAAGTGGACCTTCGCCCTCCCTATGGGATCGCACACGGACGAGCCGATGTTCTGGGCTCATCTGTTGTCGAAGGGAGGCCACACTGAGGTTGGTGCCCTGGTAGAGCAGTCCCTTGTTGGTGAGCTCTACGCCGAGAACTTCGAGCGGGCCTGTCGCGTCGAGGGCCTGCGCCTGGTCGCGCGGGAGACGATTCCGCAGATCGCCATGGACATCAGTGATGCGGTTGGCAAGCTCTACGAAGCTAAGGTGACGGGAATCGTCCACTGTGGTTTCGGCTTCGGGATCGTGAACGTGAACCCCGCCCTCGAAGCCCTTACCTGGGACCCGCCCCGGTACCTGAGCACGGCATTCGAGAATGCCTGGATCTCCCGGGAGATCTGGCAGGCCATGCTGGGCTGGGTTGGTGTAGACCAGTACGACGAGGGCAACCCGGTGGGTCAGAGTTTCCTCGATCTCTACGAGGCGACGTATGGCCGTCGCCCCGAGTACTGTTTTCCGCTACAGGCGCGCGACCTCGCCACCGTGGTACTCCACGCGCTCTCCGATGCCCAGCCGTTGTCGCCCCTGGGAGTCAAGAACGCTCTCGAGCGGGTGAAGATGCTCCCGGCGGGCTGTGGATCAGCTGGTACCCGGCTGTCTTTCGGCAAATGGACCAGGCGGGGTTGGATGGGCAGCGGATACCTGGTCGCAAGAGAGCTCGACCCTGATGGGATCAACTCCCATCTGTGGAAAACGCGTCTCGTCGCTCGGTTCGGCCAGGATTGAGGAGGCATCGTGGACTTCGGGCTTTTCTATGAGATTTGCGTACCTCGGCCATGGGACGAGGGCAAAGAGGCGCTCATCTTCCGGCAGATCATCGACCAAGTCCGCTTCGCCGAGGAGATGGGCTTCAAGTACGTATGGCTGACCGAGCACCACTTCCTCGAGGAGTTCTCGCACTGCTCGGCTCCGGAAGTGATGCTCGCGGCATTCTCTCAGGTCACTTCTACGATGCGCTTGGGCCACGGGGTGGTGCTCACACCGCCGGCTTACAACCACCCGGCCCGGGTCGCGGAACGAATCGCCACCCTAGATTGCATCTCGAACGGGCGGATCGAGTTGGGCACCGGGAGGTCGACGACGCCTACCGAGCTAGACGGATTCAGAATTGACGCCAACCACGCACGAGAGATGTGGCTGGAGGGAATCAAGTCCATTGTCAAGCTCCTCGCCGGAGAGAAGGTCTCCTTGGAGGGCGAATACGTATCTATGCCGGAGCGTACAGTCGTCCCACGGTGCGTTCAGAAGCCCCACCCGCCGCTGTGGATGGCCGGAACGTCCCCATCGACCACCGAGCGTGCCGCGGCCGCCGGCTTAGGGGTCCTCTTCTTCGCCCATGGTGTGACGCCGGAAAGCCTGGCCTCGAGCGTTGAGAGCTACCGGAGCGGTATCGCCAACGCCACCCCGATCGGCGTCGAAGCGAACAATCGGCTGGCCGGGTTCTGCACGGGACTTTGCCTCGAGAACGATCTCGAAGCACGTGAGATAGGCGGACTGGCCGCGTTCCAGTACATCATGAAAGGACTGACCCTGGCCCGGTGGCCCAGGGGCCAGACACCGCCGAGCAGCTATGAGTACACCGTCCAGAGCGCATGGGACGGAGAGGAACATCTCCGCCAGCTCGGTCCGGACGGCATGGTCGACAATGGGATGATCATGGCCGGCGACCCCGACAGCTGCATCAAGCTGTGCGAGCGATTCGCGAACGTAGGCGTCGACCAGCTGATCCTCCACATGCAGACCTGGGACGTACCCCACGAGAAGATCATGGAGTCGATCCGGACCTTCGGCAAGCACGTCATCCCCGAATACTCAAGTCGAAAAACCCCCGGCAGCTGAACGCCGTCGCTGCCTGACGCCGATGAACTGCCATGACTGAGGCGAAGACGACAGGAGTAGTTACCGGCGAGGCGCGGGCATCGGATACGCCTGCGCCCAGCGTGTGGCTGAAACCGTTGACACCCCCATCCTCGTCGATCGTGACGAGGAGTCGTTGGCCGAAGGCGTCCGCCGGCTTCCTTCCGATAGGACGCCGGCGGCGATCACGCCACTCCCTTGGACGTCACGGAAAGCAGGACCCCGAGGAGGTGCGGGCCTGGACCGAGGAGATCTACCCTGCCATCGGGGCGAAGGCCAAGCGCGAAAAAGCCTTGATTCTGTGGGCGATGAGATGGATCTGCGCTCAGACCACGCGACTGGGCGCTCGTGGAGTCCCAAGGGCCAGACCCCGGTGATCCCCGGGACGGGTGCGTTTCGGGGCCAATGTCATCTCCGCCCTGTCCAACCGGCGCCAGCTCTACTTCGATGAAGATCCGCTTCCGGTGATCTACCAAGGGAGCGGGTGTTCCGTCGCCCTTCCCCTTGCGGAGTCGACGGTCCTTGCAGGTGGCCCAAACCATTCGCAGTCATGGATATTGTGTATGCCACCTCGAACGTCCGTCTCAGACGGTTGTTTATTTCGGGGATTGCAGAGGAGTTCCTCATGGTTCATGCCAGGCCGATGTCGTTGCATCACCCCTGTCGCCCCTGTTTAGCACCGGTATGGAAAACGTCGGAGCGATGAGCAGGGTGTCCAACGCGCTGATCGAGTCGACGAACACCAAGCTGCGTGTGCTGCACCGCATGGCCTTCGGTTTCGCTCAGCCCGAACACCTGATCGCCCTGGCCCTGCTCGACCGTGGCGGCTACTGCCCGCCTCTTCCAGGGCGTCAAGTTGCATTGTCGACCCACGGATTGGTCAGGAGAGCCTTAAATTTTGCTCAAGGCCATTCGGGCGGAAGACGCGCTGAGCGTTCTCGCGAGCAACTTGACGGCTGCGCGAACAAATATTAGTCTGTGTCGCCGGCGCTGCTTTCCTTCGTCTTCCTTCGTCGAGGCAGCGAGCCGACCTTGCCCAAATCGGACCGGACCTGCTTTCGGTCGAGAGGAGCACCCATGCGGATGGACGACATGATCATGGTCAGCATCGATGATCACATGGTCGAACCTCCAGACATGTTCGAGAATCACGTTCCGGCAAAGTGGCGCGACCAGATGCCCAAGGTGGTGCGCACCGAGGCCGGGGCTGACGTCTGGGTGTTTCAGGGCGAAGCAACCTCGACGCCTTTCGGCATGGCCGCCACCGTGGGCTGGCCACGGGAGGAATGGGGTTTCAATCCGGCGGTCTTATCGGAATTGCGCCCGGGTTGCTTTGACGTCCACGAGCGGGTGCGCGACATGAACGCAAACGGCATCTTGGCGTCCATGAATTTTCCGACCATGGCGGGCTTCAATGCCCGCACCTTCCACGAATCGCTGGACAAGGAAATCGCGCTCGTGATGCTCCAAGCCTACAACGACTGGGCCATCGACGAGTGGTGCGGCACCTACCCGGCCAGGTTCATCCCTATGGGTCTAGTGCCAATGTGGGATGTCGACCTCGCAGTCAAGGAGATCCACCGGATTGCCATGAAGGGGTGCCGTTCGATCACCTTTCCGGAAGCCCCTCACGCCCAAGGGTTCCCGAGCTTCCTCTCCGGACACTGGGACCTGATGCTTCAGGCACTCTGCGACCAGAATCTCGTCCTATCCCTGCACATCGGCGCTGGTTTCGACCTGATTCGCAAACCACCCGAGGCGCCCTTAGACCACCTTCTCGTCCTTAGCTGTCAGATCTCCGCGCTAATAGCCCAGGACCTACTTTTCGGACCGACCTTTCGACGCTTCCCCCACTTGAAGGTGGCGTTGTCCGAGGGAGGAATCGGCTGGATACCCTTCTATTTCGATCGCGTGGACCGGCACTTTCAGAATCAGACCTGGCTGCACAACGACTTCGGCGGCAAATTGCCGTCCGAGGTCTTCCAGGATCATGTGCTCGCCTGCTATATCACCGATCCCTCGGGACTTCTACTGCGAGATCGAATCGGGACCGACATCATCGCCTGGGAGTGCGACTATCCCCACACCGATACCACCTGGCCCGAGTCTCCGGAGCTGGCGTGGCGAGAGTTCGAGGAGGCTGGTTGCACCGATGAGGAAATCAACAAGATCACCTGGCAGAACGCCTGCAGGTTCTTCGACTGGGACCCGTTCAAGGATACGGCTGAGGACCGAGCAACCGTCGCAGCACTTCGTTCCCTTGCCACCGACGTCGACACGAAACGCATCTCCCGCAAAGAGTGGCGCCAGCGCAACGATGCGGCCGGGATAGGAGATGTGCAGACACCGGGTGACGGTATCCGCACTGTCGTCGTATGAAATTCCGTCGGCAGACGTTCCCATGACGAATCGTTTTAAGATAACTGTTGACCGCGAGCTCTGCCTCGGCAGCGGTGTGTGCATCATGTATTCACCGCAGACCTTCGCTCACGACGCTGAAGCCAAGGCAACCGTTGTTAACCCACAAGGGAACTCTCTGGCTGACGTTCAGATTTCGGTCGAAGCGTGCCCGACCGGAGCATTGCAGTTGATATTTGATGATCAAATCGATCCGGTAATCGATCTTTAAAGCGATCGGCGACCCTGACGTTGACGTCGAGTCGATGCGGGACGTATGCCAGAGGATGCTGGCCAATAGCAAGCGCGTCGAGCGACGTCGCGTCAGACACCGAGGAGCGCGACAAATGAAGTTTGGTCTGTTCTACGAGATGTTCGTCCCACCTGAGGAGCCTGAGGAAGAGGCCCGTATCGTCCGTCACACGGTCGACCAGATCGTTCGTGCTGACGAGCTCGGATGGGACTACGTCTGGCTCACCGAGCACCACTTCCTCGGTGGGTTCTCGCACATGTCGGCACCCGAAGTGCTCTTCGGGGCGGCGGCGTACCAGACCAAGCACATCCGATTCGGGTTCGGCCTGGCACTCACTCCTCCGAGCTACAACCACCCGGTTCGAATCGCCGAGCGAGTCGCTATGCTCGATTGCCTCAGCGGCGGTCGGGTCGACCTCGGCTCCGGGCGTTCGACCACACCGGCGGAGCTCTACGGGTTCGGGATCGACCCTGAGCAGTCGCGAGCGCAGTGGGCCGAGGGACTCGAGATGGTGGTCCGCCTCCTCGCCGAGGAGGAGGTCGAGTTCGAAGGCACGTTCGTCAAGATGCCGAAGCGAACGGTCTACCCGCGTCCCGTGCAAAAGCCCCACCCACCACTGTGGGTCGGCGGCGTCGGACCAGGTAACGCGGAGCGGGCGGCGCGACAGGGGCTCGGAATGCTGTTCTTTGCCATTGCCGCCGATCCCGAGTCCATCCGCGACTCGGTCGATACCTACCGGGAGCACATCAAGAGCGCTCAACCGCTGCATGGCCGGGTCAACAATGCCACCGCCGGGTTCGTCAACGGTCTCTGTGGTCGTGATCGTGACGAGGTCCGCCGCATCGCTGCCGCCAAGACGGTGGAGCACAGCCTCCACGGCAGCAGACACATGGTCACAGGCTGGCCGGAATCCGGACCAACAGCCAGCTACGCCCATGTCATGGCTGACGACGGGGCCAAGGGGACGTACGAAGCAACCAGCGCTGCCCCTGAGCTCGTGGCCGATGAGCTTCTCAAGAGCGGCTTCGTCATGGCTGGTACACCAGACGACTGCCGCCCAGTGCTCGACGCGTTCCAAGACGTCGGAGTTGACCAGATCATCATCCACATGCAGATGGGGAACGTGCCTCACGAACGAATCATGGAGTCGATCGAGCTCATCGGCACGGAATTGATCCCCGACTACCGATGAAAGTCCCCGCCGACCGCCAACCAGACCTCGCCGTGGTCACCGGCGGAGCCAGCGGCATCGGACTCGCACTCTGCTACGCGCTCGGTCGTCGAGGAGCAGCTGTGCTCGTAGCCGATCGAGACGAAGCGGCGCTGAGCACCGCTGTCGGCAGTTTGACCACCGCTGGAGTCACGGCCTTTGGCCAAACCGTCGATCTCCGCGACGCCAACGGCGTCCAGGGTCTTGCCGATCGCGCACGTCAGCTCGGGCTCATCCGCTACCTCTGCGCGAATGCCGGCGTCAGCACGGCGGGCACGTCGATCTGGGAGACACCGGCGAACGAGGTCGGCTTCGTACTCGACGTCAACCTCGGCGGGCTGTTGCGTTGCCTTCGCAGCTTCATCCCGATCCTGCTCGACCAGAGTGGGACATCGGCGGTGGTCGTCACCGCGTCGATGGCAGGCCTGGTCACTACGCCGAGCAGCGGTGCGTACAGCGCCAGCAAGGCGGCGGTGATCGCCGCCACGAAGGCCCTGCGCGCCGACTTGCAGTCCGTGCGAGATGACATCCACGTCGCCCTACTGTGTCCCGGGATGGTTGGGACCAACCTGCAACGCACCTCTGCCGACCTGCAACGGGCCGCCGGAGGAGGAACGCCGGTGAACGTCGAGGAGTACCACGCTGCGCTCAACCAGCTCGGGATAGTCCCATCCGCCGTCGCCGATTGGGTCCTCGGCGCTCTCGACGGGGGCCAGTTCTGGGTGTTGCCGCCGAAGGAAGACCCGTTTTCGACGATGCTGCAATCCGAGGTGGCCGACCTGCTCGCAGGGCTCGGGCGCGAACGATGACGTACCGATCGCTGCCGCGGTGGAAGGGCGGCGAATGCCGTCCCGGGCGCGCCCTTGCGTAGCGGACTCGTGGCTGTAGGAGGACTAGATGTTTGGCGAAGGAGCTCAGCATGAGTGACTGGTGAACCGTCGACTTCTCATTGACGCGGCCACAGTCGACGATCCCTACGAATACTTCGACTCGCTCCGGATGGAGTGCCCGATACTCGAGCTGCGCACTTGGGCGTCGTCGCCGTGTACGGGCTACGACGATAGAGCTTGAAGGAAGGTCGGAGCTTCGACCTTTGACGGTCTAACCTGCGCGCACAACACAAAATAGGAGGTTCGCCTTGTACACGATCAAGTGGACTGGGTTGGAACCCACCGAAGCGGGTTGGAGTCCCCCCTCGACACCATTCAGTGGCTTCCAATCCAACAATCGGTGTCTCAAGTGAAATTTGAAGGGGAGGGTTCCCCGGCCCCACTTGAACACCACGGCGTGGGTGGATTAACAAGCCCCGGCCCGAGGCGGCGTTGTCCCTGCTCCTCGAGTGGGAGTGCGATCGGCCGCTACCGCAGTGGCGGCACTGGGTTGTCGGAATGGAGCCGACCGGACGCATCACGCTCCCCTTCGGTGCCTGGAAGGCGATCGGCTCCGAGGCGCATACCCAGGCCGCCAGCCGAGGCGGCATGTTGGTTCTCCACCACGGTGGTCTCGGTGTCAGCCTCGCGGTCGATCGGAGGGGTGTCTCATTCTGCCGGCCTGGTTTCGCAGCGCCGCTCGGCTCTCAGGTTCAGTATTTGTTCGCCGCTCGTGCGCTCGTTACGCCAGCCGTCGTGCTCGTCCCGACCGACATTCTCGAGACCTCGTGTCCCACGTTGTCGTAGGCCATGTAATGGATCGCTTCATGCGCGCACGGGTCCTTCTGGCTGAAGCTGCCGCCCTGGGGGTGAGCATCGAGGATCTGGTCGCCGAGTCGTAGGGATCTCCGATGACGCTTGGTCCAGCGCCACAATATGTGGAGACCTTGAGCCTGACTTTCTCCAAGGGAACGGCGGGCACATTGGTCGTACTGGCGCGTGGCAAGCGACTGGCTGTGTGAGCGCCCAATCGGATTCGATCGGCGCGGAAGACTGCGAGCTGGTTGTGGCAGCTGCCGAAGAGCGGGGCTCGGCGCAATCGGTCCGGAACCGATGGACGATCAGCCCGCGAGAACCGCGTCGGCGCGCTGCGCGCACTTTTCGCCCGGGCGGAGCGCGCAGGACTCGTCGCAGGAAGTCCATGGCTTCACTCGTCAACTGCCTTTCTACGAAGGTATTGGAAGCTTTGAACACCCCCCATTTGTCCCTTACAGAACAGGCACTTGGACGTATCTACTGATCCCGCGGGCCGCACAGGCGTGCAACAACGAGGCTAGCCTCCGTCCTCCTGTCAGGAGGACGGAGCGTCGGCGATAGTCTTTCCCAGGATGGTCTTGCCACATAGGGGATCCTCCCCGGGCAGAAGGTGGAAGGTGGTGCCGCGAAACTGGGTGAAGTATTCGCAGTTGTCGGCTCCAGAGTACTTGCCCCTCTGGTCCATGGCCCAAGTGATCGAATGCGTGCCGAACAGGCCGCCTGCGTTGAATGTCTTGATTCCGTCCAGCGCATTGATCAACGACGACCGGCTTATGCTGTTACCGTCCGCCTTGAGCCCATCGATGAGCGCGAGAACGGAAGCGTAACCGACGTACTCGTCGAAAGTCGGATCGCGGGTGATGCCAGCGTAGGTCTTCATGGCTGACTGTAGACGCTCGGTGGCGGCGGTGTGCATTTCCACTGGCTCATAGGCGGAAAGGAAGTAGTCACCTTGGGCTTCATGCTCCGCCGCGGGTCCGCTCTCGCTGAGGTCCCCTCCGTAGCCGGTTGGCGGCACCGCCGCCTTCAACTTCAGGCCTTCTTGTTTGAGAGCGGTAATAAGAGCAAAGCTGCTATTGGTCAGGATCGAGGTGTCCAACCCATTGATCCCGGCACTCTTCATGGCCAGCGCGATGGGTTCGACGTTGGTACTGCCGAGCGGGAAGTTTGTATTTATGTAACCGACCTTGATGCCCGCCTGTTCAGCCGACACGGCGGCATCTTTGGCCGCGTCCTCGGAGGCGGGCTCAATGTTGTAACCCACTGTGGCCATGTTCGTCACGCCGTGTGCCTTAAGGAACTGCCCGGTCGTGGTCTGAACCTTGGTGTAGTCCTGGGTACCGATCACCGAAAACATGTTGCGATAGGTGATCCACTGGGTATCGCCGCCGCCGAGGCCGATTACTGGGATTCCCTGGGATTGGAGGAAGGAGTAGGCGGCGAATCCGACCACAGAGGACATCATCACGGCAAGGACGTGGTCTTCCTCCACCAGCTTCTGCGCTCCGGCCAGAATGCCGGTTGGTGAGGTCCCGGCGTCCGCTACGACATACTTGATGTTGTAGCCCTCGTCTGAGGCGACTCCGATGCCGGCCTTGATGCCATTGGTAAAGGTCGTCGAGATGCTTGAGCCCGGGCCGGTGAAGTCGGCGAGGATGCCGAGGGTGATCGTCTTGGAGCTTGAGGTTGCTGCGCTCGCTGACCGCGACGAACCGTAGTACACGGCGGCAATCAACACGATGGCCGCCATAGCAGCAGCCGAGCTGTTTCTCACCCGCATCAACCCCTCCCAAGAATAGTCGTAGCGCAAACCTGCCGTTCCAGGGATTGTAAGCTAATACTTGTTCGCTGACAAGATAGTACCTTCGCATTTCGCTGGTCACCCGCATAACGGGAGAACCGACGAGCTGTCCTGCGCCGATTAGCTAACAAAGATTAGGCTGTATTCGTTGTGATCGGCACTCTCTTCCGAACCTCTGATCGGGGTAAGATGACACCTATGTCGTGGAGGGCAACGCTCCGAGCCAAGGGACAGTTAACCCTTCCCGAAGAAATCCGTACCGCAGCACACCTCGAAGAAGGCGACCTCTTGGACGCGGAGATCACGTCAGAAGGTATATTGCTTCGGTCTCAAAAGGTGATTGATGCACATTTTGCATGTGAGGGTCAAGGACGCGGGGTCGAGGAAGATCTAGGCTGGCTAGAAGCGGGCATTTGAGCGCACCTTATTGGCGAGCGCCTGAATGATGGACGGCGACCGCAATTGTCCCGAATGTAACGGCCGTCTCTCAACTGCGGCAGGAATGGGTTGGCAAACCCCGGAGGGGAAGTATTTCCGTGGGTCCTGACGTACACTGCAGTGCAACTGTCGCGGCGCTCACGGAAGCTCGCGTTTCAGCGCCTGTGCGGAACAACGCGAATTTCGATGAGCTGCGACAGCAACGTGTGAGTGCCAGGAACCGTCCAGATCACGCGACAAGTCGGTACTCGTGGATGAGGCTGCCCAGGACATCGGATCGTCGGAGCAGTTCGGCGTTTGACGTTGCCGATCAGGCCCGGAGCCATGTCGGCCTGGGATGGTGGGCGCTGACTGAGGGACCGGTGCGGACGGTGCCGGTTGTAGTGCTCAGTACTCGTGAAGCACGGCCTCGAGTGGCGTCGTCCGAGGATGGAGATGCCGTCGAGGCATTCTCGCTGGGCGGTGCTCACGAACCTGTGGGTGCCTAGAACCCACCCGTCCAGCTCAGGCGGCGAGTCGTTACTCGTGGATGATGCCGCCCAGGACGTCGGTTCGTCGGAGATGTTCGGCGCTGACGTTGCCGGCGAGCGCAGGAGTGGCGTCGGCGTAGGACGGTGCGCACTGGCTGAGGGATCGGTGCGGTCGGTGGAAGTTGTAGTGCTCGACGTACTCGCCGAGCACGGCTTCGAGATGACGCCGTCCGAGGATGAGTATCCGTTCGAGGCACTCTCGCCGGGCGGTGCCCACGAATCGCTCGGCGATAGCGTTTGCCCGTGGTGCTCGGACGGAGTCTTGATCATCCTGATACCTTCCGCGGCGAAGCTCCGGTGAACTTCGTGCCTCGGTCGCGGATGAGGAACTTGACGGCGTTCGCCTGCTGGGCGAGCTACACGCAATGTTGCGAGCCTGCTGGGTCACCCACTCGCTGACCGGATGAGCCGTCACGCCGGCAATTCGGACCAGGCACATGTGGTGGTGGATGAAGAAGAGCACGTAGAGTCGGCGGAGCAGCACCGTGTCGACGCTCAAGAAGTCGCAGGACATCAGGCCCTTCGCCTGGGCGGCGAGAAACTCCGACCATGTTGGCCCTGACCGTCGAGGACAAGGCTCGATATCGTGGCGTTTCAGGATCGCCCAGACGCTCGATGCGGCAATCGGGATGCCCATGGTGGCAAGTTCGCCCTGGATCCGCCGATAGCCCCAGGCAGGATTCTCGTGCGCCAGCCGGAGAACGAGGGCAGTGGTACCAGCGGGGATGACCATGTGGGTAGGTCCAGCGCTTTGCGCCCAGGTCGCGATGCCAGCGCAACAACGTGGCCGGCTGGACGAAGCACCGTCCGTAGCGAAGGCGAGGGAGCAATCGCCACAGGCCGGCCAGGACGGCCCGGTCGGCCGGCTAGCGGTGCCGGCGGTGGACTTGGCGTCGGAGTACCGCGACCTCGTGGAACAGGACTACGACCTCGACTGCGAGGTCGCTGTCCTTACGGAAAGGGAGCCGGATCAGCTGGAGGACGCGACAGAACGCCCGGTACAGGAACGAGAGGACCATCGCCAGATGCTCGCCGCGTCAGGTGCTGGACGCCAAAGCCCAGCTCACCGCTCATTGTCGTTTGCCTTCGTCCTAGTGTGAGCCAATGATGTCCGACGAACACCTTGATCCGGAGATTGCAGAGATCGTTCGGGCACTGCCAGTCCCAGACCTGGACGAGAACGTTTTGCGTGACATGCGGGCATTTCCCTTTCCCGGGCCGGAGCTGTCCGACCTGGTGACACGCGAGGAGATGGAGGTTCCCGTACTGAGTCCCGGAGATCTCCCGATCCCCGTGAGAGTGCATGCACCGGTCGGGCGGTCTGCTCCGCTTCCGGGTGTCGTCGCCATTCATGGCGGCGGCTATGTCATGGGCGACAGGGCCATGTACGACGGGGTATTCGACCGCTGGTGTCTCGATCCAGGGGTGGTGGGGGTGTCCGTTGGATACCGGCGAGCCCCTGAGACGCCCTATCCCGGCGCACTCGAAGACTGCTATCGGGCGCTCCAGTGGACGGTGGCAAATGCCGAGGCCCTCGGGATTGATCCGTCGCGCATAGGGGTCTGCGGAGCGAGCGCTGGAGGGGGCCTGGCCGCCGGGTTGACACTCCTGGCTCGGGACCTTGGCGAGATCGACATCGCGTTCCAGTTTCTTCAGTACCCCATGTTGGACGACCGGCAGATTACGCCTTCTAGCCAACAAGACGACCTGCATCTCTGGAGCCGCCGCTCCAACGAGTTCGGTTGAAGGCATACCTCGGGGATCTCTACGGGAGCGACGACATCCCGGGTTACGCCGCTCCCGCCCTAGTGTCCCGGAAGGCTGAAGCACCAAAAAATATTGGCTGAACGGGAATTTTCTGATCTGGGGTGCGTTGACCCGGTGTT
>Ga0302180_10001008_pt1 | contig 22733 bp, 18 predicted proteins | sample I_Palsa_E3_2_FD_200575 | JGI IMG/M metagenome (GOLD analysis project Ga0302180, IMG submission 200575) | Peat permafrost microbial communities from Stordalen Mire near Abisko, Sweden - I_Palsa_E3_2 | ecosystem: Environmental > Terrestrial > Soil > Palsa > Peat permafrost | place: Sweden... | reverse complement strand
GGCCAGCGCCGCGTAGGCGTCGGCGAGCTGGACCGGGGTCACGGTCACATAGCCCTGGCCGATCGCGGCGATGGCGGCCTGGCCTGGTTCCCACACCCACCCGTCCTGGCAGTCCTGGTACTCGATCTGCTGCACGTAGCTGCCGTACTGGCTGCCGTTCTTGCACCAGTCCTGGCCGGTGTGCGCGTTGTCCTTCCAGAAGTAGTAAAGCCACTGCCGGGTCGGGACCGTGCCGGTCGACTCGGCAGGCAGGTCGATGCCGGTGTCCTGCCCGAAACCCCAGTCCAGCTCCATCTTCTGCATCTTCTGCACGGGGGCGTTCTGCGACTTCACGCTGTTGGCCTGCGGATCGTCGGTCTGGTACATGCCGTAGCCGATGTCGTAGTAGACCGTGTCGCACGACTGGATGAGCGCCTCGGCAAAGGTCATGTCGCCAAGGTTCGGCTCGCCGTCGTTCTTGAACGTCTGGCCGTCGATGCTGACCGAGGCGGGGCAGCTGTACAGGCCGTCGAGCGGGTAGCCGTCGGCCACCGCGGCCGCGGTCGAGGTGATCTTGAAGGTGGAGCCGGGGGCGTACTGGCCCTGGGTAGCCCAGTTGATGATCGGTTCCCCGTCCTTGGTGCCGAACAGGTCGCTGAACTCGGCCTGGGAGATACCGCCGGTCCACACGCTCGGGTTGTAATTCGGGTAGCTAGCCATCGCCACCACCCGGCCGGTGGTCGTCATCACGATCGCCGCGCCCTGGTCGGAGTCATTTCCCTCGGCCCGCGACTTGGCGACCGCATCGGCGAGCACGTTCTGGACATCGGCCTGCAGCGGAGCGTTGAGGCTGGTGACCAGGTCATCGCCGTTGACCGGCGCCTTTTCGCTGACGGTGCCTGTGACGTCCCCGGCGGCGTTGACCGACACCACCTGGGTGCCCGCCTTGCCGCGGAGCTGGCTGTCATACTGGGCCTCCAGGCCGGCCTGGCCGACCGGGTCCTCGCCGGAAAAGCCGGTCTGGGGCAGGTGCTCGCTCGCGACCTCCTGCTGGGTAGCCGGCTGCAGGTAGCCGAGCACCTGGGCCGGGTTGGCCCCGTCCGGCTCCGGATAGTCGACGACCGGCTGCACCTGCGCGGTCACATCGGGAAACTCCTTCTGTTCCTCCATGACCTGAAGCGCGACCTGGTCCGAGACGTTCTGGTCGACCGGGATGGGCTGGTAGGGCGAGCCGTCCCAGCAGGGTTGCGATACGGTCTTGGTGCACAGCCGGGTCTTGGAGGTCAGCAGCTTGTCCGACATGCCGAGCAGCGTAGCCAGCCGGCGCAGCACCGGCGCAGCCCCGCCCGGCTGCTGGGACAGGTCCATCATGTCCACGGAAACGACCAGGGCCGTCTGGTTAGTGACCAGGCGGTTGCCCACGTCGTCGAGGATCTGGCCGCGGACCGCGGGCACGATCACGTCCCTGGTCTGGTTCGCGGTGGCGAGCTTGGTGAAAGCCGTGTTGTTCATCACCTGCAGGTACCAGAGCCTGCCGCCCAGCGAGATCAGCATCGCGGCGGCGACCACGTAGAGCACAAGTAGCCGGCGGCGGGACGCCGTGTTCATCGGTAACCTCCTGTCCGCCATCTCCGTTTGGCCTTCGGCTTCCCGGGTCGGGGCATGCGCAGCCGGACCGGACCCCGTGATCCCTTAAACCCCCTCGAGGCGGACCGCAGCCTCGGCGTGCTGGCACCCGTCCAACCGCGCCCAAGCGCCCTACGGCGGGCCGAGGTGTGACGCAGCCAGCCCTTGCCTGGGTACCTCTGCTGGGCTGGCCGGCGCACGGGGCCGAACAGGCGACCGAGCCCGCGGCCGCGGGAGATGCGGGCCGAGCGGGGAACGCGTCCGGGCCGCCCGCCCGGCGCCCGCATCATGTTGCCCAGGCGCCGGAGCGGGGAGGACCGGCCGAACGCCGACGACCGGCCGAACGTTGAGCTTCGAGGGGTGCGGGGGGAAGACGACGAGCGGCTGAAGACCGAGCCGCCGAGCAGCGACCGGCCGGTGCCCGAGCTGCTGAACCTGGCGGTCCGCAGCGCTGAGCTCCCGGGTCTGGTCCCGCCGAGCATGGAGCCGCCGAGGACTCCCTCGCGGCGCCGTGATCCGAACCTGACCCGGGATGAGCCGCCAGGTCCGACCCGAAAAACCCGAGAACCCCGAAAACCCGTCGCGAAGACCATGCCGAGTCCGACCCGAGAACCCCGAAAATCCCGAAGACCCGTCAACGAACTCGCCCGGCCCAGCTTGAGGCGCGGCTCACGGCCCGGGGCCAGCCTGCGGCTGGCCCCGGCAGCACGCGGTCCGGCCCACGAGCCCTGGCCCCTTCCGGCGTCCGACAGCCGCAGCCGCAGCCGAGGGACGCTACGCGGTGTTAGCCCGGGGGGGTGAACCCGAACGCCCCCCGGAACCCCCCGCTTATGGGGGGGCTGCCCGCCCCCCCATACCCCCCTGGCCCCCCGGGCCCTGGAGGAGGAGGCCGGGCGAAGTGCCGCCGCGGTGGCGTACAGCACGAACGGGCACGCCACGACGTCGTAGACCACGGCGACCGGAAGCACGTTGGTGATCGCGGACCAGGTAACCCGGGGGTCGCTCAGCATGACGCCGAGCAGGGCCACCATGGCCTCACCGCACATCGCGCCCGCCGCCGTTACCACGATTTCGAACAGCGCGGTATGGCCGCCTTCGGTCACCCCGTCACCGGACGATGCGTCCGCCAGCAGCCCGCACGCGTAGCCGACCAGGCAGAACACCAGCGCGTCCTGGCCGGTAAAATGGCTGCCCGGCGGGGCGACGTCCAGCGCCAGGCCGCCCCAGAACCCGGTCAGCGCACCGGCCAGCGGGCCGCTGGCCAGGGCCAGCGCCGCCACTTCGACCAGCACCAGATCCGGTCCTGAGCCGCCGGGGAACACGATCCGGTCGACGACGGTCAGCTGGAAGACGACCGTGGCCGCGACGAGCACGAAGGAGATAAGCCCGCGCACGTCAGCCTCCCGCCGAGCGCGAGGCCGACGGCGCCGGGGACCCCGAGGTTCCCGCGGGCAGCCCAGACGAAGACACCTGCGGGGCCAGCGTGCCGGACGTCGCCGGGTGCGGGGTGGTCGTGACGGTAACCGTCGGCGCCGGCCGCGGGAGGACCGATACCCGCGGGTTGTGCGCGGGCACCTCCACCACGATGCCGACGACGCCGAGCGCGGTGAAGTTGACGACCGGCCGGACCAGCGCGGTCTGGGTCAGCGACCCGGCGCTGGCGGTCACTGAGGCGATCGCGCCGACCGGCACGCCGGGAACCTCGGGCTGGTCGCCCACCGAGGCGTAGGTGAGGACCTGCTGGCCGGGTTTCAGCACCGCGTTCGCGGCGAACAGGTCCAGCCGCAGCAGGCCGGAGCCGGACATGGACTTGCCCGTTCCGGTGACATCGCCGATCTGTCCGCTGCCCGCCATCTGCACGCCGACCACGGACGACGCGTCGTTGGCCAGCACGACGGTCGAGGTGTCCGCACTCACTCCGGTGACGGTGCCGACGAAGCCGGAACCGTTGAGCACCGTCTCGTTCGGCTTAATTCCGTCATTGCGACCCGCGTCCAGCGTGACCGTATCGGAGTAATCGCCCCCGGCCGCGATGACGCTCGCGGCGACGATCCGGTAGCCGCCGGCATCGAGCTGCAGCAACTGCGACAGCTGCTTGCTGTCGGCCTTGCTCAGCTGAGCAAGGCTGAGTTCGGCCCGCAGCGCAGCGTTTTCCCGCTGCAGGCTGGCGATCGAGCCCTGCGCCGACGGGCCGCCCGTGATCGAGTCGAACAGGCTCGCCACCGGGTCGGTCACGTCGTGCGTGACCGACTCGATCGGCCCGAAAATGCCCGCGCCCGCATCCCGGGCCGGTGACGCGCCGCCGTCCCGGAAGTCCAGCGTGATCAGGATGATCGCGACGAGCAAAAGCACGCCAAGAACCAGGCGGGTACGCCGGTTGTCGTGCACGGCAACTCCTGATCCACCCGCGGCAGGTACGGCGGGCCGGGTAAGGGTCTTGCGGGACGAGGCCGGTATCAGCGCCTAGTGTCGGGCACCAGGACCTGACGCAGGGTCTCGAAATCCTCGACACACTTGCCCGTGCCGAGCACCACGGAGTCCAGGGGATTGTCCGCGACCTCCACCGGCATGCCGGTCTCCTCCCGGATTCGTGACTCTAGTCCGCGCAGCAGGGCGCCACCGCCCGTCAGCGCGATACCCCGGTCCATGACGTCACCCGCCAGCTCCGGCGGGCACTTGTCCAGCGTGTTCTTGACCGCGTCGATGATCAGGTTGACCGGCTCCTCAATCGCGCGGCGCACCTCGGCGGCCGAGATCACGACGGTCTTCGGTAGGCCGCTGACCAGGTCCCGGCCCCGGATCTCGGCGTGCGGCTCGTCGGCGGCGGGGAACGCGGAGCCGATGGCCATCTTGATCTCCTCGGCGGTCCGCTCGCCGAGCATCAGCGAGTATTCCTTCTTGGCGAACGTGATGATCGCCTGGTCGAGTTCGTCGCCGCCGATCCTGATGGACTGCGAGGTGACAATGCCGCCCAGTGAGATGACCGCGACCTCGGTGGTGCCGCCGCCGATGTCGACCACCATGTTGCCGGTCGGCTCGTGGACCGGGAGCCCGGCACCGATCGCCGCCGCCATCGGCTCCTCGATGATGTAGACCCGGCGCGCGCCGGCCTGATGGCCGGCCTCCTTCACCGCGCTCTGTTCCACCCCGGTGATACCGCTCGGCACCGCCACCACGAGCCTCGGTTTGGCGAGGTGCGTACGCCGGTGCACCTTCTGGATGAAGTAGCGCAGCATCCGCTCGGTCACGTCGAAGTCGGCGATGACGCCGTCTTTCAGCGGCCGCACCGCCACGATGTTGCCGGGGGTGCGGCCGATCATGCGTTTAGCTTCGACGCCCACCGCGACGATATGGCCGTTGTTGGTATTGAGCGCCACCACCGACGGCTCGTTGAGCACGATGCCACGTCCACGCACGTACACCAGCGTGTTCGCAGTGCCGAGATCGACCGCCATGTCACGGCCGAGAAACGTCAGGGCGTTGCTCATCAGGAACGGGGCCTTCCGGTCCGGGCTTTGATCTGGGACTATCGATGATCTTCTGGACTCATCGTGTGAGTTGGACGGGCTTGAGGGCCGCAGGGTTCCTTCGGTCCCTTACTAAGACAACGGTGACGTCGGGACAGGGAGTTCCGAGAACCGCACCTCGATCCCGCCCCGAACCTGTCTGTCTCGCAGCATCGGCACGTCGAGTCCGACCACGATGAAATTTGTGTTCCGACAACGACGCTCCTTCGCCGGGGCACGGACAGCTGGGCACAGGCGGCTCACCCGAAGGTCACAGCCTGCTATAGGTTGATGACGCGATTCGCTATTTCTGCCAGCTTACCCATGATCGGGCGTATCACCACTGCTCGCGAGCGGCGCGCCGCCCGCGAGTTCGTCGAGCTCGCCGTCCGTTATCCTGCCGGTCACCGGCCATCCCGCCGGACGCGCGATGACCCGACCCGCGGCCCCGGGGCGCCGGATCGTCGCGACCGCCACGGCCAGTGCGACGGCAACGGTGACCGCCGCCGCCAGCAGCGCCCAGCGTCCGGTCGCCGCCACCAGCGCCCAGCGTCCGGTCGCCGTCACCAGCGCGCCGCCGGAGGCCTGCGGGGCCGGCGCGGTGGTGAGAGCGCGCAACTGGACGGCACCGGCCGCCAGGTAGCCGACCACCACGCCCGCCAGCAGGATCGCCACGCCCGCCATTGCTCCGGCTGCTCCGGTCGCGCGCAATGAAGAGGTCAGGGCAGCAGCCAGGGCGCCTGCCACCGATACCGACAGCACCGTGAGCAGGCGCCCCGGCACGGTGGGCTGGGTCAGCGCGGTCACGGCACTGGCCGTCGGTGCCACCGTGAATCCCGACACGGCGCAGACCACGGCAAAGCGAGCGGCGGTGCCGGCCCTGGCCGTGATGACGGTGAGGCCGCACAGCGCGATCACGCCGGCGATCGTGGCCGCGATCATCGCCTTGTCCCCTCGGTAGGTGACGGCCAGGGTGATCGCGGACACTCCCGCGACCAGCGGCACCAGCAGGGCCAGCTGCGATCGCTCGGCCACCGGGAAAGCGTTCCTCGCGGCCGCCGAAGCGCTCCCCCCAGCCAGGACCGTGTACAGGGCGGCCAACCCTAGTGCGGCGCCGGTGAGCCGCGGGTACGGCTGGAGGGCGGCGTGCCAACCGCCTGCGGCGACCAGGTGGCGCATCAACCCGGCCGCGGCGGCCAGCCCGGCCACCGTGACCGCGGCCCACCAGCCGGCCAGTGACCGGCCCGCAGCGGGCGACCCGGAGACGATCGCGGCCACGGCCGTCATTGCGACTCCGGCCCCCAGCCCGTGCAGCGACCGGTCCACGCCGATCAGGGCGACAGTGCTCGCGCTACCGCCGAGCACGTCAGCGGCGGCGATGACGAGCAACCCGGCCAGCAGGACCGGTCCGGGCCGCAGCCTGGGCACCGCCAGCGCCCCGAGCGGCGCCGCCACGGCCATCGCGGGCAGCGCCAGACCCGATGCCCTGAGCAGGCTCGCCACCGCGTCCGGTCCGGCGCCGGCCAGGCGGGGCGGCAACGACCAGGCGAAAGGGTTGGGGATCTGCAGGACCGCGAGCGGGACCACGGCGGCCACGATGGCCACCGCGCACAGTGCCACGGCCGACGATCGCACCGCGGCGGGCGATTCGGCACTCTTGCGGCGGAACCAGCTACCCCTGCTCGCGGCGTGCGCGCCCCGCTGGCGTGGTACGGCTTCATCCGGCCGCGCTGACGCCTGACCCAAGTCAGTCGTCACCCGTAGCTCCAACGCTGTTACTTAAAGCCACCGGAGTAGATTAACCCGCCTGGCCATGATCATGTACGCCAAGACCCCAGAATTACGTGGGCGTACCGGGGGGCGGAGCGGCAGCGCCGGAGCTTCCCGGGTGCTGGGCGGCGGTCCTGGGAGCCTCGTGCCGGCGGGCCAGCCAGATGCCGGTGACCCAGAGCGCGGCGAAAATCACGCCGAGGGCGTACATGGCCGGCACGACGATTCCGGCGGCGATGACCGCGACCTGGAGCACGGTACCTGCCTTGAGCGCCCAGCCCATCCGCGGCCGTCCCACCAGCCCGCTGAGCAGCAGAGCAGACAAGGCCAGGGCGCCGCCGATGCCGCCGGCCAGCGGGCGATCCGCGTGCTCAAGGACGATGGCGGGCAGGATGGCAAGCCCGAGGATGATCGCCTCCATGGCCAGCACCGTGCCGCACAACTGCCTCATCCGCTCGCCTCCTGCGACGCCGGGCCGTTCATGAGAGTTCCGCAGCCGTGAACGAATGGCGTGAGGGCTGGCTGACTGACGGCTCGGGCGGAAGCTCGCCACCATTGGGTCCGAGCAGCTTGCGGGCGTCACCCGCGGTTATCACCGATCCGGTGACGAGCACGCCGCTGCTGCCCGGCAGGCCCGCCACCGCGGCCTCGTCGGCCAGCGTCACCGCGGCCTCTATCGCACCGTCGAGCCGGTCGGCGGAGACCACCCGGTCTTCGCCGAAGATCTCGGCCGCCAGCTCCGCGACCTCTGCCGTCTCCATCGACCGGTCGGAGGAATTACGAGTCACCACGATCTCATCAAGCAGCGGCTCGAGTTCGGAGAGCATGCCGGCTACGTCCTTGTCCCCGCTGGCCGCGAAGACGCCGGACAGATGGGTGAAGGTGAACGTCTCCTGCACGGCGGCGACGGTCGCCGCCACGCCAGCCGGGTTGTGCGAGGCGTCGATGATGATGGTGGGACTGCGCCTGATGATCTCCAGTCGTCCAGGCGAGCTGGCCTTGGCGAACGCCTCGCGCACCAGCTCGCCGTCGAGCGCCTCGCCTGCCGGGCCGGACACCCCGGCGAACGCTTCCACGGCCGCGAGCGCGCAAGCCGCGTTTCCCGCCTGGTGAACGCCGAAGAGCGGGAGGAAGATGTCCTCGTAGGTGCCGCGCAGGCCGCGCAGCGCGAGTTGCTGACCGCCCACGGCCTGCTCGTGGCTCAGCACGCCGAACTCCACGCCTTCCCTCGCCACCGTCGCGCCTACCTCGGCGGCGCGCCTGAGCAGCACCTCGGCCGCGGGCAGGGACTGCTGCGCGAGCACCGCGACCGCCTCAGGCTTGATGATGCCGGCCTTCTCCCCCGCGATCTCCTCGATCGTGTTGCCGAGCAGCCTGGTGTGGTCGATCGCGATCGGGGTGATCACCGCCACCGCACCATCGGCAACGTTGGTGCAGTCGAGCCTGCCGCCCACGCCGACCTCGAGGACCACCACGTCGACCGGCGTATCGGCGAAGATCGCGAAGGCCATCCCGGTCAGTACCTCGAAGAAGGACATCGCCACCGGATGCCGGTCATCCACCAGCGCGACGAACGGGAGGATCTCCTCGTAGGCCTCGACGAAGCGCTCCGGAGTCACCGCCGCGCCGTCCACGCAGATCCGCTCCCTGATCGAGACCAGGTGCGGGCTGGTGAACCGGCCGGTACGCAGGCCGCGGCTGCGCAGCAGCGCGTCGATCATCCTGGCGGTCGACGTCTTGCCGTTAGTCCCCGTGATGTGGATGACCGGGCAAGCGCGCTGCGGGTCACCGAGCAGCCCGACCAGGTCGGCCATCCGGTCCAGGGCAAGATCAACGGAGTGTTCGGGCCGGCGGGAGAAGATCTCCTGCTCGACCTCGCGCATCCGAACCTCGATATCCACCTTCCCAGACTACTGGGCACCCCCAGCAGGCCTGCCCGCACCGCCGGATGCCGGCTGCTCACGGCCCGCCAGTTCCAGAACGCGAGCGGTGACCGGCTTGTCGTACAGGCCCGCGAGCGCGAGCCCGTCACCGACGAAAGGTGCCGGGTCGCTCGCTGAGCGTGTGTAGTTACCCCCTGGCGGATGGGGGGTAAATGCACACGATCACCATCTCGGCCCGCTTAAAGCCGATAAAAGGAATATTTCGTCCTGGTGCGTCAGCTGCGGGGGTGATCGCCGCTGCGAGCTCGGTCGGGGGCGGCGTCAGATCGCGGCTAGGCGCTGCTCGATGCGGGTGATGTCTGCCCTGGCCGCCTCTAGGCGCTGACGGGTCATCTGCACCACGGCGGCGGGAGCCTTCGCGGTGAAACCGGCGTTGTCCAGCTTCCGCGCCGCCTGCTCGGCCTCGCTTCTGGCCGCCGCGAGGTCTTTCTCCATCCGGCGGCGTTCGGCTGCGACGTCGATGACACCGGCCACGTCGAGCTCGACCGTGATGCCCTCCACCACCAGTGAGGCGGACGCGGTAAAGCCGTCCGCGGGCGGGTTGAGCCGCAGCAGCGAGCGGATCCGCTCCTGGTGCCCGGCCAGCGCCGTGCCCTCGATGCCCACCAGCTTGGCCGTCACCCGCTGGCTCGGGCGCAGGCCCTGGTCCGAGCGGAACCGGCGGACCTCAGTCACCAGTCTCATCACCGAAGAAACCTCCGCCTCGGCGGTCTGGTCCTGGTAGGAGAAGACCGGCCACGCGGACACCATGACCGACTCCGCACCGGTCAGCGCGGTCCACAACTCCTCGGTGACGAAGGGCATGACCGGATGCAGCAGCCGGAGCAACTGGTCGAGCACGAAACCCAGAACCTGCCTGGTCGTCTCGACGGCGTCGGCGTCACCGAAGGTCAGCGGCACCTTGGCTAGCTCCAGGTACCAGTCGCAGACCTCATCCCAGGCGAAGTGGTAAAGCAGGTCGCAGACCTTGCCGAACTCGAACGCCTCGAACAGCTGGTCCACCTCGGCGATCACGGCCGACAGCCGGGACAGGATCCACCGGTCCGGCACCGAGCACGCGGCCGGATCGGGGGTGCCGGCCGGCACGTGCGCACCGTTGAGCAAGGCAAAACGGACCGCGTTCCACAGCTTGTTGCAGAAGTTGCGGGAGCCCGCTGCCCACTCCTCACTGATGGCGATGTCACCGCCCGGGTTGGCCCCCCGGGCCAGGGTGAACCTGGTCGCGTCGGCCCCGAACCGGTCCACCCAGTCCAGCGGGTCCACCGTGTTCCCGCGCGACTTGGACATCTTCTTGCCGAACTGGTCCCGGACCAGGCCGTGCAGGGCCACGACGCGGAACGGCACGGACTCGGAAACCTCGTCCGGCACGGCATCGCGCATCGCGTACAGGCCGAACATCATCATCCGGGCCACCCAGAAGAACAAGATGTCGTACCCGGTGACCAGCACGCTGGTCGGGTAGAACGTGCGCAGGTCCGGCGTGTCGTCGGGCCAGCCGAGGGTGGAGAACGGCCACAGGGCCGAGGAGAACCAGGTGTCGAGCACGTCGGAGTCCTGCGTCCAGCCCTCCGGGGCTTGCTCGTCGGGGCCGACGCAGCGCTCCTGGCCGTTCGGTCCGTAAAAAACTGGAATACGGTGGCCCCACCACAGCTGGCGGCTGATGCACCAGTCGTGCATGTCATCCACCCAGCCGAAGTAACGTGCGTTCATCTCCGGCGGGTGCAGCCGGACCCGGCCGTCGCGGACCGCTTCGCCGGCCGCCTGGGCGAGCGGGGCGACGCGGACGAACCACTGCAGCGACTGGCGCGGCTCGACCGTGGTGCCGCAGCGGCTGCAGTGGCCGACCGAGTGCACGTACGGCCGGACCTCGGCGATGATCCGGCCGTCCTCGCGCAGCGCGGCCACCACCGCGGGCCTCGCCTCGAACCGGTCCAGGCCCTGGAACGGGCCGTGCGCGGTGACCACGCCGTGCTCGTCAAGGACGGTGATGCTGGGCAGGTGGTGACGGCGGCCGATCTCGAAGTCGTTCGGGTCGTGGGCGGGAGTCACCTTGACCGCGCCGGTGCCGAAGGCCGGGTCGACATGGTCATCGGCGACCACCGGGATACGCCGGCCGGTCAGCGGCAGGTCCACCGTATGGCCGACCAGATGGGTGTAACGCTCGTCGTCGGGGTGCACCGCGACGGCAGTGTCGCCGAGCATCGTCTCGGCCCGGGTAGTGGCGACCACGATGGACTCGTCATCCCCATCGGCGCTAACACCGCCGTAGCGGATCGACACGAGCTCGCCTTCGTCGTCGCTGTGTTCAACCTCGATGTCGGACAGCGCCGTCAGGCAACGCGGGCACCAGTTGATGATGCGTTCGGCCCGGTAGATCAGGCCGTCGTCGAAGAGCCGCTTGAAGATCGTCTGGACCGCGCGGGACAGCCCCTCGTCCATGGTGAACCGCTCGCGCGACCAGTCCACGCTGTCGCCGAGGCGGCGCATCTGCCCACCGATCTTGCCGCCAGATTCCGCCTTCCACTGCCAGACGCGCTCGACAAAGGCTTCGCGACCGAGGTCGTGACGGCTCAGGCCCTCCTTGGCCAGCTCACGCTCCACCACATTCTGGGTGGCGATCCCGGCGTGGTCCATGCCCGGCAGCCACAGGGCGTTGTAGCCCTGCATGCGGCGGCGCCTGACCAGCGCGTCCATCAGCGTGTGATCTAGGGCGTGGCCGATGTGCAGGGAACCTGTCACGTTCGGCGGCGGGATGACGATGGAGTACGCGGGCGCTTGCGCCTGCGCGTCCGCGGCGAAGTAACCTGCCTTCTCCCATCGTTCGTAGCGCGGGCCTTCCACCTCGGCGGGCGCGTACTGGGAGGGCAGCTCGATGGGCTCGGGTCTGCTCACGACAGGTGAGTCTACGGCCCAGAATTACCCGGCGTGGACCTCCAGGGCGTTCCTGACGTCAAGAGCGAGCGTGGCGGCGGCCGGGTATTTCGCCGGGTACGCCCCCTCGAGGTACTGGACTTCGCCGAGGGTGGTCGGGGTGACCCACACACACTCGCTGGCGTCAGTCCCGGTCGAGGTGTTGTAGCCGCAGACCATGTTCCCGCCGTGCGGGCCCGCGCTCGCCACGCTCGAGGACACGAGCTCGGACTGCACGACCTTGATCACGGCCGCCGGGTCGAACGTGCCGTTGTAGCCGACGAACAGGATGCCCCTGAAGTCGCTGGACGCCACCGACGTGACCGGCCCGATGGTGTAGATACCGACCACAGAGGCGCCTGGCTGGCCCGCCCCCTTGGCCTTGATCTGGGCGGCCGAGGGGGTTGCCTTGTTCACCGCGATCGTACCGAATTCCTTGGTCGCGGCCGTGTTCAGCGGATACGTGCCGACGTCGGCCGCCTGGGTAAGAGCATAGCGTGAGGCAGCCCCGCCCGCCGTGGCCGTGGCCCGCGCGGTTGGCGTCGATGAGCCGCTCGCCGGGCTTTTCCCGCCGCTCTTCGTCAGGTGAAGGACGAGCAGCACGATCAGGACCACGCCGATGACGGACGCCGCTAGATACAGGATCATCCGGATATTGCCGAGCCGATGCGGCGAACCCCGGTCCGGGCCCGGCCGCCCTGGCCCGGTCAGGCCCGACCGTGGCGGACGACCATGCGAGGCGAAATCATCGTCGCCGTAAGGGTGCCCGCCGAGCGGCTCGAAGCCAGGCTGGGGATAGGAATCCTGACCGTAGCCGCCCTGACCGTAGGCCTCCTGCGAATAACCGGCCTCCGGGGAGCCGGATGGCCCCGCGGGCTGGCCGAAAGCGCCCGGAGCGTAACCGGCCTGGCTGTACCCGTCCTGGTCGTAACCAGCCGGATCGTAACCAGCTGGGGCGTAACCATCCTGGGTGTAGGCGCCCTGGCTGTAGCTGTCCTGGGCCGGGACGTCCTGGCCGACATCGTGGCTGGCGCCGTTGGGGTCAAAGCCGTTCTGGCCGAAGCCGTTGGGGTCAAAGCCGTTCTGGCCGAAGCCGTTGGGGTCAAAGCCGTTCTGGCCGAAGCCGGACGGCTCGGAGTCCGGCAGCTTGTACGCATCCGCCTGGTAATCCGTGGCCGGATAGGACTGCTCGGCCGCCCCAGTGCCACCGGGCAGGAAGCCGCCTGGGCCGGTGGCCTGCTGGCCATAGCTGTCCCGGGCCCCGGACCCTGGGCCGCCTTGGAGCGGGCTAGGCAGCTCCGACCCTGGCCGCGTGGCATCTGCGGCATCCTGGATGGACTCGTCCGGCCAGGCGCCCCGCCGCCCGAAGCCGTTCTGCGGGTAATCGGACTGCGGGAAACCGGACTGCGGGTAATCGGACTGCGGGTAATCGGACTGGGGGGGGTAGCCGGACTGGGGGTTGCCGTCGGACTGGGGGTAGTCGGACCGCTCAAAGCCCTGCTGCGGATATACCTGCGCCTGGTAGTTCTGATCCGGCCGGGGCTGATCCGTGTGGCCGACACCGGCGGGCAGGAAACCGCCCTGGGCCGGTGCCTGCGGGGCGTAACCCGGTTCGCCGCCGGACCCTTCCAGGCCGTAACCTGGCCGCGCACCACGCTGAGTCTGGTAGTCCTGATCGGCGCCATAGTCGCGGTCGGCGCCGGAGCCCGGCTGGCCGCCGGAACCCTGCTGGGCGGTGTAACTCTGCGGGCTGAGGTAACCCTGCTGATCGCTGGTATCTGACCAGCTTGGGGGGTTACCCTCGGCCGAGCCGTATCCAGGGAATGGGCCGGTTCGGGACTCGTCGTAGCCCGCGGCGGCCGAAGGGCCCGGGCCGAGGGCAGCCTGCGGGCGCAGCGGGCCCGGGGCGATCGCACGCCGCGGACCCGAGCTCGGAGTGTTCGCAGGAGGGCCCGGAGCCTGGGGGCCAGACCCCAGGCTCGGCTGCTGTCCGCTGCCCGTTACCGGCTCGTAGACGGATTGCTGGCCGTAACCTGGTCCTGGCCCGTAGCCAGATACGCCGCCGTATCCGGACCCGCTGTCATAGCCCGCAGCCTGGTCGTAGGCCTCGGCCTGGTCGTACCCGGGCAGGCCTCGTCGTCCGGCGCGAAGCGGACCCTCGCTGCCGCGCGGGGCCCGGTGACCGGCTGTCGACTGATCTTGCTGGTGGCCCTGCTCGCCCGGCCCGTTAGGTTCCTCGGGCTCCTCGCGCTTGTCCCAGCTCCCCGTGGGGGCATCCCAACCACTCATCTGTGCTCAATTCCCCGTCGCTATGGAAGACGGCTGCTTTGTCAGCGTCCGCGATCCTGGCGTGAGCGGGAACCCCGCCAGAGGTAACGGTAATACGCAGGAGGCTACACATCGATCGCGAAGATCGAGGGCAATACCGTCAAAGTCGACATCAGGCAGACGCTACCCTCGCCAAGAGAAAACGCTGGCCAGCCTACTGTTATCGAATACTTGCACATAAAGACAACTCGGGCCAGGATGATGACCTTCCAGGCTTCCCGCGATACCTCTCGGACCGGTTCAGGCTGATTTCTCGCGCGGCGTACGCCGCGTGACGTCCCTCGGAACGATCGTCGGGTTGACATTCTCCAGCACAGCTTCGCGCGTGATCACGACGCGCTCCACATCCTTGCGGCTCGGCACCTCATACATGACCGACTGCAGGACCTCTTCCAGAATCGCGCGCAACCCACGGGCGCCGGTGCCACGAAGGTTCGCCTGGTCGGCGATGGCCTCCAGCGAGTCTGGCGTGAATTCCAGATCCACACCGTCAAGTTCGAACAGCCGCCGGTACTGCTTCACCAGCGCGTTACGCGGCTCAGTCAGGATCTGGATGAGCGCGTCCCTGTCCAGGTTGTGCACGCTGGTGATCACCGGCAGCCGGCCAACGAACTCGGGGATCATCCCGAATTTCAGCAGGTCTTCTGGCATCACTTCGCCGAACTGGTCGGTGTTGTTCGAGTTCCTGACCCTGAGCTTGGCGTTGAAGCCCATGCCGTTGTGGCCGGAACGCTGCTCGATGATCTTCTCGAGCCCGGCGAACGCCCCGCCGCAGATGAACAGCACATTGGTGGTGTCGATCTGGATGAACTCCTGGTGCGGGTGCTTGCGTCCGCCCTGCGGCGGCACCGAGGCCGTAGTGCCCTCGAGGATCTTCAGCAGCGCCTGCTGTACGCCTTCACCGGAGACGTCCCGGGTAATCGACGGGTTCTCGCTCTTGCGCGCGATTTTGTCGATCTCATCAATGTAGATGATGCCCGTCTCGGCCTTCTTGACGTCGTAATCCGCCGCCTGGATCAGCTTGAGCAGGATGTTCTCTACGTCTTCACCGACGTAGCCGGCCTCGGTCAGGGCGGTCGCGTCGGCGATGGCGAACGGTACGTTGAGCAGCCGGGCCAGCGTCTGGGCCAGCAGCGTCTTGCCCGAACCGGTCGGGCCGAGCAACAAGATGTTGGACTTGGCCAGCTCCACGCCCTCATCGCCGGGCCGGTCGTCCCCCGACTGGACGCGCTTGTAGTGGTTGTACACGGCCACGGACAGGGCCTTCTTGGCCTTGTCCTGGCCGATCACGTACGCGTCGAGGAACTCGTAGATCTCCCGCGGCTTGGGCAGGCTGTCCCACTTGAACTCGGTGGGCTCAGCGAGCTCTTCCTCGATGATCTCGTTGCAGAGGTCAATGCACTCGTCGCATATGTACACGCCCGGACCGGCGATGAGCTTCTTAACCTGCTTTTGGCTCTTACCGCAGAACGAGCACTTCAGCAGGTCCCCACCGTCACCGATGCGTGCCACCCAGATACTCCTTTACATGGTGCCGCCGCGACGGCCTTACCGGCCGCCTCCAGCGGACATGTCCCGCGAGGCCGTCAAAGCGCTTGTACATCGACGGTACCGCCTCCTGGGCTCCGATGGACACCATCAAACCCCTTAAGCGGCCCGTGAGGGAAGAGCTGAATCCTCCCGGTTACGAAGACACTACCTCGACAGCGCGCTCGCTGCCCCTCTTGATCATGGTAAGGACGTCGTCGATGAGGCCGTATTCCTTGGCTTCCTCGGCGGTGAGGAACTTGTCCCGCTCGATGTCGCGGCGGACTTTCTCCTCGTCCTGGCCGGTGTGCCGGGCCAGGATGACCTCCATCGCGGCGCGCATCCGCAGGATCTCCCTGGCCTGGATCTCCATGTCGCTGGACTGGCCGTAGCCGCCCTCGGTGGCCGGCTGATGGATCAGGATCCTGGCGTTGGGCAGCGCCATCCGCTTGCCCTTCGTCCCCGCGGCGAGTATCACCGCGGCCGCCGAGGCGGCCTGCCCGATGCAGCAGATCTGGATGTCGGGCTGGATGAACTGCATGGTGTCATAGATCGCCATCATCGACGTCATCGACCCGCCCGGCGAGTTGATGTAGATGGTGATGTCGCGATCGGGGTCGATGGCCTCCAGCGTGAGCAGCTGGGCCATGACGTCGTTCGCGGAGGCGTCGTCGATCTGGACGCCGAGGAAGATGATCCGCTCCTCGAAGAGCTTGTTGTACGGGTTCATCTCCTTGATCCCGTACGAGGTCCGCTCCACGAAGGACGGCAGCACGTACCGGGACTGCGGGGTCAGCAGCGCTGACTGAGGGCTCCGCAAGCTGGCTTCGCTCACGTTCGGCTCCTTTGGGTTGATCATGACAGGACACCCTCGGTGGGCACCTCGACAGCGCTGCGGATGACCTGGTCGACGAAGCCGTACTCCTTGGCTTCCTCCGCGGTGAACCAGCGGTCGCGGTCCGCGTCCCTCTCGATCTCCTCGATCGGCCGCCCGGTGTGGAACGCGGTGCGCTCGAACAGCGTCCGCTTGATGTACAGCATCTGCTCGGCCTGAATCCTGATATCGGACGCGGTGCCGCCGATACCTCCCGATGGCTGGTGCATCAGCACCTGGGCGTGCGGCAGGGCGTACCGCTTGCCCGGTGCGCCCGCCGTCAGCAGGAACTGTCCCATCGACGCGGCCATTCCCATCGCGTAGGTGGCGATGTCGTTGGGCACGTACTGCATGATGTCGTAAATGGCCATCCCCGCGTAGACCGAGCCGCCCGGGGAGTTGATGTAGATGCTGATGTCGCGCTTGGCATCCTCGGAGGCGAGCAGCACGATCTCGGCGCAGATGCGGTTGGCGAGGTCGTCGTCGACTTGCTGACCGAGGAAGATGATGCGGTGCCGGAGCAGCCGCTGGAACAACTGCTCCCCGAACGGCAGGACCGGGGGCTCCGAGGCCGCCACGATCGATGGCGGCGATGGGCTCCACAAGGGCTGAGTCACGCTGATTCACCTGCTCCAGTCACGTCTAGTGTCTCTGACAGGACCATAACGCGGACGCGGAGGCCGATCGTCCCGCACAGCCCCCTGTTCGCTACTGGCGCACCGAGTTGCGGGGATTGCGGGGGTCACGATCGGTCTTCGGGCACGCGGCAGCACCACCCGCCGGGGCCGGCGAGCGGCTACGGTGCTTCGTTACGCTTCGGCGCCATCGGAACCGCCTCCTTCGGCGGCGTCCTCGGGTTCCGCGTCCGGATCGGTCTCGGCCATCACTTCCGCGTCATCCCCGGCGGCGCCCGCGTTACCGGCGCCTGCTACGGGCGCGTTGAGGGCGGCCTTGATATCGACCTCGTGACCCGACTCATCGGTCACCTTGACGCGCTCGGCGATCAGGTTCATCGCCTTGCCGCGAAGGACCTCGGCGGCCGCGTAGGACAGCTGGCCGCTGTCCGCGAGCTGCTGAGCCAGCTGCTCCGGGGCCACGCCCATCTGCTCGGCCTGCCGGGTGACGTAGGCGGAAAGCTCGGCCTGGTCGACACCGAGTTCTTCGGTGCGGGCCAGCTGGTCCAGGATCAGGCTGACCTTGACCGAACGCCGGGCCCGCTGGTCGACGTCCGCCTCGAACTGCTCCAGCGTCTGGTTCGACATCTCCAGGTAGCCGTCCAAGTCGGCGCCTGCCCGTTCGAGCTGCTGCAGGACCGAGTCCCGGTTCTGCTTGGCCTCATCGGTCACCACGCTTTCCGGCAGCGGGATGTCGATCTTTTCGAGCAGGCCGTCAAGGGCGCGGTCACGCGCCTGGACCACCTGCTGCACGCTCTTCATCCGCTCCAGCTGGGCCCGGGTGTCGGCGCGCAGCTCCCCCAAGGTATCGAACTCGCTGGCCAACTGGGCGAACTCGTCGTCCAGGCCAGGCACTTCCTTGACCTTGACGCTGTGCACGGTGACCGTGACGTCGGCTTCGCGGCCGGCGAACTCGCCCCCCGCCAGCTCAGTGCGGAACGTCGCAGACTCCCCGGCCGCCATGCCGGTCAGCGCCGTGTCCAGCCCGTCCAGCAACGACTCGCTGCCGACCTGGTAGGACAGGCCGCTGGCCTGGGCGTCCTCGACCGGCGTGCCATCCACGGTGGCGGATAGGTCAATGGACACGTAATCGTCGGGCTGGACTGCCCGCTGTACCCCCTTGAGCGAGGCGAACCGCTCCTGCAGCGAGCCGAGATACTCGGCCACCTCGTCCGGGGTCACCACGGTGTTGTCCACGGTGACCGACAAGGTGGCGAAATCGGGGAGCTCGAACTTCGGCCGGATGTCGACCTCGACGGTGAAGGTGAGCTCCTTGCCGTCGTCGATGCTGGTGATCTCCACCTCGGGCTGGCCGAGGGCGTAGATATCGCCGTCGGCGACCGCCTTCGCGTACAGATCGGGTATCGCCTCGCTGACCGCCTGGTTGAGGACGACATCCCGGCCGACCCGGCGGTCGATCACCGGCGGCGGTACCCGGCCAGGCCGGAAGCCCGGGATGCGGACTTGCCGTCCGACCTCGCGGTAGGCCTTGTCGAGGCTGGGCTTCAGCTCATCGAACGGCACCTCGACGCTGAGCCGCACACGGGTCGGGCTCAGCTCTTCGACGTCAGTCTTCACGTCCGCGTCACTCCGGGATTAGAGATGGTAACTCAGCGCTTGATCGCTGAGAAGTCTAGGCCGCCAGTCTAGGGGCTAGCGAACTCTGACCACGCGCACCGGCGGCGGCTCATCGTTCCGGGGACGGTTATCTCCGATCAGGAGATGCAGGAGCCAGCTCACCAACCCCACGATGATGGCACCCCAGAAGGCCGGCCAGAACCCGGTCACATGGAACGGCAACGTCAGATCGCCCGCGATGACGCTGGTCAGCCAGAGCAGCAGACCGTTGACGATCAGCGCGGCCAGGCCGAGCGTGAGAACGTAGAACGCGCAGCCGACGACCTTGATCAGCGGCTTGAGCGTGGCGTTGATGATGCCGAAGATGAGGGCGACCAGGAGCAGGGTGCCCAGCTTCGACCAGCCGCTCCCGGCGAGCAGCTCAATCCCGGGGACCGCCGCGGTCGCGACGGCCAGGGCGGCGGCGGAGACCACCACCCGAAGCAGGAACCTCATAGTCCAGATATTACTCGATTTGCGGACCAGGTTCCTTGTGGCCATCACCGCGGAATAGACGCCGGTAAGCGTTGGGGGTCGTGCCGCGCCAGGCGCGGAAGTGATGACGCAGCGCGGTCGCGTTGCCGAAGTCGGCCCGGTCCGCGATGACGTCGACGGTCTCATCGCTCTCCTCGAGCAACTGCTGGGCCAGCAAGATGCGCTGCCCGGTGAGCCAGCGCTGCGGCGTCGTGCCGGTGTCGTGGACGAAACGGCGGGCAAAGGTCCGCTCCGACATGTTCGCGCGGGCGGCCAGCTGGCGCACCGTGAGGGTCTGGTCGAGGTGGCCGCGCAGCCATTCCAGCAGGTCACGCAGGCTTCCATCGCAGAAAGAGGCGACCGGCTGCACGACGTACTGCGCCTGGCCGCCGTCGCGGTGCGGCGGCACCACCATGCGCCGGGCGATGCCGTTGGCGACCCGGGACCCCTGCTCCTTCCTGACCAGGTACAGGCAGGCATCGATGCCGGCCGCGGTGCCCGCGCTGGTGATCACGGGATCGTCGTCCACGTAGAGGACGTCTGGATCGACCTTCGCCTCCGGGTAACGGCGGGCCAGTTCGGCCGCGTGCCGCCAGTGCGTCGTGCAGCGGCGGCCATCGAGCAGGGCCGGCCTCGCCCAGGATGAAGGCTCCGCTGCATACGCTCAGTATCTTCGCGCCGCGGGTTATCGCCCGGCGAAGGGCCTCAAGCAGGTCTTCGGGAAACCCCGGCGGCCCGGCCGGCCCACCGGGCCACCCGGTGGGCAGCTCGGCCTGGCCGGCGCTGCGGCCGAGCCGGTCGTCACCGACCGCCGGCAAGGCGATCAGGTCCGCCTCGGCCAGACGCTCTAGGCCGCAGGCAGGTGAGATGGTGAAGTCGACGGTCGCGCGCAACGGCGGCGACTCTCCCGCGACCACGGCGAAGTCGTAGGACGGCAGCCCGTCATCGGCCCGGTCGACGCCGAAGACCTCGCAGATCGTGCCGAATTCGAACGGGAGGAAGCTGTTGACGAGCACCACGGCGACGTTACGCAGCATGACAACCCGACCGTACGAAGTGAGCTCGGTCACCAACGGCCATGAACGGCAGTATGGCAGAAGCTTGGCAGGATATCACCCAAGGGTGGCAGTACTGCCATTGGCTCGACGGCAACGTCCTGGCATCCTGGAGGCATGGACGCTTACAGTTCTTCCTCATCCCCCAGCCGACGGGCGTCCTGGTGCGTTCGACTCGCCCGCCGGATTTACTACGCGGTCCGCGAGATGCATTACGCGACTAAACAAGCCTCTGAGCTGATGCTGAGCTACGGCCTGGCCGAGTCGGATCAGCCTCCGGACACCTACGCCGAGTTCCTGCTCCGTACCCGGGCCTCGGTACGGCACGAACCTCCGGCGGATCGCCGCTCCGCGGGCCGCCAGGTCAGGTAGGTCGTCGGTTGCGCGCGGCGAGGTCCTACCGGGTCACCGCCGCGAGCATCCGCCGCAGGTAATCGGCCCAGGCGGGGTCGCCCGTCAGCCGGACGGCGTCATGGCCAGCCCTCCCCCACAGCCAGCGAAGCACCCGGGCGGGCGGGCCCTCGATGCTTACCCGGGAATCGTCACGGCCGCCGTCTTCCACGACGACCTCGCGCGGCGACGGCCAGATCGTCCAGGCCCTCCCGCCCGCCGCGACCGTGATCGTGTCCAGGCCGTCCTCGCCGGCCAGGTGCTCTCCCTTCAGCTGGGCGAACTCCTCAGGCCAGCCCGCCGAGCCGAAGGCCAGGAAGCGGTTGAGCGTCTCATCGACGCCGTCGACGGCGAGGTCGTCCGGCACGGGGGGTGACCGGAAGACCGGCGGCTAGCTCGGCGTCGATCCGGTGGACCGCCGTCTCCTGCGCCATCCGCCGGTCAGCGCAAGAACTGCGCCGCGGTCGCCTGCACGGCCCGGGCCACACGCTCCAGAGTCGGACCGGCTACCCGCCACTGCTGCCAGTACAGCTCCACGTCCATCCCGCCGGTCGGGTCGAGGTCGACCAGGTCCGCGCCAGTGTCCCGAGCCAGCTGCAAGTCCAGGATCATGCCCCAGCCGAGTCCTAGCCGGACGGCCTGGAAGAAGGGGCCGGACTCGGGTATGTAGTGGCGCGGGGGATGCAGCGGCCGCCGGGCACGGCGGCGCAGGTAACGGTCCTGGATGGTGTCATCGCGGTCGAGCAGGACCACCGGCGCGCGGGACAGCGCGGCCACGGTCACCCCGTCGGGGAACCATCGGGCGCGGAAGGCGGCGGCCGCCCGCGGCGCATACCGCATCCTGCCCAGGCGCCGGACGGCACAGCCTGGCACCGGATTCCTCGACGTAGTGACGGCGGCCATCACCTCGCCCCGGCGGAGCAGCTCGGCGGTCCGGTTCTCGTCTTCGCGCCGCAGATCGAATACGGCACCGCCCAGCTCGGCCAGCGCAGCCAGGAACCAGGTGTCCAGGCTGTCGGCATTGACCGCGAGCGCGATGACGGGCGGTCCGGACCCATCCCGTGCGTCCTCGGCCCCCAGTTCGCGCAGGGCCTCCTGACTGACGGCCTGGATCTGACGCGCGGCCCGGAGCAGCGTTTCCCCTGACGTCGTGGCCCGGACCGGCTTGGAGCGGGCCAGGAGCACCTGCCCCACGCTGGTTTCCAGTGCCTTCACTCGCTGGCTGACGGCGGACGGGGTCACGTGCAAGGCCCGTGCGGCGGCGTCGAAGGTCCCCTCCGAGATGACCGCCGCCAGCGCCTCGAGCTGGTCCGGATCCAGGTTCATCATTAGCGATGCTAATGCAGTGGAAGAATGTTTAGCTGGATTGTCGGGTCCGTCGTTCTTACGGTGGATTCATGCTCATCCCAGGTACGGTCGCGGCCGCGCTAGCGGGCCTGCTGTTCGGGCTGTCTCTCATCGTCGCCATCGGCGCCCAGAACACCTACGTGATCCGTCAGGGCATCGCCCGCGCCCACGTCCCGACGGTTGTCACGATCTGCGCCGTCTCGGACGTGATCCTCATCGCGGCGGGCGTCGCGGGCCTCGGCGCGGTGGTCGGGCACGCCCGCGGTCTGCTCCTCACGGTGCGCCTGCTCGGGGTCGCCTTCCTGCTCGGCTACGCGGCGCTGGCGGCGCGGCGGGCGCTGCGGCCCGGACCAGGGACCGCCGATGGCGCGGTGGCGACCTCGACCTGGCGGGCGGTCGCGGCGACCTGCCTGGCCTTCACCTGGCTCAATCCGGCGGTCTACCTGGACACCGTGGTCCTGCTCGGCTCGGTCGCCGCGACCCGGCCGGATCCCTGGTGGTTCGGCGGCGGCGCCGCCGTGGCCAGCATCGCCTGGTTCACCGGCCTCGGCTTTGGGGCCCGGCTACTCGCCCCGGTCTTCCGTCAGCGCCGCGCCTGGCGGGCCCTGGATGTGTTCGTCGCGGTGGTGATGACAGTGACCGCGGCGCGGGTGCTCGCCGGAGTATAGCCGCGTTTCAGGGCCCGTGCGACGGGGCTGCCGGGTAACCTCCCT
>Ga0302180_10001004_pt1 | contig 22827 bp, 16 predicted proteins | sample I_Palsa_E3_2_FD_200575 | JGI IMG/M metagenome (GOLD analysis project Ga0302180, IMG submission 200575) | Peat permafrost microbial communities from Stordalen Mire near Abisko, Sweden - I_Palsa_E3_2 | ecosystem: Environmental > Terrestrial > Soil > Palsa > Peat permafrost | place: Sweden... | reverse complement strand
GAGCATCGACGCCGCTTCCAGCGCGCCGATCATGCTGGTAGAACAGGCCATCACCGTCGAAAAAGCGGGAATCGTCGGGTCGACCTTTGCATCGAGCAACACTTCACGCGCGATATTGCTCCACGTGAGGTTCGGCAGCACCGTGCCCCATGCGGCGAAGTCGGGCTTCGCGCCGGCGAGTTGCGCGATCATGGCCTGCACCACGGGAACCGAAAGCTCGACCGCGTCGTAAGGCGCGAGCGAGCTATCGAATTTTGCGAACGGCGTACGCAGCCCGGGAAGGAGCCAGGTCGTCGTGGTCGCGCTCGTTAGCCGAAGAGGCCAAGAACCGCAGAGGCGTTGACGTTATTCTTGGCCTGCAATGCGAATTGAATCGACTGCTGCAGCTGCGAGAGCGTCGACTGTGTCACGCCCTGACCGTAATTCTCGTCCGTGATATTCGACGCGGCGCTCGTGAGGTTGTTGGCGTAGGTGTCGTTCGCTGCCGCTGCGGTTTGCAAGGCGACTTGTTGCGCACCGAGTTGCGCCTGCGAGGTTGTGAGCGAACTCAGCGCATTGTCGATCTGGCCGATCGCCTGCGTGGCACCGAGGCTGCTGCCGAGGTTGAGGTTGTTGATTTGCAGCGTGGTCGAATTCGTCCCCGGGATCGCAACGTTTGTCGTCTGGCCTTCATTCGAACCGGACTGCACGGTAAGCGCGCTGTTCTGCGAATTCGCCGGTGTCGCTTGTGCGATCTGCACCGTCGCCGTCTGACCGACGTCGGCCAGCGAAATGTTGCCAACCTTGATGTTGACGTTCTCGACGCCGCTAATCGTGCCGCCGGCGGCGACCGGAGCCGACGTCACGGTTTGGCCGGTGGCGTTGTCACGCACCGTCGCTACCGCCGCGGCCTGGCCGTTGTTATTGATTACCTGCACTTGAACCGTCGAATTGGTGGTTGACGTTCCGCCGAAGCCCTGCGCAGCGCCGGTAGGCGGCGCGTGGAAGTTGGCGTTCGCAGCGGCGACTTGCGTAATGACCGTGCCGCCGTTCTGAACGATATCGTTGGCGGTGACCTTCGCGACCGCCGGCGTTCCCGCTTGCGGACCGGCGAGCGAGCCGTTGAGCAAGTGCTGGCCATTAAAGTTCACCGACTGCGCGATGGTGTTCGCCTGTTGCACCAACTGATTGGTCTGGGCTTGAAGATCCGCACGATCGGCCGGGCTCAGAAACGAGTTAACGCCTTGCACTGCAAGATTGCGCGCGGTTTGCAACACGCCCGTCAATTGCTGCAGCGCACCCTGCGCGACGTTGGTCGCGTTATAGACGTCCTGAATGTTGTCCGAAGCGGTGCTGGCCGCGGCCGCCTGCGTATTGAGTTGGGTCGCGATCGCATAGCCGGACGCGTCGTCGGCAGCGCTGTTGACGCGCTTTCCGCTCGAGAGTTGATTGAATTGCCGAAGCAGGCTTTGCTGGGTCTGCTCGGCCTGGTTGATCGACTGGTTGTTCAAGCTGGTAATCGATGCCATGGCCTACCGATTATAGCAGAACAAGCCAGCCCTTCCCCGTCGGACCGGCCGATGACTTGGCGCAAAGTTAACACGGGCTACTCGTATTCGACCGCGTCGATCGTGTATTCGATGGGCCCAGCCGGCCGGTGGACGACGACCCGCTCGCCGACCCGGTGATCCGTGAAGGCCCGCGCGATCGGGGATTCCCAGCTAATGGATCCACGCAGTGGGTCGGCCTCGTCCTCGCCCACGATCCGGACGCGCAGCTCGCGGCCCGAGGGATCGTGCGCGCGAACGCTGGCCCCGAACTCCACGACGCCCTGGGGGTGCTCCCCAGCGTCGACGACAATCGCCGAATCGATGCGCTCCTGATAATAGTCGGCTTCGCGCGCGTCGCCCCCGGTTTGCGCGGCGGAGAGGTCCTCGCGCAAAAGCGCGAGGCCATGGGGCGTCACGTAGTTGGGAAGCGTGCTGACGGGGCGGCGCTCGAGACGAGGTTCCGGCCCGTCGCTATCGTCTTTGACGAATGCGCGGCTCATTGAGTCACCTCCGGCCGGGCAAGGCTCGGGCCTCGCGCCAGCGAGATATCTTCGAGAATTTCGCGTTTGGTCTCGGGCACTCCCCGCGCCACGACGACGATGGTCACGATGCAGAGCGCGGCATAGATCGCGAAGGTAAACGACGCTCCGAGCGCCTGCACCATCGAAAGGAAGAACAGCGACACTGCCAGATTCGCTACCCAATTGCTGAGCGTGCAGATGCTCATACCCAAGCCGCGCACCTGCAACGGGAAGATCTCGGAGATCAGGAGCCACAGAATCGGTCCTAAGCTGTAGGCAAACGATCCGACGTAGACCATCAAACTCACGAGCGCGATCGTGGCGAGCGAGCCGCCGAGGTGCGGCTGAGCAAACGCGAATGCGAGCGCCGAGAGCGCCACGAACATGCCGGCGCAACCCGCAAAGAGCAGTGGCTTGCGCCCGATGCGGTCGACAAAGAAGATCGCCACCAGCGTCAGCAGCACGTTGACCACGCCGACGAGCGCGGTGGCGAGGATCGACGCCTCATTCGAGGCGATGCCTGCCAACTGAAAGATGTGCGGGCCATAGTAGATCACCGTGTTGATGCCGGTGAGCTGCTGCAACATGGCAAGCGTGATGCCGAGCACGAGCGCGTAGCGCACCCCGGGTGTTGCGAGCGCGGCGAAGCCCGAACCGTGCACCTTGAGCGAATCAACGATGGCCGTTTCCTCGACCGCGATTTCGTCGCGGCCGGCGATACGGCGCAATTCTTCGCGCGCCGCTTCGACCTCGTTGATCTTGAACAGGTAGCGCGGACTTTCGGGAAGCGGCAGCATGCCGCCGATCAGCACGAGAGAGGGTACGATTGCAAGGCCAAGCATCCAGCGCCATACGCCGCCGCCGGCGAGTTCGTAGTCGACGATGAACGCCGCGAGAATGCCGACGGTGATCGCAAACTGATACAGCGATACGAGCGCCCCGCGAATATCGGCCGGCGCGACTTCGGAAATATAGAGCGGCGCTACGACCGAGCAAAAGCCGATCGCGATGCCGACGACAAAACGCGCCGCGAGCAGGACGTCGATCGAGGGCGCGAACGCCGAGCCGAGTGCGCCGACGGCGAAGATCACGCCGGCTGCGAGCAGCGTTAGGCGACGCCCGATGCGATCCGCCGTCGTTCCGGCCGCGGCCGACCCGACGATGCAGCCGACGAGCACGATGCTAATCGTGAGTTCTTGCACGCGCGTGGTAAGCGCGAAATCATGCGTGATAAACAGGATCGCGCCCGAAATCACTCCGGTGTCGTAACCGAAGAGCAATCCGCCGAGCGCGGCAACCGATGCGACCAGAAAAACGAACGGTCTCATCGCGAGCGCTTTACGCCGCCAATTTCGACGCTGCGAAACCGCACGCGCTCTACAGCGGAACCAAGAGTTTCTGGGGCATCGCGGCGCTTGAGGCGCGCAGTGACGGATTGCTCGATCTCGACGAACGTGTCAAAGACGGCATTACCGTACGCATGTTGCTCAATTTGACCGCCGGCTACGGATTCGGCGGACTCGGCAGCGCGGTCCCCACCTACCAACATGCGCTCGAGATCATCCCCAAAAATGCGCCGGGGAGCACGTTCACCTACGGCGGCATTCCGCTGCAAGTCTTCGGCGCGTTCTTTGCCCAGCGGCTGCGCCCGCGGAACATGACGCCGCACGATTATCTGCGCGAACGAATCCTCGAGCCGGCCGGCGTGACGGTCGCATCCTGGCGAACGCTCAAGGACGGTACACATCCGCTGCCGACCGGCGCGTTCCTGCGCGCGCGTGATTGGCTCGCCTACGGCGCGTACGTGCTCGCGCATCGCGAGCGCTATACCGAAGCATTCATCGGATCGGAGCGTAACGCACGCTACGGACTCGCCTGGTGGCTAAGCGGTCCGAAACTCCCGCCGGATCTGTTCTATGCAAGTGGATCCGGCGGTCAAGGGCTCTACGTGATTCCGTCGCAGGACCTGGTCGCCGTGCACTTCAGCGACGGCGGATCACCCAATCACCCGGCAACGGTCAAGAAACTCTTGACGCTCACCACGTAGGCACCCGAAAAGTTGACGGACACGTGTCTTGATTCGTCGGCGTATCCATCAGCGATATCGGCTTTGGAAATGCATTGACCTGATCCGTACGAATCGTGATCCAGAACTGCGTAAGCACGACCTCGCCGGCGTTGCTCTTCGCGCACTGGAGTTGCAACGCGGTCGGGTGATTCGTCGCGAACGACGTCGCGAACTGCGCAATGACGTCGGCGTGCTTCACGTCGTGCCCGGCCTGCGCATCGAGATAGGATCCGAATGCACTCGACGCAACGGCATCCCGCATCGCAAGTTCCGTCGCGAAGAACTGCGCCGGATCGAATCCGAAGCATTGCACGTGTTTGTCGTACTCATGGACGAGCAGGCTGGGTTCGTAGTGGGGCATTACCAGCTCAACGTTGGAAAGTAGGGCCGCATCGAGCGCCGGTGGGTCGCTGCTGTGCTGATAAAAATCGCAGCCCTTCGCCCACCATTGCTGATCGACGACGCCCTGCGCTGCAAGGTCGCGCGGGAGCGACGCCCACAGACCGTGCAGACCAACGAGCGGCGCCTTCGGCTGATCCGGCAGGCACTGGCTCGCGCCCGTCTCACACATGCCGGGCTGCCACGTCAACGCGAAGGTGTAATGATCGAAGTCCGCGTGCCGCGGCGGTGCGGCGAGCACCGCTAGCAGCAGCGCAAGCAGAAGTCCCACCTATGGCGCTACCGGCTTCGCTCCGTCGATCGAGAGGCCGGCGAGCGACTTCACGTAGTCGTTGTACTTGGCAAACGCCGCGTCGTACGCGGTATCCCAACGAGCGGCGTAGTCGAGCTGCGCCGCCGTCGGAGGTGCCGCCGCGCCGAATCCGGTCCGCGGAATCTGTTCGCGCAGCGATCCCGGATGTTCGACCGCGTCTTCGCCGTTCTTGAAGTTCGCGGTAAGCGACGCGAAGACGCTTTGCCATTGCGCCTTTGCCGCCGCGATCTTGGGATCGCTCGCGTTTGCCTTGTCGAGCGATTTCTTGATTGCGTCGAGGTTGTTGAGCGCTTCGTCGATCTTGCTATAGCGCGCGTTGTACTTCTCGGCGAAATCGTAGGCGGATTGAAGGTCCGCGGCAGTCCAGGTGTCGCGCGGATCGGGCTTGACCGTCACCGTTTGCGCGAGCGTCGCGCCCTCGAGTTGGAGACGCACCGTGTAAATGCCGGGCAAGAGCATCGGCCCCGTACGCGGACCGCGGAACTGCACAGCGCCCGCGCCCTTCCATGGCGTTGGTCCGGCTTCGTGCAGATCCCACGTCATGCGGTTAATGCCGGCTTTGTTCGGCACGTTGGGGACGTCCTTATCGTCGACTTTGTGCGTACCGGAGATCGAGCGCACCACCTTGCCGCTTGCATCGAGAATCTGCAGCGTCGGATTCTTCTTCTGCGGCGTGGCGAGGTAGTAGTTGATGATCGCGCCGCTCGGCGGATTGTCGGCCGAGAAGTTCGTGTACGCGCCGTAGTCGCTGTTCGAGTGCTGATGATACTGATATGCCGTGCGCGGCTTGAACAGCATCACGCCCGCCTTTTCGGCCAGCGGAAGTTGTTGTACGGCTGTCAGGTCGTCAAGCACCCACACGTCGCGCCCGTGAGTACCAACGATCAGGTCATCGAACTCCGGTTGGATGCGGATGTCGTAGACCGCGACCGGTGGCATGTTTAGGCGGAAGTTTTCCCAGCGAGCGCCCTTGTCGTACGAGATCCACAAGCCGTTCTCGGTCCCAACATAAACGATGTTGGCATTGCTCGAGTCCGCGCGAATCGAGCGGGCATATTGATTGGCCGGAATGCCGCCGGCAATCGCCGCCCACGTCTTGCCGTAGTCATGCGTGACGTAGATATAGGGCTTGTAGTCGCCGAGCATGTGGTTGTCGGCGATCGCGTAGGCGGTGCCCGCCTCGAACGGTGACGGCGAGACGCTCGCCATGCGCGCAAATTCCGGTGCGCCGCTTGGTGTGACCGTCGTCCAATTCACCCCGCCGTCACGCGTGAGGGAGATAACGCCGTCATCGGAGCCGGTCCAAATCTCCCCCTTCGTCAGCGACGAGCCTTCGATGTCGAGCAGATTGTCCGAGTACTCGGCCCCCGAGACGTCCTGGGCGAGCGGTCCGCCTGCCGGCATCTGGTGATCTTTGATGTTGCGCGTGAGATCGGGACTAATTACCGTCCAATGCAAGCCGCGATCGGTGCTCTGGAAAACGACGTTGCCGCCGAGCCAGGCGATGTGCGGGTCCCATGGTGCGAAGTTGATCGGTGAATCCCAGTTGAAGCGATACTTTGCGTCGCGCGAGTCGAACGGCCCGAGCGTCCCGCCCATTGCGTCCCACGGGCGCACTGAGATCGCCGTTTGCGTCTTGGTATCGTTGACGAGGGTCACGCCGTCTTCAAGATCTGCCCAGATGTAGCGCGGATCTGCGGGATCGGGCCACGCCCACTCGCCGTCGCCGCCGACGACGTTGTACCAATCGCTATTGAGGATGCCGTCGCCCGAGAGCGAGTTCGACGGTCCGCAGAAAGCCTCGTTGTCTTGCAGCGACGCGCAGATCGAGTACGGGTTGTTCCCGATACTGTAGCCCACGTGATAAATCTGCCCGATCGGCAGGTTCTGCGCGAACGACCAGCTTTTTCCGCCATCCAGCGTGAGACCGTAGCCCCCGTCTTCGGCAACGATCATTCGATGGGAATCGTCGGGCGCAATCCACATGTCGTGAAAATCGACGTGCACGGGCTTGGCGATCTCCTCGAACTTCTTGCCGCCGTCTTTGCTCTCGGCAAGATCGTTCGAGACGGCATAGACATGATTGGGATTGTGCGGATCGACGTCGAGATGCGAAAAGTAAAAAGGCCGCTGATTGACAATCGAATCATCCGATACCATCTTCCAATGTGCGCCGGCGTCGTCGCTGCGCCACAGGACGCCGCCCTTGGCCTCAATCGTCGCGTAGACGCGTTTAGGATCGCTCGGTGCAATCGCGAGGCCGATTCGTCCGGTCATCCCGGCCGGCAAGCCGTTGCCGGTGAGTTTCTTCCACGTCTTGCCGCCATCGGTCGACTTGTACAACCCACCGGCATCGCTACCGCTCGTGAAGGTCCACGGCACGCGGCGGAAGGTCCACATTCCGGCATAGACGACGTTTGGATGCCGCGGATCCAGGACGAGATCGCTCGCGCCGGTTTTTTCATCGACGTACAGCGTCTTGCTGAACGTCTTGCCGCCGTCGAAGGTCACGTAGACACCGCGGTCGGTCGAATCCTTGAACGGATCACCGAATCCCGCGACGACCACGTGTTTGGGATCTTTCGGATCGATCGCGATCCGCGAAATGCTCCACACGCCGTCAAGACCGACGCGCGTCCAATGCTTCGCGCCGTCAATCGTTTTGTACAGCCCGTCGCCGTAACTGACGTCGTTGCGCGGGTTGGCTTCGCCGGTGCCCACCCAAATAACGCGTTGATTCTTTGGATCGATCGCCACCGCACCGATTGCGGATACGTCTTGCTTGTCGAAAACCGGCACCCACGTTGCGCCGCCGTTGTCCGACTTCCACACGCCTCCCCCGGCTGTGCCGAGGTAGTAGAGCTTGTCGTTCTGCGTTGTGCCGGCGACCGCCGCAATGCGGCCACCGGCAACCGCCGGACCCACGACGCGCATCGAGAGATTGCCGTACGAGGTTGCTGCTGCGAGAACTAGTGCCGCGATCACTGGATGGTTACCGCCTTGAGTTTGAGCGTTGTAAGTGCGGCGTTGAGGGCCGGAATCTGCGTCTTGACGAACATATCGTAAGTCGCAGTTGCGTCGTTGAGGTCGCCTTCGACCCGCCGCGCGTAGTCGCGCATCGCCGGCGTGATCACTGCGCCGCCGAAGAACATGATCGTCTGAACGTCCTCGCGCACCTTGCCGGGCATCTGGATCGAGTCTTCGTCGTTTTGGTAGTTCGCGGTGAGCTGGTCGAAAGCGGCTTTGCGCACCGACTCGATCAATTCGAGCTTGCTCTGCGTTGTGCTATCGCCGGCCTTCTTAGCGGCTGCAATGCCGTCGTCGATCGATTTCTTCACCGTGTCCAGATTGTTCAGCATCGTATCGACCTTCGAGAACATCGCTTCGCCGCGACGGGCGAACTGATACGATTCCACGATCTGTGCTTGCGTATAGAGCGTGCGCGGATCGGGCTTGACGGTAAAGCTGTGCGTGAACGTTTTGTTGCCCAGCGTCAGCTGCGCAACGTATTCGCCGGGCGGCACCAGCGGGCCGCCGTCGGGACCCTGATATCCCTTCTTCGCGGCGCCGGTCCACTTGACCGGACCATCGATCGACCAATCCCACACGAAGCGGTTGAGCCCGACCTTGTTCGGCACATACGGCTCCTGCTTTTTCTCCACTTCGTGCGTGCCTTTGTACGTGCGAATGACGGCGCCCGTGCGGTCGATGATGCGCAGCGTCGGCGCGTCTTTTTGCTCTGCGTCCAAGTAGTAGTCGATGATCGCGCCGCTCGGAGGATTCGGCGCGGCGTAGTTGGTGTACGTTCCCTCATCGTCTCCGCGCGTATTGTATTGATACGAGACGCTAACCGGGAACATGTACCTGCCGGCCGCGGTGGCACTCTGGAGTTGCTGGATCGGCGTCATGTCGTCCATGATGTAGATCGAGCGGCCATGCGTCGCGATCACCAGATCGTCGAACTGCTGCTGCATGCGGATGTCGTGCACCGAAACCGTGGGCAGATTGTTCTTGAACGCTTTCCACGAAGCGCCGCCGTCGTACGAAATCCAGAAACCCTCTTCGGTTCCGAGATACACGAGGTTTGGATTACGGATATCGGCCCCGATCGAACGGGCCCACTCCGCTTCCGGCAATCCGTTGGTAATCGAGGTCCAATGCTTGCCGAAGTCATGCGTGACAAACGCGTACGGCTTGCTATCGCCGGTATAATGACCATCGTTGATCGCGTACGCCGTCCCATCGCGCAGCGGCGAGGGCGAGATTGAAGCGAAGCGTCCGTACTCCGGCGCATTGGGCGGCGTGACGTTCTGCCAATGTTTTCCATCGTCGAGGGTGAGTTGAATCAAGCCGTCATCGGTACCGACCCAAATCTCGCCCGTGTGCAGCCGCGAGCCCTCGATATCGAGAATCGTATCGCTCTCTTCGGCGCCCGACACGTCGTGCGTGATCGGACCGCCCGAAGGCGCCTGATGCTCTTTCACGTCGCGCGTGAGGTCGGGGCTGATGATCTTCCAGTGCAGTCCGCGATCGGTCGTTTGGAAGAGCACGTTGCCGCCGACCCAGCCGATGTGGCCGTTCCACGGTGCAAACGCGATCGGCGATTCCCAATTCCAGCGCACCTTGGCAACGCGCGTATCGAAACTTTCGATCGCCGTCTGCAGATAGGGTTGGATGAACCACCCGTCTTTGGTGACCTTGTTGATAACCGTGATCGACCCGTTCTCAGAGTCGGCCCAGATGTAGTTGGGATCGACTGGGTCGGGGACAGTCCACTCGCCGTCGCCGCCGGCAACACCGATCCATGCCTTGTTTTGAATGCCCGAGGGGTCTTGGGTGTTGCTCGGTGCGCACCAGCCATTGTTGTCTTGCAGCCCGCCGCAAACCCAATACGGATTTTCGTTGGACAGGCCGACGCGGTAGACTTGCGCGATCGGCAGGTTCGCTGAAAAGAACCAGTTGTCGCCGCCGTCGAGCGTGAGCGCATAGCCGCCGTCTTCGCCGACCATAATGCGGGCGGGATCGTTGGGCGCAATCCAAATTGCGTGATAATCCACGTGCACGCCGTCGGCGATTTCCTTGAACGTCTTGCCGCCGTCGGTCGATTTCGAAAGCGCTTCCGATACGCCGTAGACGACGTCGGGATTCCGCGTGTCGACCGCGATGTGGGTGAAGTAGAACGGGCGCTGGTCGACGAGCGTGTTCTTCGAGACCATCGTCCAGTGATCGCCGCCGTCATCGCTACGCCACAGAATGCCTTGCTTCGATTCGATCAAGGCGTAGACGCGATTTCCATTGCTCGGCGCGATCGCAAGCCCGATGCGCCCGGTAATATCGGTCGGCAGCCCATTGCCGGTCAAACGCTTCCACGTCATGCCGCCGTCGGTCGATTTGTAGAGACCGTCGGTCTCGCCACCGCTGACGAACGTCCACGGACGGCGCTGGAATTGCCACATCCCCGCGTAGATCACGTTCGGGTTTTGCGGATCCATCGCCAGATCCGACGCGCCGGTCTCGGGGCCGGTGTAGAGCGTTTTCGTCCAGGTCTTGCCGCCGTCGTCGGTTACGTAGACGCCGCGATCGGGATCATCGTTGAACAGATCGCCCTGGGTTGCAACGACGACGTGATTGTGATTGCGCGGATCGACAGCGATGCGCGAAATCTGTTTGGTCGCCGCCAGACCCATCTTGGTCCACGTGCCGCCGCCGTCGGTCGTCTTATAGATGCCGTCGCCGTAGCTCACGTCGTTGCGCGGATTGTCCTCACCCGTGCCGACCCAGACCGTGCTGTTGTCGGTTGGATCGATCGTCACTGCACCGATGGCAGCGACCGGCTCCTTTGCAAAGACCGCATCCCAGGTCTGGCCGCCGTTGGAGCTCTTCCAAACGCCGCCGCCGGCGCTTCCGACGTAGTAGAGTTTGGGATCGGTGGCCGAGCCGGCCACCGCCGCAACGCGACCGCCCGCGGTCGCCGGGCCGATCTCGCGCCACTTCATATTCCCATATGGCGGACCGGGGGTCGGAGAGGCGGTCGGCGTCGGGGATGCCGACGCTGTGGGAGAGACCGCCGGCGCGTCCGCGGCTGCTGCCGGGAGCGCGGCGAACACGCAGAGGCTGAGGCCGCAGAAAACTGCGGCAAGTGTGCGATTGGACATAGCGAGGTATGCGGTCCGTGTAAAGCGGGCGAAGTCCTGCGCCGCGCGCATCAAAGTGCCATCAGAATGGCGACCTCAGTGCTTCTGTTTGTCGAGCAGCGCTCGATAGTGCGGGACATTGACGTTCACGGCGTACCACTGCGAGATCGCGATGCCCGCACATAAGACGAGGAAGACGGCGATCGCGCCGATGCCCCAGGCTCGCCTATTATTCACAGCAAGGGGATTACGGCACGCCCCCTGGAAAGGCTTTTGTCCATGAGCCGCTGCCGCGCCCCGCTCCTAGCGGGACTCTGCTTCATTTTAGGACTCGGGATGCCGGCTATCGCAAACGCCGCGACGCGCCCGGTCCCAGCGACGCCGGCGAGCATTGCCGTCTACGCCGCGGTGCTGCGGCAATCCAATCCCGAAATGCCGGATTGGCAGAGCAAGGACCTCGCCTCGCACCTGCTGCTCACGGCCGCGCGCTGGAAGGTCGACGCCAACATGCTTGCCGCGATCGTGACGGTTGAATCGAGTTGGCACACCCACGCTGTCTCGTACGCCGGAGCAATTGGCCTGGGACAGCTCATGCCCCGCACGGCGGCGACACTTGGCGTCAACCCGCGTGATCCGGCGGAAAATCTCGAAGGCGCGGCGCGTTATCTGCGTGGCTTGCTGCAGGAATTCGGCTCGAATCCGAACCGCTACGCACTCGTCTTTGCGGCGTATAACGCAGGACCGCTTGCCGTGCAACGCTACGGCGGCGTTCCACCGTACTACGAAACGCAGCACTACGTGCTCAAGGTGCTGCGCGCGTGGAACGTCTTGCGCTCCACCGTCCACCTTCCGAGCAGCGCGTGGGCGGCAACCGCGCCACGCGAGCATGCACCCGACGTCGACTACTGGGTGGGTTCGACTCCGTCGAACCTGTAGCGTTCGGCCTACGGCCGATCCGCCCGCGTAACCAACTCCACTGCCTGTTCGAGCGACATCTCCGGACCAAGACGGATCGCGAGTGAGCCGGCGTTACGCGCCGCCTCGACGTCGCTTTCTTTATCACCAACGACCACGATCTGCGCGGGGGCGACGCCCCACGCGCTCGCCGCATCTAAGATTAACTTCGGTTTGGGTTTGCGGCAGTCGCAATCCTCATCGGGCGCATGCGGACAAATGAACCAGCCATCGAACGGCCCAAGCAGTTCTTCCACACGCGCGTTGACCGCGTTCATTTGTGCCTCGGTAATCAACGCACGCCCGACGCCGCTCTGATTGGTGATTACGCCGACGCGCATGCCCGCGGCACGAAGCGCATCGAGGCCACGCTTGGCATCCTCGAGCGGTTCGACACGTTCCGGATCGCCATTGTATGGAACATCGACGATGATGGTCCCGTCGCGGTCGACGAGGACCCCCTTCGACAGACTCAGTGCGATACGTAGACCTCCGCTCCGCTTTCTAAGAACTCTTTGCTCTTTTCGGCCATCCCGGCTTCGGCGTATTCGCGCACCTCTTGCGTGATCTTCATCGAACAGAAATGCGGGCCGCACATCGAGCAGAAGTGCGCGACCTTGGCGCCAGGCGCGGGCAACGTCTCGTCGTGGAATTCGCGCGCCGTTTCCGGATCGAGCGAAAGTTCGAACTGATCCTCCCAACGGAATTCGAAACGCGCTTTGGAAAGCACGTCATCCCAGTGGCGCGCGCGCGGATGCCCTTTAGCCATGTCGGCAGCGTGGGCGGCAATCTTGTAAGCTATTACCCCGTCCTTCACATCCTTTTTATTCGGTAATCCAAGGTGTTCTTTTGGCGTGACGTAGCAGAGCATTGCCGTGCCGAACCACCCAATCATCGCAGCGCCGATCGCGCTCGTGATGTGATCGTAGCCCGGCGCGATATCGGTCACCAGCGGCCCTAGCGTGTAGAACGGCGCTTCGTGACAGATCTCGAGCTGCTTGTCCATATTCTCTTTGATCAAGTGCATCGGCACGTGGCCGGGACCTTCGATCATCACCTGCACATCGTGTTTCCACGCTACTTGCGTCAGCTCGCCGAGCGTTTCGAGCTCACCGAATTGCGCAGCGTCGTTGGCGTCGGCGGTACAGCCTGGGCGCAGTCCATCGCCGAGCGAAAAGGCGACATCGTAGGCCTTCATGATCTCGCAGATCTCTTCGAAGTGCGTGTAGAGAAAGTTCTCCTGATGATGCGAGAGGCACCATTTGGCGAGAATCGATCCGCCGCGTGAGACGATGCCGGTTACGCGCTTCGCGGTGAGCGGCACGTAGCGCAAGAGCACGCCGGCGTGAATCGTGAAATAGTCGACGCCCTGCTCCGCCTGTTCGATCAGCGTGTCGCGGTAGAGTTCCCAGGTCAGCTCTTCGGCTTTGCCGTTGACCTTCTCGAGCGCCTGATAGATCGGGACGGTACCGATCGGCACGGGCGCGTTACGCAAAATCCACTCGCGCGTTTCGTGAATGTTTTTTCCAGTCGAGAGATCCATCACCGTGTCAGCGCCCCAGCGCGTCGCCCACGTCATCTTCTCGACCTCTTCTTCGATCGTCGAGGCGACTGCCGAATTCCCGATGTTGGCATTGATCTTTACGTGGAAGCCGCGGCCGATGATCATCGGCTCACTCTCGGGATGATTGATGTTCGATGGAATGATCGCGCGGCCGCGCGCGACTTCATCGCGCACGAACGACGGCTCGACGCCCTCTCGGATCGCGATGAACTCCATCTCAGGCGTGATCTCGCCGCCCCGCGCATAATGCATCTGCGTGACGTTCGCGCCGGATTTTGCGCGCCGGATCGGCCGCGCGGTTTCAAACCGAAAGAGCGATGCCGGCCGGTTGAGTGCCTCGGTATCATCGCGCGTTTCGATCCAACGTTCGCGTAGCGGCGGCAGGCCAATGCGCACGTCGAGATCCACCGCGGGATCGGTGTAGGGCCCGCTGGTGTCGTAGACGGTGTGCGAGGAGCCGTCGGTAAGCGCAATTTCACGCACCGGCACGCGAATCGAAGGATCGCCGCCTTGGATGTACCGTTTCATAGTGTGTCCTTTTCTATCCCAGCATTATCTGGGTAGTGGGGGCTACAAAAAGTACGCTTTGCATACTTTTGCGTAGCCCTCTGCGGTCGGTCTAGGGACCCTCTCAGCCCGCGCGCTGCGCGAGCTCCCGCAATGAGGGGAAGGCTACGACACCGCGAGGCGCCTTCCCCCACGGTACGGTCACGGCCGAGTTTGGAACAAACTCGGCCTGGTGGGCCAAACGACTGAAGGGGGCGAAAGCAGCCAATCGAACGGGTGACTAGACTATTTGCCTTGCTCAAGGAGCACCCCTTATGAAGGCCCTGTGCGCTTCGTTAATCACCGCGCTTATTGCCCTGCTCCCGGTCGTCGCGTCGCCGGCTGACAGCGACCGGACGCTGCAGAACGTCAAAGGCACGGTCTCCTACGGACCCGCCGGGGCAAAGCCGCTTGCACCTAAGGCTTCGACCACGCTCAGCGACAACGATAGGGCCGCGACCGGAGCCGATTCACTCGCGACCTTGACGCTTCCCGACAGTTCGCAAATCGAGATGGGCTCGAATAGCCAGCTCACGATGCAGTCGTTCTCGCAGACCGACGTCGCGCACGCGAAGTTCCTTGTGGTCGGGAAGATGCGCTTCACCGTCAATCACCCGGCCGGTGCGAAGGCTGATTATCAATTCAGCACCTCGACCGGCCAGATCGCTGTGCGCGGTACCGTCGGCGACATCTTCGCCAACCCGGCCGGAGGTCTCCAGGTCAATGTGTACGCGCTGAGTACTCCGTCGCTACCGGTGCAAGTGACGCTGGTGAACGGACAAGTCTTCACCCTCGCTGCGGGCCAATCGATGGTCGTGACGGCCGCCGCAGGAGCCGTTACCGCGTCGGTAACCAGTGTATCGCAAACGATGTTCACCCCGTTTAGCGAACTCGGCGCTCCGGTCAACGCCGGCTCGTTCGGTATCACCGGAGCCGCGGCGGGCGCGGGCGGTGCGGCTGCAGGCGCCGGTGCGACAACGGGAATTGTTGCCGGAGCCGTAGGCGCGGCCGCCGCGGGAACAGCGATCGTGACCGCCAACAACGCCGCCTCGCCGTCGGCCGCACCCAGCACTGCGCCGACGCCAACCCAATCGCCGACGCCGACGCCGCAGCCCAGCACGACCTCGGTGCCGATCACGGTGACCAAGGCCTCGCCTGCGCCCATTCGGAGCATACCGCGGCCCGGATCGCGGCCCACAGCACCACCGGCCGACTAAGCAACGCTGCTTCGTTATCTGATCCTTGGCGGCGCCCAACTTGCCGTGGGTGCCGCCGCTATTTTTGCCCGGTTCGCGCTTACGGGCGCAGCGCCGCTGGCTGTTTCTGCGCTGCGCCTCTCCATTGCATCAGCCGTGCTCCTGGCAATTGGTGCTGTTCATCGCGAGCGCAAGGCCACGATCTCCCGCACGCAACGCACCATCCTGTGGGTGGCCGGCATTGCACTCGCGGTGCACTTTGCAACGTGGATCGCGTCGCTTGAATACACGACGGTCGCTGTTTCCACGCTGCTGGTTTCAACCTCGCCGCTATGGACGACACTGTACGACGCGATGGTGCGCAGGCGCCGCTTTCCGTTTGTTGTTCCGCTGGCATTCATCACGGGCATCGCCGGACTCGCACTGGTGACGAGTTCGCATCGGGGCCTTCCGCCGCAGCCCGGTCACGCCGTGCTCGGCGCAGCGCTCGCGCTCGCCGGCAGCGCCGCGTTCGCTGCGTATCTGCTCCTCGTGCGCGAAGTTCGTGCGGACCTGAGCACCCGCGCGATCGTCACCACGACGTACACGACGGCAGCGGTCGTGCTGATCGTCGCAGCGCTGGCCGCGCATCAGGGACCGCCCTCCCTGCACGCGTCCGGCGCATGGGGCGGGATCCTCGCAATGGCACTGGTCTCCCAGCTACTCGGCCACACCGGAATGAATGCGGCGCTGCGCTGGTTCTCGCCAACGGCGGTCTCGTTCTCGACGCTTCTCGAACCGGTGATCGCCGCGGTCCTCGCGCTGGCCCTTTTTGGTGAAACGCTCAGCACGCTCGCCGCCCTCGGCGGAGTAATCTTGCTTGGATCGATTGGGGCCATTCTTTGGACCGCTCCGGATTAGTAATCGGATCAGGCCAATAGCAAGGGATTCGCGTTGAGCGAGGAATGGCCGGGGTCATGAGACACGATCCGGATCCGCAAGAGACCCAAGAATGGCTCGAATCGATGCGCGCCGTTCTCACCGTCGAGGGCCCCGATCGCGCGCGCGATTTGCTCGCGGATCTGGTTGATGAAGCGCAGCGCGGCGGCGCGCATGTGTCGCTCGGTCTCGAAACGCCGTATCTCAATACGATTCCGGCGGACAAGCAGCCACCGATGCCGGGCAATCCGGAACTGGAACAGCGCTTGCGCCATTACGTTCGCTGGAACGCGATGGCAACCGTCGTGCGCGCGAACAAAGAGAGTTCTGAGCTCGGCGGACACGTAGCGACCTTCGCGTCAGCGGCGACGCTCTACGACGTCGGGCAAAATCATTTCTTTCGCGCGCCCTCGGAAAATTTCGGCGGCGATCTCGTCTTCTTCCAGGGACACAGTTCGCCGGGCATTTATGCACGCGCATTTCTCGAAGGACGCATCAACGAGGAGCAGCTCGGAAACTTTCGCCAGGAGGTCGACGGCAAAGGCATTTCGTCGTATCCACATCCATGGTTGATGCCGGAGTTCTGGCAATTCCCAACGGTCTCGATGGGCCTGGGGCCGATCATGTCGATCTATCAAGCGCATTTCATGCGGTACGTGCACGATCGCGGTTTTCGTGATACCGCGGATCGCAAAGTGTGGGCCTTCGTCGGTGACGGCGAGACCGACGAGCCCGAAACCCTCGGCGCAATCTCGCTCGCCGGGCGTGAGAAACTCGACAACCTCATCTGGGTGATCAACGCAAACTTGCAGCGCCTCGACGGGCCCGTACGCGGCAACGGCAAGATCATTCAAGAACTCGAGAGAGTCTTCAAAGGCGCGGGCTGGAACGTCATCAAGGTCATCTGGGGCAGCGGTTGGGACGAACTGCTCGAGAACGACAAGAGCGGGCGGCTCGTGCAACTGATGACCGAAACCGTCGACGGCGACTATCAGACGTATAAATCGCGCAACGGAAAATATGTGCGCGATGAATTTTTCGGGCGCTATCCGGAAACGGCGGCGCTGGTCGCGGAGTGGAGTGACGATCGCATCTGGGGCCTCATGCGCGGCGGCCACGATCCGCTCAAAGTCTATGCCGCCTACAAGGCCGCGGTCGAACACAAAGGTGAGCCGACGGTCATTCTCGCTAAGACGGTTAAGGGTTACGGCATGGGCGAGGCGGGCGAAGGACTCAATATCGCGCACCAGGCAAAGAAGATGGACCTCGACGACATGCGCGCGTTTCGCGATCGGTTTGCGGTGCCGATTCCCGACGATCAGATCGCGAAGATTCCGTTTTATCGCCCGCCCGAGGATAGCGACGAAATGCGCTATCTCAAGGAGCGGATGAAGGCGCAGGGCCCGTTGCCGGTGCGCCGCCGCAAATCGGAGACGCTCGCCGTGCCCGAACTCGCCGCGTTCGACGCACAGTTGCAAAGCACGGGGGATCGTGAGATCTCAACGACGATGGCTTTCGTGCGCATTTTAAATACGGTGACACGCGATGCGACCATCGGCACGCGCGTCGTGCCGATCGTCGCCGACGAGTCGCGCACCTTCGGCATGGAGGGTATGTTCCGTCAGCTCGGCATCTACTCGTCGGTTGGACAGCTCTATCATCCACAAGACGCCGAGCAGCTGATGTGGTACCGCGAGGACAAGCACGGCGCGATTCTTCAGGAGGGCATCAACGAAGCGGGCGCGATCTCATCTTGGATTGCGGCCGGCACCTCGTACTCCAATCATGACCTGCCGATGGTGCCGTTCTACATCTTCTACTCGATGTTCGGCTTCCAGCGCGTCGGCGATCTCGCGTGGGCGGCGGGCGATTCGCGAGCGCGCGGCTTTTTGCTCGGCGGTACCTCGGGACGTACAACGCTCAACGGCGAAGGGCTTCAGCATGAAGACGGACATAGCCAAGTCTTCGCCTCGTTCATTCCCAACTGCCGCAGCTACGACCCGACCTACGGATACGAGGTCGCGGTCATCGTTCAAGACGGTTTGCGCCGGATGCTGACCGAGCAAGAAGACGGGTACTACTACATCACGCTGCTCAACGAAAACTACGTCCATCCGGCGATGCCGCAGGGCGCTGCCGACGGTATCTTGCGCGGGATGTATTTGTTACGCGACGGAGGCCCTTCGACAGGCTCAGGAGGCCCGAAGAAGAAGCCGCGCGTGCAGTTGCTGGGCTGCGGCGCGATCTTGCGCGAGGTGCTCGCGGCGGCCGATTTGCTGGCCAACGATTGGAACGTCGCAAGCGACGTGTGGAGCGTGACGAGCTTCAACGAACTGGCGCGCGACGGCGTCGCCTGCGCACGTGAGAATCTCTTCCATCCCGAAGCCAAGCCGAAGGTTCCCTATGTGACGAGCGCGCTCGACGGGCACAGCGGTCCCGCCATCGCGTCGACCGACTACGTCCGCCTCTTCGCTGACTCGATACGGCCGTATATCACCGATCGCCGTTACGTTACGCTCGGCACCGACGGATACGGGCGCAGTGACTATCGGCGTAAGCTGCGCGAGTTTTTCGAAGTCGATCGATTCTACGTCACGATCTCGGCGCTGCACGCCCTCGCGCAAGACGGCACGATCGAAGCGAACGTGGTGAGCAACGCCATCGCGAAATACGGGATCGATCCCAAGAAGTCCAACCCGGTGACCGTGTAGTCGTGGCCGACACGATCGACGTTCGCGTTCCGGATCTCGGCGATTTCAAAGACGTGCCGGTCATCGAGGTTCTGGTGAAGCCCGGCGATCGTGTCAAGAAGAACGACGCGCTCGTTACGCTCGAAAGCGAGAAGGCGTCGATGGAAGTGCCCTCCGACATCGACGGCATCGTCAAGAACATCGGCGTTAAGGTCGGCGACAAAGTCAACAAAGGCTCAGTCTTACTTACGCTAGAGAGTGCGGATCGGCCGCAGGCCGAACGCCAAGGATCCAGCGCAGCTGGATCTGGTCAGGATGACAACCCATCACGTCACAATGAGGTGCAACCTGAAGGGTTGCCTCGAAGTGCGAGCACCAGTGAAACCATCGAACTCAAGGTACCCGATCTGGGCGACTTCAAAGACATTCCGGTGATCGAGGTGTTGGTCAAACCCGGCGATCGCATCGAGAAAGAGGCGCCGCTGGTAACGCTCGAGAGCGAGAAGGCCTCGATGGACATTCCGGCCAGCGCCGCCGGCACGATCAAAGATGTGCGCATCAAATCCGGCGACAAAGTTTCCAAAGGCACCGTCATCGCAACGATTGAGAGCACGAGCGACGGCACACCGCAAGCTGCGCAAACGTCGCCGCCGCCACCGAGTAAGCCGCAGGATGCGGCTGAAGGTCCCAAGCCCACGATGGGCGACCGTCCGAAGGACGGTGGGACCCTCGTCCATGCGAGTCCGGCGATTCGTCGATTCGCGCGCGAGCTTGGTGTTGATCTGCATGGCGTGAGCGGTAGCGGGCCGCACGGGCGCGTCACCCGTGAGGACGTGCAAGGCTTCGTCAAGCGGACGCTTTCACAAGGCGTCGCGGGCAGCGGAACCTCGTTCGGCGGCTTGCCGCCGTGGCCGAAGGTCGACTTTGCGCAGTACGGCCCGATCGAACGCAAGCCGTTGCCGCGTGTGAAGAAATTCTCGGGGCCGAACTTGCACCGCAATTGGCTGGCGATTCCGCACATCACCAACTACGACGAGGCCGACGTCACCGACCTCGAGGCGTTCCGCAAAGACGTCAATGCGGAACAAGGTGCGAAGCTGACGATGCTCGCGTTCCTGATCAAAGCCTCGGTCGCCGCGCTCCAGAAGTTCCCCGACTTCAACAGCTCGCTCGACGGCGATGAGATGGTGTACAAGCAGTACTACAATGTCGGCTTCGCCGCCGACACGCCGAACGGCTTAGTCGTCCCCGTGCTCAAAGACGCGGACAAGAAAGGCCTGCTTGAAATCGCGCGCGAGACCGCAGAGCTTGCGGGGAAAGCGCGCGACGGCAAACTCGGGATGAGCGATATGCAGGGCGGTACGTTCACGATCTCGTCGATCGGCGGCATCGGCGGGACGCAATTCACGCAGATCGTCAACGCGCCCGAGGTCGCGATACTCGGCGCAGCGCGCGCCGCGACCAAACCCGTGTGGGACGGAAACGCGTTCGTTCCGCGGCTGATCCTGCCGCTTAGCGTGAGCTACGACCACCGCGTCATCGACGGCGCGGGGGCGGCACGCTTCCTGGTATTCGTCGCGTCGCTCCTGCGTGATTTCCGCCGCGTGTTACTCTAGAGGCGATGGACGAGCCCTCGGATGGCATAAGCTTCTTAACCGAACGTATTGACGCGGTCGAGCGCGAGCGCGATGCGCTGCTCGAGCGCTCGCAGCTCCTCGAACAACTCGTGCGCTCCTTCGTCGACATCATCGCTGCGCGCGACGAGCGAGAAGTCGCCTCGCAAGCCATGCGTGCGGCGGTCGTCGGACTCGGCTTCACGCGCTCGCTGTGGTTCAAAATCGAAAACACGCGATCGATCAGCGCGATCTTCGAACTGGACGGTCCCAGCGTTGTCGAATCGGAATACGGCGGAACGCTACCCGAAGGATCGACACTCTATCGGATCACGACGGGTGACAGCGACATCGTCACCGGATGGGCGGGCGACGACGATTCACCTCTGTTCGATACGCGCCGCCGTTTCGCGGCGGCATCCGTGCGCGCCACGTCGGGCGACGCCTATCTCTTTTACGCCGACGGATCGAACGACCGGGCCGGATCGAGTTGGAATCTCAATTCGATGCGCGAGCTGGCGCTGCACGCGTCGTTCACCCTCGAGCGTATGCATCTTGCCACCGAACTCGAGCGCCTGGCGATGCACGATCCGCTTACCGGCCTGTTCAATCGCCGCGCGTTGACCGAACGTCTGGACGTGGAGCTGCGGACGGCGAGACGCACCAGCGAGATGCTAGCGTTTGCGATGCTCGACGTCGACGATTTCAAGATGATCAACGATACTCGCGGGCATGCCGGCGGCGACGCCGCGCTCGTGACCGTCGCCCAGATTCTCCGCTCGTGCACCCGCGAGATCGATCTACCGGCGCGTTTCGCGGGCGACGAATTCGCGCTGATTCTTCCGCGGACCGATCGCGCTTCGGCGACGGCGGTCATGGAGCGCATTGTGACCGCGCTGCGTGCGAATGGCCTCTCGGCATCGATCGGCGTCGCCTTTACCATCGGCACGATCGACGCGACGTCGTTACTGCGTCACGCCGATGAAGCCGTCTACGCGGCAAAGGCCGCGGGAAAGAACGGCTACCGGCTCGCGAGCGGCTCGTAGCGTTCGCAAAGCGCTCGCGCTCGGGCAAGGATCGGCTCGCAGAGTGAGAGCGGCTCGATCAACTCCACCTGCATGCCCCAGGTCATCAAGTAGCTGACCGCTGTCGCTTCGCTCGAAAATTGAACGCACAACGCGCGTTCGCCGTCGCGTTCGATCGATTCGGTGGGCCAGAAACTGGCGATCATTTCGATGGCGTCGGGGTTTGCGCGGAGCACCACCGCGAAGCGAGGACGCACGTCGCGGAACTGCGAGGCCGACTGGCGCCAGTGCGCATCGAGATCGAAAGCGGGGTCGCGTTCAAATCGCTCGTTGCGCTCGCACACGTCACGCATGCGCTCGACGCGAAAGCTGCGATAGCCATCAAGCGTCCGCGCCACCAAATACCAGACGCCGGCCTTCGAGACGAGCCCGTAGGGATCGACGACACGGGTCGTGCGCGCCAATTGCCGGTCCTCGTACACGACGTCGAGGCATCGGTCATCCCACACCGCGCGACGCAATAATGCAAGGCGTTCCACCGGAGGATCGCTCTGGTACCAGCGCCGCTGGTCGATGTGAATCCGGCCGCGCGCTTTTTCAGCGGCCTTGCGCTGCACATCCGAGAATCCGCCGCGCAACTTCTCGAGCGCCCTGTCCAGATTGGCGCCCAGGCCAAGGTCGGCAAGAATCGCCGAGCCGGAAATAAAGAGCGCGCGCACTTCGTCTTCAGCGAAGTGGGTCAGCGCCTTGCGGTAGCCGTCCGCAAGCGCGATGCCGCCCGCCGGGCCGCGCTCGGTGTAAACCGGCACCCCGGAGGCGGAGAGCGCGTCGACGTCGCGATAAATCGTGCGCTCTGAGACCTCGAGCTTCGCGGCCAAATCGCGCGCGGTGCGGCGCTGGGCCGACTGCAGGAGCAAGAGCAGCGAAATCAGCCGATCGGATTTCATATGGCGAGCCTCGCAAACCTGACAGCGGATGTCAAGTAGGGCTGTTACGATCTGCATATGACGACCGATCAATCGACCGCGGTTCGGGGTATGGACTGCGTTTGCTATCTCGCCAAGGACCTGGACCGGGCCCGCGGCTTCTACGAGGGCGTGCTCGGCATGATCCCGGCAATACGAGGCGACACGTGGGTCGAGTACGAGTTCAACGACGGATCGACGTTCGCGCTTTCCAAGCTCCCGGGCAGCGACTGGTATCCGAGCGGCGGCGCGATGTTTGCGGTACACGACCTCCAAGCAGCGCTCGAGCGCGTTCGCGGTGCGGGCGCAAACGTGCATAGCGACGCGATTGAGACGCCGGTGTGCGTCATGGTGTGGTGCACCGATGTCGAAGGCAACGGCTTCGCTTTGCA